>JAEEGL013356023.1_pt1 | contig 13665 bp, 8 predicted proteins | sample 9134231 | NCBI WGS metagenome assembly JAEEGL01 (sample SAMN16246548, study PRJNA631951) | gut metagenome | biome: gut microbiome; feature: rumen; material: fiber-attached | host: Bos | place: Iran: Karaj | collected 2018-10
AATAACTCTTGGGAGTAAGATATTCGAATTTTGTACCTTCTGCAAGCGCATGCTCGGTTCTTACAGGTTTGTCTTTATCATCCATGATCTGAATCATTCCACGGCTGTCGAATGGCTCTATTTTGATAATCATCGTAGAATACTCATCCAATGTACGGCTCTTGAACTCGGCTTTGAATTTGTCGTTGGAAACGCCATAGATATCAGTAACTGCTGCCGAATCGATAAGCAAACGATAGCTTGTATCCGGTTTCCAGTCATGACTGATCTGCCAACGCATATACGACGAATCGACAGGAAGCATCTGAATATTCTTGATAAGCTTTGGAACAGTATCCACCATCTCATAGAGATGAATACTGTCACCTACAACCGTGCGCACAGGAGTGGACATATTCACCTCAAGAGACGCATATATCTCGAAAGGTGATTTGCCGTTGGAGCGAATCTCCACACGTGGTTTAGGTTTCGTTTTTTCCATCCTCTCACGCATTTTCTCCGAGATTCTGGGAGCACGATAAAGGGCACGGATAGTATCGGTTACCCACTGCAATTCATACAGAGAATCGGTCTTCTGATAAAGGACTTCGAAAATCAACGTATCGCGTCTGATATACGAAGAGTCTGTCAACCAGTATGTTATCGTATCCTTAGTAGGATTAACCTGACAGAATGTGAAGTCGGAAATGCCATAGTTTTCGAAGTTAGGACGAAAGACTGTTATCTGTACTTTTGCAGAATCTGTCATTACAGAATCCACAAGAACAGTGTCTGATACGACTTTGTCATTAGCAATAGTATCAAGTGCAACCGTATCTATAGAAGCTATTTCTACAGAGTCAACAAGCGCTGATTTCTTGGAGCGTTTGCTTTTCTTGTCCTTCTTTTTCTTTCCGGATTGCGATTGCATCTCTTGCGCCTGACGCTCTGCTTCAAGTTTCAGAATCTCCTCAGTATCAAGCAGACGAAGCATTGGCAACGAGTCTTGAGGAGAGGCAAAAAACAGAGTAAAGAAGTGTGCTTCCTCTCGCGTAACTCGCTGGAAATAACGACGTTGTTTGTTCTCCTTGAAATACATGAGGATAATATTATCGTGATCACAAACCTTCGTAGTTACCTGTTTTATGGTATCAATAGTAACCGAATCTTTCCAAAGTGTATCTGGAAGTATCTCTGAATGGCACTCAGGCGAAACAAGCGTATCATATAGAGCCAAACCTTCTCCGGGTTGATAGACATAATCTTTGCTCACATCTCCAAGCGCATAAACACGATAAGACCCTGGATGAATATTTCTTATGGTGAAGAATCCGTCAGCATCAGTCTTGCCGATACGAGTGAAGGGAATCTTTGCCAAAGCACTATCATCCGGATTCTTGTGGATACCAACTAAAATACCGCTAACAGGGTTAAGGTCCTCAGCATTAAGCAGTTGACCTGAGATCTCAAGCGAGTCGATTACGTCTCCGGTGGAGAAAGAAAACGAATAGCCTTCAATAGGATTCTTCTCATTGTTGTCGCATATGGCAGAACCGAAATCTATCGTATAAGTGGTTGAATCTGTCAGATCTTCATCGAAAGTGACTGTCACTTTCTTACCCAATGCCTTCACTTCTGGAGGGCGCTGTTGAGGTGGCGACATCATAACATTATCTGCAACCTTGTCCAACTGAATATATTCGTTAAAAAGTATCTCAATCTGTTTGCCATGGAAATTCAGCGACCCATTGGCAGGCATCTCTTTCACTACTTCTGGAGGTGTTTCGTCTTTCGGACCTCCCTGCGGACCAAGACCTCTATTGGCACACGAATGAATGCCTGCCAAACCTATAAGCAAAAGGATGGCAAACAATATCCGTATTTTATCTCTTTTATACATAATCTATTGATTTACAGTAAAAATCTGCCAACCTATATCACAATTCATACAACGATTGAGTAAACAATAATTTTGATACAGGTGGATAAAGAGCTGACTCTCTGATGCTGTCTTGATTTTGAATCCTAGCAGTTTCCAGCGAGCCACTATATTGTTCTTTTCAGCAGGAATAGTGTCCAGTAAAGCAAATGCAGAGTTTTGTCCTTGCACATTATTCCTACTCTTTGAATATGCAAATTTATAAGGTACAACGCTGTTAATCAGCAATATATCTATTGCGCTCTTACCCATTGAGGCTTCGTTGGAAGGTGACTGGGATGCAAAGCGATAATGATTCTTCCAATAGTCGGATGGCGATACAGCAAACAATTGGCGCAATTGATTCAAATCATTTTCCTCTATCACGCGCGAAAAGAGAAACTCCGACTGATGAAGCAAAGCGGCAAATTGTGCTATGCGCAGATGAGGAAAATTCTGAGGACGCATTCTGAGCATTTTCCACATTGAGCCATCTATAGGTGTTAGGGTGAATTTCTTTCTTAAGAAAGAATACTCTTTTAGTAGCGACTTTGTATAGTCGTCTGTAGCTGTTTCTTCTGTTAGCAAACCCGACTGACCAAACAGCAGTGCTTCTATCTGAAACAGGTTGTCTCTATGTTTCAATATATAGGCAAGCGGCAGACTTTTGGCAAGTAATTCGAAAGGCAAACCGTTGGTATGAAAACCGAAGTTGTGAGCAAGAGTGATATAAAATGCCTCCTCCCAATTATGTCTGGTTAGCGACAACAATTGCTCTATCGCGTTGGTTTTCTTGCTCATTCGGTCTATCAGCAACGCATGGCGCCAATCGTCGGTAAAAAGAGAAGTGTCCTCATAAAGTCTGTCTGAGCAATATGCCAGTCTATCTATCAGAAGGCGCTCTAGTTGCTCTTCATCATGAGGATACTGAAGCACGCATTGAGGTATGTGTTTGCCTTTGCTGTTGAATACTTCGCGGTCGGCTTTCTTCACTACATGCAAAACGATGCTGTCATAAGCCGAGTCTTTGTCATGTCCATGCCTGTACCAATCTGAAGATAGCAGATGTATCTCAACATTGCCAACCCACATAACTCCATCTATCATCAGTTTGGCATTGAAGAAGTCAGGACCAGCATCCGAATTGTGTATACCGGTGTCAACAACTTCCACACGCCTCCCGTCAGTTGTTTGCTGACTGAAAGCGAGGAAAGCTTTTCGTTGCCATATGTAGTGAAGCAGAAGCTCCGGCATAAAACACTATATATAAACCAGTTATAAAGTTTTAAGTTGATATCCCTGACTTTGATAATATTCTATAACTCGAGGCAAAGCAGGGAGCATGCGATCTGCGGATTTCAGAGAGTCGTGAAACACCACTATCGATCCTTTGCGCGAATAGCGCTTGATGATACGCATTATTTTCTCTACAGAATAATGACGATTGTAGTCATGAGTCAGCACATCCCAGAGCACTACCCTATGGTTTTGTCTGATGGTATGCTTCTGCAGCAGACGCATTCTCCCGTATGGTGGTCGAAACAGATGTTTGTTTCGCATTCCATCCGGTAGATTTTTGTCTATATACTCGTCAGCAAGAGCCACATCGGCTAGATACTTGTCTGTTGGAGTCTGCCAGCCAGCCAGATGATGAAATGTGTGATTGCCTACCGAATGCCCCTCCGACACTATCCTCGAAAACACCTCCGGATATTTGCGTATATTGTCGCCTACACAGAAGAATGTCGCTTTTACTCCGTATTCCGACAATATGTCAAGCACTTTCGGCGTCACTTCAGGTATACAACCGTCATCAAACGTCAGATAGATGCTCTTCTCATCTTCTTCCAATCGCCAAACAACGCCCCTGAAGAGGCGTTGTATGGCAGTTGGTATCTGATACAGGATACTTAGCATCTCTTACAATTCCCAAGCAAGAGCCGAAGCACCAAGCACTGCGGCATCTGCTTCTTTAAGGTCGGAGAACAGCAGTTTCACTTTGCCTTTCCAATGCATAAGCACGTTGGCATCCATGGCCTCGCGGATAGGTTTCATGATGAAATCGCCAGCTTTTGTCAGACCGCCGAACATGATGATTGCCTCAGGAGCTGAAAAGGCTATGAAGTCTGCAAATTTCTCTCCGAGGATTCTGCCTGTGGTATTGAAAATCTCGATTGCCACTTTGTCGCCTTCAACGGCTGCATCATACACGTCCTTAGAAGTGATGTTGTCGATATCCAGATTGCGAAGAATGGTCTCTTGAGTGGTTGTTCTGATTATCGCTTTCGCTGTGCGTGCAACACCTGTTGCTGAAGCATATGCCTCCAGACAGCCATGTTTGCCACAGCCGCACAGACGCCCGTTGTGGCGGACTGCCGTCGTGTGACCTAACTCGCCTGCGAAACCGTCGTGACCATAAACCACTTTACCGTCTATAACGATACCCGAGCCTACACCGGTGCCCAATGTTATCATTATGAAGTTCTTCATTCCGCGAGCGGCGCCATATGTCATCTCACCCATTGCTGCAGCATTCGCATCATTCGTTATGCGAGCAGGTACGCCGAATTTGTCTGCTAGCAGTTGAGCGAAAGGTACTACACCCTTCCATGGCAGATTCGGTGCAAACTCGATATTGCCGGTATAGTAGTTGCCATCTGGTACACCTGCGCCTATGCCGCGAATCGTGTCGATGCCGCCTACCGAGTCGATGATTTTCATCATCTCCTCATGAAGAGCGTCTATGTAGTCGTTGATTTCAGGATATTGCTGGGTCTTGATAGAAGAACGCGCTATTACGTGTCCGCGTGCATCAACCACACCAAACACTGTGTTGGTGCCACCCATGTCGATGCCTATTACATAAGGTTTGTCCATGATATAGAAATATTATTTGTTATTTGTTGCTGGTTTTAAGTAATCGGCCCTGCCTAACAATTAGTCAGTTCCTCCACGGCTCTGCCGATCGTTCCCCATAAGGGGATAAGAATTACTCAATTATTCAGTTATTCAGTTTTACAAACTAACTTATCACTCTACCGGTATATCTTTGTTCACATTCTTCGAGCCAAACAATGAATACCACAGAATGTAAGCTACTGCTATGATTGGCACAATGTACGAATAGAGGAAGCCCTGGCCGCCTTCTACCAGCATCAGGTCGGCTACACCGCTCTGAATCAGAGGCACTATGCCGCCGCCTACCACCATCATCATAAAGATACCGCTGGCGGCTGCTGTGTATTTGCCCAAACCTTCCACTGCCATATTGAATATACCTGTCCACATCACTGATGTGCACAAACCGCACAACACAAGAAGAAGAGCAGACAATGGCAGGTCACCCATCTGGAATGCCCAGTTGATTGGCATCTTGATTGTCACGTCGTTGCAGAACATGGCTACTATCATCAGTATGATGGCTACCGACGATACGCATATTCCTTGTACACGGCTCGATACTTTGTTACTTATCATACTGCCGATGAATCTGCCTACCAGCATCAATAGCCAGTACAAACCTGCTATATAGGTTGCTGTCTGATAAGGAGCTGCCTTGCCGAACTCTATATCGTGAAGATACGATATCAGTGTGCCCGGAATACCAATCTCTACACCTACATACAGGAAGATTGCGCAAGCACCCAACACAAAATGGCGGAATGACCAAGGACTGTGCTCGAATTTCGTCTCTGATGTTACGCGGTTGGGCTCTGCTATAGGAGCAAGAAGAATAACAAGGAATACTACGGCAAATACTGCCATCGAGATGTAAAGCACCAGATTCACGTCGTTGATGGTCTTGCCGGCTAGCGATTCGCCGATCAAAGCACCTACTACCATTGGAGTCAGGGTAGCTGTCAAAGAGTTCAGCGTACCGCCTATCATGTTGAGCTGGTTACCGCGGTTGCCGCCACCACCCAACAGGTTGAGCATCGGATTTACTACTGTGTTCAGCATACATACGCAGAAGCCACCTATGAAGGCACCTATCAGGTATACATAGAAGCTGCCGGCCACACCCGAGAGAAATTGCACAAGAATACCAAGGAAGCCTACTCCGATGGCTACCAATGCTGTCTTCTTGTAGCCTATCTTCTGCAAAAGTTTTCCGGCGGGTACACCCATCAGCAGATAAGCCAGGAAGTTCATCATGTTGCCGAGCATGCCCATGATGTTGTTAGAGTTGTCTATCGATTTCTCCCAGATTTCGCCCACAGGAGCCGCTAGATTCGTCACAAACGCTATCATTGCATAGAGGAGCATCATCGCAATGATGGTTATGACAGTCGTTGATTTTCGTTCTTTTTGTGTCATGATGTTTTGATTTTAAGTTTGTTAATATATTGATTTGTTGTTGTGTCTCATTTCGACAGCAGATTCCTGTCTATGAATTCCGTCATACGCACATACAGATGCCGGTAGTTGCCGCGCTTACGCAAGAAATGGTTGTCGTCGGGATAGATCTGCATCTCAAACTGCTTGCCGGCTTGCACCAATGCATCCACATACTGCCACATATTCTGGCAATGCACGTTGTCATCGGCCAAACCGTGTACCAGCAACACCCTGCCCTCAAGCTTGTCGGCCATCAGAGGCAAAGCACAAGCCTTGTAGCCGAACTCGTTCGATTGAGGACGGCGCATGAAACGCTCCGTATAACCTGAGTCATACAGACGGAAGTCTGTCACTGGAGCTACTGCTATGCCGCATCTGAATGGACTCGCTGATTGCGACATCGTCATCAGAGTCTGGAAGCCGCCGTAGCTCCAACCCCATATAGCCATACGGGTGCTGTCTATAAAACCAAGCGATGCCAGATAACGCGCGGCTGAGATCTGGTCTTCAGCCTCTTTCTGACCTATGTTCATATAGGTCATGTTCCTGAACTCCCTGCCACGGCTGTTGGTGCCGCGAGGATCAACACAAGCCACCACTATGCCTTTCTCTTTCACCAGATAATGCTCCCAGTCTATCTTGAAACGGTTCAATACCTGCTGCGACGCAGGACCTGAATACTGGAATAGCAACAACGGGTACTTAACACCTGAAACTTGCAACTTGGAACCTGAAACTTGGCTCTGCCCGCCTTCTGCTTCCTTCGGAAGCATTATCCAGCCATTCAGCGTATCACCGCGCTCTGTCACAAAACTGAACAGATGCTGCTTCGGCAACTCCGCCGCTGCCACCTTCTCGGCTATGTCGTTGTTGTCAAGAAGGTCGCGAACAGGCTTGCCATCCCGCGTAACAAGCTTATACGAGGTCGGCTCCGTCAGCGTTGTGTGCGACAACGCCAGATACTTGCAGCCTGCCGAGGGCATTGCGCCGCTCACTCCGCTTCCAGGTGTCAGACACGTAGTCTTGTTCTTCTTTCCGTTGAGCACGAATACCTGTCTGTCAACAGCCGCAGGCAATGCTGCCTGATACACCAGTGTCTGGGTCGAAGCCTCGTAGCCGTATACCTGCGTCAGGTCGAACTTGCCCGTCGTCAGCTGACGCAACTTCTGGCCGTTGTAGTTGTATAGATAGGCATGGCGCCAGCCGTCCGACTCGCTAACCACCAGTATCGTGTTGTCTTCGTTGAATTGCCATTCGTCTATCAGTTCGTAGTCCACATAACCCGTCTTGTTCTCCTCTGTATAGATGCGCTTGCTCACTCCCGAACGCGCGTTCGCGAAAAACATCTCCAGCTTGTTCTGGTTCCTGTTCAAACGGAATATCGCCAACTGGTCCACACCGCCTGTCCACATTATTCGCGGGATATATGAATCACCCTCGTCAGGTAGTTCCATCGTCTTTAGCGACTTGTAGTGCATGTCGTATACCACCACCTGGGCTTTCGCGTTCTTCTCCCCCGCACGCGGATATCTTATCTCGTGGTTCTCAGGATAGCCAGGCTGAACTACCCTGTACGATTCTGAACCATCGGACTCGCCGAGATACGTCTGCCAACTGAAACTCGGCACTTCAGTCTCGTCCAGTCGGAGAAACACCAACTGCTTGTTGTCGGGCGAGAAACTGTACTCCCCCGTCGTCGTGAACTCTTCTTCATATAGCCAGTCTGCTGTGCCGTTTATCACACCGCCTGCCTTGCCGTCTGTCGTCACTGCCACCTCTGTGCCGAAGTCCAACTTGTGGACATACAAGTTGTTGGATCTGGAGAATGCTATGTAGCGGCCGTTGGGAGAAAACACCGGATTCCTTACCGGCATCTGCTCCGTCAATGGGCGGACTTCGCGTCGGTGCCTGTCTACTATGTACCAGTAAGCCTCCGTCGAGCGCCGGAATATCTTCTCCGACTTGCAACTTATCAGCATATAGCGCTCGTCGCCCGACAGTACAAAACCGTCCACTTCACCTATCTCCTTCGTGTTCTTGTACGTCGATGTCGAAAACAGTGTGTCTGTCACCGTGCCTGTCTTGTAGTCGCAAACCAGCACGTTGCCTTCTTCCAGTATCGCATAATGCTCCCCGTCGCTCATCGGAGTCATACTAGGCAGCGACTTCACTCTGAAGACGCCTGTCGTGATGTCTGTCAGCAGGTCGGCTCTACCCGCCACCGACAGCACCACCAATCCTATAAATATCAATCGTTTCATAATTATCTAATCTCTAACCTGTAATGTGTAATGTGTAACCTGTAACCTCTAACCTCTAACCTGTAATGTGTAACCTCTAACCTAGATCCGCATGGTAAAATTCGCGTGTCTTCGTTAAAAATTGTATAGAGTCCACAATGTAAAGGTAATTTCGCGGCCATTCGCGTTCCCCCTGTAACCTGTAATGTGTAACCTCTAACCTAGATCCGCATGGTAAAATTAGCGTGTCTTCGTTAAAATTGTAAACATCCCACGAAGCACATGTTTTTCGCGGCCATTAGCGTTCCTCAGTTCCTCAGTTCCTCAGTTCCTCAGTTCCTCAGTTCTTCAGTTTTACAGTTTTACAATTCCTCACTCTGCTATCAAACATAATACCAAATGCGCACCACGCCAAATGACTTGCAAAGATAATAAAAAAATCGGGATTAAGCAAAATAAAAACATTATTATTGTTTTTATTGCCATCCCGATGTCTTTTGTTGCCCTCTTGAGGCGCCCACTGCAGCTTCTCTCTGCATACAAAAAAGCACCGCATCCGCAGTGCCTCTAACCTCTAACCTCTATCCTCTAACAGGATATTGAAAACCCCATCCGCATGGAAAAATTAGCGAGTATTCGTTTAAAATTAATGTATAGAGTCCACGTTGTAAAGCTCATTCGCGGCCATTCGCGTTCTTCTCCCTCTCTCCCTTGTGGCCGGCATTCCATGTCCGGTGGACATAAATCGCGGTGGAGTTACTCCACATAAAAGAGCGATTTCAATGATGGGTGCGGCATTATTGTTTGGATTATCGGAGAGGGGTTCTTCTATTGCCTCCCCTGAGGGGAGGTCTGGAGGGGTTCCTCACCTCACTCGTCTGCCCAGCACGTCGTATCTCTTCCCGTCGGCAAATACTATCGTCAGCCTGCCCTCTCTCATCTCCTTCCGCACCCCTCTGACCTCTAACCCCTCACCTCTCACCTCCACCACCGAGGTCCACTGGGGGAAGAAACTCAGACGCGCCGGCTCCGGACTCTCCTGCACGTTGAAGAGCAGCAGACCGTAACCCGTGTAGCAGAAACTCTGGGCGGCGAAGGTCAGCTCGTCTGCCGTCTCCAATGTCTCGCCCTCGTTCGCCCACAGATATCTCACCGCACCCGATTCGTACACGTGATATATGCGGATCTGACTCTCGTCCAGAAGCGTGTACTCCCATCTCACTTCACGCGACTTCAGACCCAGTCCCGGGGTCGAAGGCCAACCTATAGGCTCACCCGTCTGTGTGTGGACTATCTCCAGCGTGCTGTCCGAATGGAAAGTGATGCTGTATACCGCATCATCCGTCTCGTCAATACCACGCAGACACCACAACGAGTCCGCGTTTCGCTCCCATCCCTCCAGCTGCAATACGTCTATCTTGCCCTTGCCGTTGATGCCGCCGCGGGCCAGACAGTGCTTGTACGTGTCGCCTATCAGATATTCGCCGCTCTCACGCTCCATCGAGCATGGCCAAAGGCGGGCATCCGAGTCCGTCTCACTATACAACGCATACAATGTCGTGTTGCACGACGGATAAAAACGTGTCCCCGGCAACATGTACTCCGGCAACGCCTCCGACACATCCGAACGCGACAACGACCAGCCCGCTATACGCCAACCCGCAACGCCCGACTCCATCGCCGGAAGCAACACACCCGCGTTCGCACTCCTCTCGCGTATCAGGCGGATGCGACCGTCGGCTCCCGTACTCAGACCTACCGTATATGCCTCCGGGTTACCCGCACTCCAGCGCATACGCAGCTCGCTCACATACAACGAGTTCTCCGACGACACAACCTCTAACGACAAACTCCCGCCATCTCCTGTCACCACACGACCCTGAATGGGAATAGCTATTGGAACAAAAGCAGATGTATATGCGCCATGCCATGACGACGATGCAAATTCGTTATCCGATATGCTCGCTATCAACGAATCGTTGAGCGTCAGCCTCAGTTGCCCCGCTCCCGACGACGAGTTGGAATGCATCAGCAGCGTCATCTCATGAATCAGCACCGCCGGCAGCGAATCAATTGTGAACCTCGCACTGTTTCCAGCCGTCAGCTGACCTATCCTACCGAGCGTCGAGGTCTCCGAATATGATGCCACCGAACCTTCCGGAGCATCACCAGCCACCGTGACCGAACTTCGGCCGCTGATACGATACGTCACCTCCTCAGCCAACAACGCCACAGAAAACGACACCAATATGCACGTCAGAATATATCTCATAAATATTGCCTGTTTGCTGTTTATTTAATGCGAAGGAATCCGATTCCGAAGCGACACACGGCTTCGCGCTCCAACTCCTCCCTGCATGACGGGTCGGCTATAGAAATAAGGAGTTTCGCCCGCTCTGCCAACGGCTTGTTCCGCAGATAGACGATGCCGTGCTCAGTGACTACATACTGAGTCTGGAAACGTGTGGTGACAACGCCTGCACCTGGAGCCAGATGCGACACAATCTTCGACTTTCCGCTTGAAGTCATCGAGGGCAAAGCGATGAAACACTTGCCGCCCTCCGACAGAGCCGAGCCGTACATGAAGTCGTGCTGGCCGCCTACACCCGAGATGACCGTCTCACCTATGGAGTCGGCACAGATCTGCCCCGTTAGGTCCACCTCTACGGCCGAGTTGATAGCCATCGCCCGCGGATTCTGACGTATGATCTGCGGGTCGTTGGTCCAAGCGACATCCTTGATCAGCACATCACGGTTGCCATCGAGCCAGTCGTACAGCCTCCTGCTGCCAAGCACTAGCGAACCCACCGACTTACCCGGCATGATACGCTTCTCGGAGTTGTCGATGACGCCCGACTGAATGAGCGGCAGCACTCCGTCGGTGATAGCCTCGGTATGCAGGCCGAGATGGCGATGACCAGACAGTGCGTTGATGACGGCATTCGGTATTCCACCCACCCCTATCTGCAGCGTTGCACCGTCGGGAATCTGCTCCGCTATGAAATTGCCGATACGCGTATCCACTGCCGACGGCACCGGCGTAGGCACCTCGACAAGGGGCTCATCGCCACGCACAAGCGCATCAATTCGCGACACGTGAATAACCGGATCACCGAAGGTGCGAGGCATGTACTTGTTTACCTGCGCAATGACGACACGCGAGCACTCCGCCGCCGAAAACGCTATATCGGCCGAGATGCCATACGAGCAATATCCATCTTCGTCAGGCTCCGACACATTCAGAAATGTCACATCCACCGGCACCTGGCCCGACCTGAATAGCGACGGCACTTCGCCCAGAAAGCAAGGAATAGTGTCCGCCACTCCCTCTCGTGTGGCCTTTCTGAGAATATTCGGAACAAAGATAGTGACGGCATGGAAGGAGTCGAGCAACTCGCGCTTGGCATAAGGAGCATCTTCGCGGTCTACACCAAAGCCGCTTATTATTCTGACATCACGAAGCTCTGCCGCACGCTCAGTTAGAGCACGCACAAGAACATTGGGGATGGATGTCGATCCCTGAAGGACTACCGTGTCGCCGGAATGCACGAGACGGACAGCTTCGGAAGGAGATACGTATTTCATTTCTTTATCGGTTCAGACTACAGATTACTGATTATGGGTTTGCATCGGAAAAGTCCTGGTTGAATAGCGCAAGACGGTGGTCAAGTTCTTCATACTGGTCATCACGGATAGCGGATGCACACCCTCTCATACCCTCGCGCACTGCTCCGGTCGGCCCCAAAGCAATCGCGGCCACACCGTAATAAATCAGTTTGTTGAGCATCTGCTCGCCTGTCCAGTCCTTATATCCGAAAGTAAAGAAGAAGCCATCGCCTACAGGCCTGTCATCAGCATCTTTATCGTACACAATATGGAATCCGTTCTTTATCATGATTTCCTTTATCCGAGCCGCTCTGCGCTCATACTCACGCGTGATATCCACAAAAGGCAACTTCCCCTGGCATGCAGCCTTGAACATAGCCGCCATAGCATATTGCACCGAATGGGTCACACCCGATGATAGCGAGTACAGAATGATGTAGATAAAGTTTCTGAGGAATTGTCCGTCGTTGCCGTAACGCTGCCCTAGAGAGGGGAAGCAGCGCTGCCCAAGCTTCGGATTGATAGCCACAATCGCACCTCGCTGACCTGCATACGAAAAAATCTTCGATGCCGAGATAAGATGCACACAGTTGTTGGTATATCGTCCTACGGAAGGCTGGAAAGGCGGCTCGTAAGGTGTGCCGCGTTTTTCCCGGAAGTCCATATTCAGATATGCCAGATCTTCTATCACTATCACGTTGTATTTGGTGGCCAGACGTCCTATAATCTCAAGTTCCTCCTCCGTCAGACACATCCACGATGGGTTGTTGGGATTAGAGAAAAGTACTGCAGCTATATGCCCTTCTTTGAACTTTGCCTCAAGAGCCTTGCCGAGTTTTTTGCCTCTGCAATCCACTATATCGAGCGCGTCTATCTTTGTGCCGATTACTTTGCATTGCTGCTTCTGCACAGGGAAGCAAGGATCGAGGAAAAGCACTGTGTTTCTCGATGGCTCGAACTGCGAGATAGTCAGATTGAGCGCAAAAGCCGCCTGCATACTACCCACTGTGGGAACTATATATTGGTCTGGAATGTCCAGATTCACGAATGCCTTCACGAACTCCGAGCCCCAATGCTTCAGTTCAGGAATGCCTGTGATGACGGGATACTTGGAGCCTACTCCGCTGAGGAGTGCTATATGCTCCGCCCATATTCCTACCTCCGCTGAGGGAATGCCTGGCTCGCCGAGTTCCATATGAATGAACTGCTCGCCGGTGGCGCGCTCTATATCGCTTACTACTCCTACCAACTGTCTGATGGAAGCAGCGCCGAGTTCTTTCGCATTGCGTAGACCGAAATCCATACAGATTTGGTCGACAAGTTGTTTGTTTAATGGAAACATGAGGATGAATTAAAAATTAAAAATTAACAATTAACAATTAATAATTAATAGTACCCCTCTGTCGCGATGCGACATCTCCCCTAATGTAGGGGAGAAGCTTGGGTGTGGTTGTAGCCGGCGGCGATGGCGGCGAGGTTTTTGTTGACGACATCTTCACCCTTTCTGCCAAAGACACGCTTCACTCCGTCAATAATCTTGTCGGGATGTATGCCAAGCATAGGAATGGCTGCACCCAAAAGCAC
>JAEEGL017389612.1_pt1 | contig 13665 bp, 13 predicted proteins | sample 9134231 | NCBI WGS metagenome assembly JAEEGL01 (sample SAMN16246548, study PRJNA631951) | gut metagenome | biome: gut microbiome; feature: rumen; material: fiber-attached | host: Bos | place: Iran: Karaj | collected 2018-10
AGTGGAGTAAATGACAAAATGGCAGACCACGCTGATTCAAAATTGCTCGAAGGCATAGCCTATTTCGAGAAAATGCTGAAAGTGATGCCGGGTGATCGCACGACGCTCGAGTTCCTTTCCGTTGCATATGAGCAATTGGGCGATGCTGAGAAGCAACGGTTGTCGCTGATTCAGTTGGCGGAGTCGCTTTTGCGCGAGAAGGACTTTGATGCGGCTGACGCGATTGGCGAACGGCTTTCTGAGTTTCCCGAGGCCGATGCCCAGGACATGGCACGCCGGATCAAGTCGGCCAGGAACCCCGTCCAGCTGAAGGCCGTTGTCCGCCCCGGTGCGCGTCCGGTGCGCGTCGCGACGCGTTCGCCGAGCGCGTCCCATCTCGCGGCGGACGAGAATGGCGGCGGGGTTTCCCTTGCCCAAGTGGTGATGTCGGCGGTGAAGGCCGAGGCGGCGTTGATTCGTGACCTCTATGCCAAGAACGTGGTGGACGCCTCGGCCGCGGAGGTGGTCCAGCGGCATTTGGGCGGATTGCCGGAGCCGACGCGGCCGTTTCTCGTTTCCGCCCTGGCGATTCTCGAAAAAGAGAGCGGTGGCTTGGGGGAGAAGGCTGCGGTGTACATGGCGGACGCCGCGTCTGCGCCGCCGATTCCCCTTCAGGCGTTCATGCCGTCGGCGGCGCTCGTGAAGCAGTTGCCGGAGGAGATTGTGCGCGTGCGCGGGGCCGTGCCGTTCGGCCGGCTTGGCGACACGTTGCTCGTGGCGGTGCTGAATCCGCTGGATACGGAGTTCCATGCGGAGGTCGAACGCCTGACGGGCGGGCCGTGCCGGTTCTTTCTTGCAGAACCGCACACCACCGAGGACTTTCTGGACAGATTCTTCGCGGAGACCACATAGGAGCGGCTGACCGGCCATGACGGAATGGACAGAACAGAGCCCTGACACGGGAGCGACGTGCCGCGAGCGACCGCGTGCGCGCGGGGCCACGCTCGTCGAGGTGATGCTGGCGTCGGCCATTCTCGCGCTGATGGCGCTGTCGCTTTTCGAGGGAATCGCCGTTGCCGCCCGGATCGCCCATGAGAACGCCGAGTTCCTGCAGGCGGACGCCTATGCCTTCGACCTTGCGTGGAAGCGGTACAATGAGGGTTATACGGCGCTCCGGAACTTCGTCTCGGCGTCCTCTCCCGAACGGACTTTCGAGGAAAACATCACCGAGGAAGCCGCGCCGATGCTCTACCGCGAAGGTTCCCCTGCGAAGTCGTACACCAAGATAAGGCGCATGAAGGATCCCAACGACGAGTCTAGCGAACTGGGGATTCTGATCTCGGTGGACGTGGAATGGGGGGCGGCAGGGGCGCGCCGCCGTCGGTCAAGAGACTCTGCCGTCCCTTCGGATTACCGGAAATGGGTGTCGGTGTTCAAAAGCGGAGGTGGCAGTTGATGTCGCGCGGAACGTCCAGATGCGGCTTCACGCTCGTGGAGTTGATGCTGGCGGTGATGATTTTCGTCATCGTGCTGGCGGCCTTGGGCAGTTCCTTCGTCGGCGGGGTGCGGCTGCTGAAGGCGACGTTGGCGACGACGGAGATGTCGCTCCAGGCGCGCGCCTTGCGCGACCGGCTCCTGTTCCACGCCGCGCCGCAGCACGACGGAACCATCTGGGCCGGGCTTCTGTCCGGCACGAACGGTACGGACGTCCTTGAAGGCAACGCCACCAAGATCCTCATGCACTGTCCGGCGCTGAAGGACACCAACGGGTCGACGGCCAACCAGACGATACAGGTGATTTTCAAGGACTACGGCACCAAGAAGTGCAGTTTCTTCAGCGAGGACCGCTATGACGAACGGTGGAAGCACCGCTGGCTCAATCCAGGCGGCATCGACCTCATGGCCGACTCCGGCGCCACGGCACCGCTCGTCTGGGCGCGGAAAGCGGACAACGCCGAAGACCATTCGCGGTTCTACATCCGCCTGACGGGACGTATGGACATCGCGGGGCTTCCGATCAGGCATGACGAACGCATCGTCGTGCCCTTGTTCGGGCGTCAACAGGAGACGCGCACGGACGGAAAAGGAGGGCTGGACAAATGAAAGACCGTCGCTCCTCCAAAGGATTCGTTCTCGTGTTCTCGCTCGTCGTCTCGCTCTGCGTGGGCGTGATTCTCGCGGGTACGCTCGGTTACGTGTCGCACGCCGCGCGCCAGAGCGCCGTTTCCGCGGCGCGTTCCCGGTGCCGCCTCGCGGCAATGAGTGCAATCGAGAAAGTCAAGAACGACGTGTATCTGGCCTTCAAGAGGCGTAACGGGGATAGGTCCGTCCTCGGTTTCCGCGTCTACGACTGGTTCACGGCCGGATGGGCCCCCGCGTCGCTGGGGTCGGGCAATTTCCGGGTTGACTTCGACACGTCGCTGGTGCCGATCCGCACGGCTTTCCCGGAATTCTCGGAACTGCGCGTGCGTCTTCGGTCGGCGCCGGTGAACGACGGCAACAATGCGCTTGTGACGTTCTTCGCCACGGCGTCATGCGCGACGGGAAACGGCATGCCCGTGTCCGTGACGATAGCGGAGCGGGTGTCGTTCGGCGTCGACCGCTCAAAGGTGTTCGACTACGCCTACTTCGTGAACAACTACGGCTGGTTCGAGGGTTCCACGATCACGGCGAACGGCGGCGTGCGCGCAAACGGCGACATGTCCCTTTCGCAGAGCCCGAAGGTGAACGGGGACGTATACGCCGCCGTCAACGAGGAACTTGGCGTGCCGGGCGACATCACGAACGGGAAGGGCACGATGGACAACAAGAACACCTACCGCAGTACGCAGTACGGCACGACCGACCGGGCGCGGCCGCTCCAGAAATCTTCAGACGACGGCGGCTACGACGCGCCCGACACGGTGACGTCGGCGGACCTGACGAAAAGGCTGCACGCCAATCTCTCGGAAGGCATCGACATGCCGTGGATATCGGGCCTGAACGACTACATCGCCTACGGAAAGGAATTGAAGTCCACGCTTTCCCAGGGCGGGACATATTACATCAACAACGCGAACTCCGGCGATCCGAACTATGGATACTACCAGGGGCCGGGGCCGTCGGGGGACCCGACGTTGCCGGACAACCACGCGCTCGTGCTGGAGGGCACGCAGTCGAACCCGATTCGCATCAACGGGCCGGTCGTTGTGTCAAACGACGTGGTGATCAAGGGTTATGTGACCGGGCAGGGCACGATCTACTCGAGCCGCAACATCCACATCGTCGGGAACATCCAGTACGTCAATCCGCCGAACTGGGCGAACAAGACCGCCGCGGCCGGCAACGGCAATTCCACGAAGGACCTGCTCTGCCTCGCCGCGAAGGGCAACATCGTGATGGGCGACTGCACGGCATCGGGCTGGCTCGACAACACGCTCAAGAAAGTGCTGACGAAGCAGCCCTACGTGCAGCCCTACGCCTGTGCGCAAGCGGATGATGGATCGTGGATCGACGGAGACATCGGCTACCCCAAGGCCGGCAATACCGTGTTTGCAGGCAACTACACATCCGCCGACGGCGGAAACAAGGTGGCGCAGCAGGCCGTTTACCAGCAAAAGTACGTCAACGGACGCTGGCAGAACGTGCTGGACCACTACAACTATTCCGCCGCGACCGGTCGCCGCTACTACGACAGCGTCGTGCCGCCGAACGTGATTTCCTCGCGCGCGTCCACCATCACGCAGATCGACGCCGTTCTCTACAACAACCACGGCATATTCGGGAAACTGGGGCAGTGCACGATCAACGGCTCGCTCGTGTGCCGCAACGAGGGCATGATCTTCAGCGGACGCCTCTACCTGAACTGGGACTACCGTCTCTACTCGGGGTCACCGGAAAACGTGATGAACAAGCTCGTGGGCATGCCGTTGGGGACGGGCAAGCCCGTCGTCCAGTTCTGGCAGGAAGTCCCCGACACCTGGAATGCGGATTAAAAGATGATTGAGGCAAACGACAACATCGACCTGGTGACGATGCGCCGGCAACAGGACCTGAGCCAAGCCCGGGAAACCTATCGGAGCGCCGTTTCAGAAGGACGGATGGTCGTGAGGTCGCGTCAGGAGGCGCCTGCTGACGGGAGGGCCGCGCTTGTCGCGGCCGACCAGGATGGCGCGGGGGGGGCGGTCGCGACAAGCGCGCCCCTCCCGGAAGTCGCGGCAAGCGCGACCGTCCCCGTCGAAGCGCCGCCCGCGGACCCCGAGGTCGCTTGGCGTCACACGCGCCTGGCCATCACCGCCGGACTGGTCGTGCTGCTTCTCGTCGTCTGGATCTGGCAGAAAAGGGCAGGGAGGTAAATGGTGTTTCTGAAGACTCTGAGGAGGAAGAAGGGGGTGTTGCACAAGGTGCGACACTCAATCCGAACGCGCTATTCCTTGGCGACGGCCTTTTTCCTGTTGATGATTCTGGGCCTGTTCTACGTCGGCGGGCGCATCGTGCTCGTACATCTCGTCAAAGACGCCGAAACGCAGGTGAAGAAAATCGGGTCGGACATCAACCGCCTGGCGGATCGTAACGCCGGCACGATCCGGCGTTACGTTGAGTCGTTGCCGGCAGATTACGTCGATCGCCCCATCAGCACGCTGTTGGGGCTGTACGGAAAAGTCGATGTGGATTTTGCGCTGCGCTTGGGGACGGACGGGCGTTTCGTCGAGGGGTGCGTGGCCGGAGGGCATGCGGGCGAGGCGCTCCGGCGCGCAGACGTGGCGGGGTACGAGAAACAGTTCGTCCAGTGGGCCGAGTCGGCAGGCGGGGCGCTGCCGGCCGGGATTGTCTGTGTCCGGGGCGTCTCGTACTACGTGGCCCTGAGGAGATGCGCCGACGGCCGGTTCCTGGTGCTCGGGTCGCGATTCGACGCATCGGCGTTCACGGCGCAGCTGAACGAGTCTTTTGCCGGTTTGGAGTTGCACGTGACGGGGCGGCGGCCCGAGGCGGCTGGGGTCCCGGTCACGCGCGTCCAGCCCAAGCGGGAGATCACGCCGGTCAAGCAGTCTTTTGGTCTTTCGTCAATGGTGTCGGAGGCGTTCGAGTTCTACTCGGGCGGATTCTGGAAACTGGGCGAGAACCCGTTTGAGGCCGTCTACACGATCCGCGACATCGCGGGACGTCCCGTGTCGCGGCTGTCGGTGTCCCTGCCGCAGACGTTCTCAAATGCGGCGGGGTCCGCCATCGGCAGGTTGACGCTCTTCGTGACGATCGTGGGCATCGTGCTCGTGCTGCCAATCTTCTGGCTCCAGAGCCGGCTGCTCCTGAACCCGCTCACGAAGATGACGGATTGCGTACGCCGCGCCCGTGAACATTGCGGGGAGGCCGATTGCCCGCGCCTCGACTGGCGCGGCGATGACGAGTTCGCGGAACTGGCCTTCTCGGTGAATGCCCTGATCGAGACGATTTCCAACCGCACGCTGGCCATCGCCCAGGTGGAGAACAGGCAGAAGGCGCTGATCCACGGCCTGCCGGACGGCCTCCTGATCTTCGACAGGCAGCACCGCCTGATATCCGTCATCAAGCAACCGGATGCCAGCGAGCCCGTGCCGGGGCTGGAGGAGGGGAAGCCCATTGACGTGACGGTGTTCGGACGTCCGGGCGTGGACGCGGTGGGCCAGGCCATCGACGCCGTTTTTGCGTCGGGCGGCGTGCAGATCTTCATGCTCGACACGGGCCGTGGCCGCCATGCGCGGTATTTCGACTTGCGCTTGGCCCGCATGGACGACTTGTTCGCCCTCGCCATCGTACGCGACGTGACGGAGTATACGCAGGAACATGCCCGCCGCCTGGCCGCCGAGACGTGGCTCTCGCATGCGCGCAAGCAGGAGTCGCTCACGCTCCTCGCCGGGTCGATCGCGCACGACATGAACAACGTGCTCGCCGCCATCAACAACACGGTTGAGATCACGTGGCTTGAGGAGAAGGATCCGCTGATCATCGACGCAATCGACACGATCCGCGACGCCGTCCGGCACGGTACGGCCATGACGCGCGAGCTGATGACGTTCGCCGGCGAGACGAAGGTCGTCTTCAAGCCCATCGCGCCCGTCTCGATCGTACGTGACGCCCAGAGCCTCATCGCGGGCATCGTCGGCGAAAACGTGACGGTCAATTACGACGTGGCGGAGGGTCTGCCGGCCGTGGACGTTGACGCGGACCAGATCTGGAAGGTCTTCCTGAACCTTGTCAAGAACGCCAATGAGGCGATGGAGGGGGCGGGCGAGATTTCAATCTCGGTGCAGGCGTTTACGATGACGGAGGATCTTGTCGAGGAGTTTGTCTCCTCGAAACCCATCTTGCCGGGTAGGGGCGTCGTATTCCAGTTCACCGATACAGGCCCCGGCATCAAGCCGGAATTCCTCAAGCGAATGTTTGACCCGTATGTCTCCACGAAGGCGTCTGGACGCGGATTTGGCCTGGCGACTGTCGCCTCGATCGTCGACGCCCATCACGGCGGCATTCACGTGTCTTCGACACTTGGCGTGGGTACGATGTTTGAAATATTCCTTCCTGCCTCGAAGACGGTGCTGGCAACGGACTCGCAGCGGCTGAAGGTGACGCAATCCACCCGGATGCGCCGTCCGACCCTCCCCCCCAAGGGAGGCACGAAGGAAATCCTTGTCGTAGATGACGACGCGACCCTGCTGAAAACGACGGCGATTCTGCTGAAAGTCCTGAAATACAGCGTTTTCACAGCTACGGGGCACCGCGATGCGCTTGACATCTTCCGTAGCCACGCGCCAAATCTTGCATGTGTGTTGATGGACGCCAACCTCGGGGAGACGGATGCCGTGCGGCTACTGGGGAGCTTCAGGGCGGTGGCCCCCAATGTCCCCGTCATCATTTCATCGGGCAATCCCGTTGAGAAGATACGGGCACAGTTCGCCGTGCAACCCTTTAACGCCTTCCTCGCGAAACCTTACACGCTCGCCGAACTACAGGAAACCCTTGAAGCCCTCCAAGGGTAATTTGCAAGGTTGCGAAACGGGTTTCGCGAAAATGAGAAAGTCGGGGGCGCGTACGAGATGAGATGCTTGGCCAATTTGTAGCTGTATTTTTGTGATGGTGATGGAAACGTGGGGATTCGTTGCGAAATCCTTGCGTTTTCGGTAGAAACGAAGAGACGGCGAATCGTTTTACTGTTGGAAACGGTCCTGTTCAAATGGTTTTGGCACGATATTTGCTTCATTGGTTTTGCGCAATCGGCACGGTGTCGGTTGCAACAAACAAAAAAGGAGCACAACCATGAAAGAAAGAATGAAGAAGGGTTTTACCCTCGTTGAAATCATGATCGTGGTCGCCATCATCGCCATCCTGGCAGCAATCGCGATCCCGAACTTCATCAGATATCGCAAGACGTCGCAGATGAACGCCTGCATCAGCAACCTGAAGGCCATTCGTGACGCGGCCGAGCAGAGCAAGCTTGAGGGGCACGGAGTTGCCGACGCCGACTTGTTCGGGCAGGACAAGTACATCAAAGTGAAGCCGAATTGTCCTGGTGACAGCACGAAGTCCTACACCGTGACGGACGACGCCGAGAAGGGCGTCAAGGTCGAATGCCAGGGCAACCCCGGCGGCGATTATGCGCACGAGCTGCCTGAGGACAAGAGCGCGGCCGCTGGCGGTGGCGAAGGCGGCGAGTGAGTTTAGCCGTCTACTTCTACCGAAACACGGACCTCGGCAATCGCCGGGGTCTTGTGTTTTTCGTCACTTCCACGGCGACGGCGGTTTATGGTATAATAACGGCCGTGATTTACGCACTGAGAAAATTAATCGCTTTCGTGTTCCTCGGGGGGATGTTCTGGTTCATCTATCAGGACCTGGATAATCTCAACAAGCCGTGGTTCATGCATGCTCTCGGCTTGATCACGATTGCCTTCGCTTTTTTCTGGCTGCTTATCCCGATGGTTGTTGTTTGGTGTCGGATTCGCCGCCGTTGCGCGCAGAACAGGGTGCGCTACATGAACTGGCTCGCCGAGGGCGGTGTCTCGAACCTGCAGTCGCGTCCAGTGAAGAACGCCCGGCTCGTGGCAGTTGATCCTGACGAGCAGGTGTTCTTTCATGAAAAGGGCACGCTTTACGTTGATGCGGTTGCAAAATCTAGTAGGGCGCGGCCTCCGGACGCGCCGCCAATACCCCAACGCCCCATCGGGTGGCCGAGCGACGTGGCCTTTCCAAGATGTCGGCGCAATTTCTACGTGTGTCAGCGCACGCACTGCTACATGACGAATCGCCGTATCGTTTTCGAGGGGAAAGACCTTCAACTTGCCATTCCTTTCACCGAACTAAAGAGTTTCTCCGTTGCACCCGGCGGCATCGTCTTTGAAGTGTCCGGCCCCACGCTTTTGTTTACGTTCCAGAACCCGCTGATTGCGGCGGACGTTCTGCGTTTTGTGAAAGACGGTATGTCCGCGCACGAATAAAGTGCTATACTAATAAGCGTCATGGAAGAAAAGTTTTTTGAATTGGATGGCGTCAGCCGTTCATTCGGGCAGCTGAAGGCCGTCGACAACCTCACCTTGTCATTGGGCAAGGGCGAAGTGACGGGTTTTCTCGGCACGAACGGCGCCGGCAAGACCACCACCATCAAGATGCTGATCGGCCTCATTCGGCCAACGACGGGCGTTGTACGGCTGTTCGGTGGCGACCCCATGGTCGCCTCCACCAGGACTCGCGTCGGCTATATGCCGGAGATGGCCTACTATTATCCGTACTTGACCGTGCGCGAGTTGCTGTCGTTCTACGGAGGCGTGTGCGGCATGGACAAGCGGACCGTGAAGGCGCGCACCGACGAACTTCTGGAGGAAGTCGAGCTCGTCGAGGCGGCGAAGCGCCCGCTGAAGACCTATTCCAAGGGCATGCTCCAGCGTGCCGGCATCGCGCAGGCGCTCCTCAACGACCCCGATCTGCTCATTCTCGACGAGCCGTTTACCGGGCTCGACCCGCTTGCCCGAATCCATTTCCGCAACTTGCTGAAGAAACTGCGCGACCAGGGCAAGTCCATCTTCTTCTCGTCGCACGAGCTGGGCGAAACGGAGCTCCTGTGCGACAGCGTGGCCATCATGAAGAGGGGGCGCTGCATCTACCACGGACCGGTGGACAGGCTCGCCGGCGATGGCGGAGGCAATCTGGAGCGGCTGTTTCTTGACGTCTTGGAGAAAGGAGGCGTGGCATGAAAGGTGGCATGAGGCGAATCGGCGCGCTCGTGAAGCTGTCTTTGCTTGAGCTGTGGCGCCGCAACGACATGTTCGCCCTCCTCGTCCTGGCTCTCGTGCTGCTCGTGCCGCTTTCGTTGGCGCGGCCCTTTGGCGCCGTTGGCGCCACGCGGTATTTCGACGAGGCGGCGCTCCTGCTCGTCTGGGGGTATTCGCTTTTCATTTCCCTCGGCGTTGGCGGCCGCCTCTTCACAAGCGAATTCGCCAGCCGATCCGTCTATCCGCTGTTGGCCAAGCCCGTCTCGCGCGGTGAGCTGCTTGTCGGGAAATACCTGGGGGCCGTGGTCGCGTCATGGTCGGCGCTTGCGTTCTTCTATGCGCTCTGGGCGGCGTCCTCGGCGGTGCGCGGCGGGGAGTGCCTGACGGCCTGCTTCTTCCAGGCGTTCGCGCTGCATGCGCTGTTCACGGCCCTTGCGGTGGCCGCGGCCCTTGCGGGGTCTTTCCTGATGACGCCTTCCGCGAGCACGACCCTCCTTGCGATAGTCTTCCCGGCCATGTTCTTCTTCGGACGGCACCTGCCCGACTACGCCGAGAACGTCTCGGGCGCGTTGAAGGCCTTTCTGTACGCCGTCTACTGGGTTGCGCCGCATGCGGAGTTCTTCGACATGCGGCAGCGCCTCGTGCACGGCTGGGGCGGGGTGGCCCCCGGCGTTTTCCTGGCGGTGGTCGGCTACGGCATTGCCTATGTCGCGGTCTTGCTGTTCGCCGCACGATTCCTCTTCAACCGGAAACGACTGTGAAACGACTGCTTCCATACGGCATGCTGGCAACCTTGGCGGTCCTCGCGGGGTGGCTCATGCGGGTTGCACCCGATCGAATGCCGCAGGCCCTTGCCGGCGGCGACGTCCTTTCCGTGCTGTTGGGCGATGCCAAGAAGGACATTTCCGGCGCGATGCTGCACGAGGCGGACAGTTATTTCCATGGCGGAGTGGATATGGACTGCCACCATCTGCATGACCATGGGCACGACCACGGGCGCGCGTGTGACCACGAACATGAGCATGGCCATGACCACGATTCGGTCGAGCTCAAGCGCGACCCTCCCGCGAATGTATACGATTTTGATCCGTGGCGCTGGATCAATTCCCGCATACGCGCCCCGGAAATCGACCGGCATCTGTCGGATGACAAGTCAGTGGAGATGATGCCGTGGTTCTGGATGGCCGTCCAGGCGGATCCGCACAACGTCAAGGCGTGGAGCGCGGCGTGGTATACGGCATTTTACATGATGAAAGACGAGTCTTTGGCATTGCGGGTCGCATCCGATGGATGGCGGCAGAATCCGTCGTCCCTGGAGTTGGCGTGCGCGCTCGGGCGCACCTACCGGGCGGGTGGCGCGCGCGATTCCGAGAAATCGGAGGAGATGTTCCGCAAGGTGGTTGAGATGGCCGAACGGATGGAAAAGCTGGACAACGACGATTCGCTCGCCTTTTTCGGCGCCGTCGGGTATCTGGCGGATTCCGCGAGACGGCGCAAAAGCGCGAAAGAACTCGAGTCGTTACTGGGGGCCGCCCGGCGGATCAACCCCCGCCACCCCACCACCATCTTCATTGGCAATGCGTTGGGGTCGATTAATTCGGCCGTCAACCCCTAGGTTTAATCATTTCCCGGTTTGCCATCCCAGCTCGCCCTGGGCGGGGCCTTGTCCCGCCATTCCTGCAGCGAGATCATGTTGCCCGCCTTGGCGTTGTTGGCGAGGTAGGCTTCGGCCACGTATTCGCGCTTTTCCTTCATTTGGGCCAGGAGGCTGCGGATCTCCACGGCGGCGTCATAGCAAATGTCGAGGATTTGCCGCTGCAAGTCGGGGTCGGTCCCCGGCATCTTGAGCAGTTCAATGCTGCTGAGCAACACTTGGGCAGGCTGCCCCAAGGCGTGGCAGAACCCGGCGAGGGATTCCATCACAACCTTTGACCGCTCAAGTTGCACCTCGGCCAATGCGAGGCGGCTTGCCATCTCTTTGTCAGACTCTTCTGCCATCAAGGAAACACTAGCACTTTTCGTTCCATTGGGGAATTGACGCATGGCACGGATTTTGCTACACTTTCCCGCGGATGAAACTGCAACTGACAAAGACCAAGACGATTACCATCGGCGGAGGGCAACGGGCTCTGTCGGATGTCACGGGCGTTGTCCTGAACACGGGCGACGAGCGGGGCTGTCCGGCCGTACGTCTTGTCCACAAGAAGAGCGGGTGGAATGTTGTGGCGGCCGGATTCGTTCCCTCGCCGGTGGACCCCTTGCCGGAGTCGTGGGATGATGCCAACAAGGCGCAGACCCCGTGGTCGATGCCCACGGCATTCCAGTCCCCGAATGCGGCGCTGGCGGTTCTGTCGCCGAACATGTTCACGCGCCAGACGACTCCGGACGTATTGACGGCGGATCTCGTTCAGACCGCGCCCAAGGCGTCCGCCACCCCGCCGCCGCGGAAGCTCGGCGTGCGTCGCCTGGAGAAGAAGCCCGCGGCGTCTGCGGCGAAGCCGGCGGACGGCGCGGCCGGAAAGGGCCTTGACGTGACGCCGGGCGTTCCGACGCAGTCGAGCGGCGTGCGTTTCGTGATGCAGCCCCTGGCGGAGAATCCCTTTGTGATCCAGGCGGGCATGCCGGAGTACCAGGTCGTGTGGTTGTCGCGCCTGTTGCCGGAGGGGCGGCGCCCCACGGCTGCGTCAATTCAGACCCTTCCGTCGGCGTTGCTGGCCTCGATCTGCGAGCAGCCCGCGTTCAACGCGGCGGGCGGCACGGCGTTTGCGATCTACGTCATGCGCAGTTCCGTCTATCTGGCCGGATACAAGGACGGGCAGTTGATTCTGTTCCGGTCCTGCCCGGGCGTGGCGGGCTGGGAGATGTTGCGCGAAGGCCTTAAACTGCGCCTGGGGCTGGAGGACGAGATGGTGGACGAGATCCTCGACGACGCGCTCATCGATCCGCGCAGCGCCATGGAGCCGTTCGTGCGTCCGGTGCTGCAGCAGGTGGAGATTTCGCTCGACTACCTGCAGAACCGGCACAACCTGCGGATCGACAAGGTGTTCATCATGGGGCTTCCGTCGGGGGCCCGCTACTGGAGCCAGATGGCGGAGGAGGCGTTGCACATGCCGCTGATCGCCCCCTCCGTGTTCGAGGGCCTGGCGCTGCCGCCCAAGGACCGTGAACTTGCGGAGCTGACGCCGTCGAAGTCGCAAGCCTTCCTGGGGGCGCTCGGCGCCGCCCGCGCAGCCATGGAGGTGCAGTCATGAAGGCGCCGAATCTCCATTTGAACCTGCTGCACGCGAGCGAACGCCAGTCGTCCTCGCCCGTGCGCCTGCGCGTGATGCTGCCGGTTCTCGCCGTGCTCGCCTGCGTGGGATGCCTCGTGTGGTGGGGCGTCCTCGCGTGCCAGCTGATGCTTGTCAAGTCGCAGACATCCGCCCTCGAGGAGGAAATCCGCGCCAAGAACGCCGAACACGGGGGCATCCGGAGCCAGATGGACTCCGTGCGCAACGCGCAGGCGGAGCTTGACCAGCTCACGATGTACGCCCACGGGCGCCGCACGTACGGCAATCTGTTCATGAACCTGGCCAACGTGGTGCCGGAGGGGCTGCAGTTGCTGTCGCTGGAGATACCGGAGCCACCGGTTCAGAACCTGTTGCCGCCCGGCGCCAAGCCGGGGCCGAAGGTGAAGCCGCTCCTGGGGCCGACGGGCACGGTCGAGAGGGTGGTCCTGCGCATGGTCGGCCGTTCGCCGAAGGACAAGCCCGTGGAGGAGCTGATGAAGTCGCTGGAGGGCTCCGCCTTCACGAACGAACTCGTCATCGCAAAGGGCGTGCCGCCCAACCAGGCCAGTCCGCGGATCCGTTCCTTCAACCAGGAGGACAGGTCCTCCGTTGACGGCGTGCGCCAGTTGGTGTTTGACGTCGAGTACCGCTGCGCGGAGAGGAGGTTCGAGAAATGAAGGCGGAAGCATTTCAGGATCCCTCCGCGCAGATGAAGCGCGCGATGTTCGGCTCGCTGGTCATCGGCGCCATTGCCGTGGTGCTGTACATGTTCTGCGTGGAACCGAGCCAGTCCACGCTCCAGAAAGCCAGAAAGGACCTTGCCGACCTCCAGGACAAGCAGGCCCAGATGGCGCGCGACTTGAAGGGGGCCGGCCACGTGAAGGAGCGGCTGGCGGCAATCAGGGCAAACGGCAAGGCCTACATGGACGGCCTGCTTGAGCCGATGCTCGAATCCTACGCCATGCGCGCGAAGTCCCTGCTGGACCCTCTCGCCGAGGACGTGGGGCTTTCCGTGAGCGACTATGCGGAGCTTCCCGTGCGCCGTCTGCCCCTGCCGAAGCCTCAGTCGCCCCAGCTCTACGCGCGCAAGCCCATTCGCCTGACCTGCACGGGCTCCTACGCGACGATTGTTTCGTTCATCATGCGCGTGGAGCAGAAGCTGCCGCTCGTGTCGCTTGAGGCATTCTCGCTGAAGACGC
>JAEEGL011813560.1_pt1 | contig 13664 bp, 5 predicted proteins | sample 9134231 | NCBI WGS metagenome assembly JAEEGL01 (sample SAMN16246548, study PRJNA631951) | gut metagenome | biome: gut microbiome; feature: rumen; material: fiber-attached | host: Bos | place: Iran: Karaj | collected 2018-10
CGGACGCTTGCGGAAACCATTTTTTCCTTGTCTGACCTGGTCACGTCGAAAACCCTGGACATCACTCTGTTGGAGCCGGTGTAGGAAATAACGCATTTCTTTGTGGAAATGCCGCTTGCCTTGACCATTTCCTTTATCATAAGGCCGATTTCTTTGGCATTCTGGATGGCTTCGCCTGCAACGGAACCGGCGGGCAGAGCCTGGCTGGCAAGGCCCGTTATCTGCAAAGTGCCGCCGTCTGCTTTTACTTCAGCGACCTTTACGGTATCATTTCCAATGTCGATGCCGACCATACTGCCTTTTAATACAGTGTTTTTAGTACTCATGATCAATTCCTGCTTAATAGAAATCCGAACACCCTTCGACAGTCAGAAGCAAGGGTATTATCCGAAAAATTATTGTTTATTGCAACAACCGCAAACCAAGAGACCCGGACGCAAAAAGCGTGCCAACAGGAGCCCCTGATTGACTTTCTACAAATATATTATACTTTATCAAATCAGTTTATGTAAATACTTTGTGTTTTTTTTTTGCCCATATTTGGTTTTTTTTTGGGCGCAAGCGGCGCTTTTCCCGCCGGCCGGGGCCGGAAACACGGGGTCTTCGGGCAGCGTTCACAATGTCATTTTAGCATAATTCGGCGTTTTGTGTCAATTTTTCACGAAAAAAAACAAAAAAATCGGCCCCCGCAGGGGCGCCGGCGCCCCTTTGGCCGAAAGCGGGCTTCTGCCCCTGGGGGCCTGTCGGCAAAAAAAGGGGCTGCCGGGGCAGCCCCTTTTTGATACCAGGGTCAGTTCAGGTTGAGAGCGGCGGTGGCGTAATATACTGCCGACTGTCCGCTCTTTGTGCCGGACCAGAACATCCACAGCTTGCCGTAGCTGCCTGCGGTCCTCCGGTCAAAGAAGCCGGAAATAGAGTTCTCGTTGACGTTGGCCGAAGCCTCGCTGGTGACCTTCTTCTGGCTTATCATCTCCTCAAACCCCGTTCTTCCGTTCACGTTGGGATCCGTGAAGGTGCGGAACACCTTGTAGTAAAGGCCGTTGGAGGTGTCGTCGGAGGCTGTTTTTCTCCAAAGCACCGTCATCACGTTCAGATCGTTGTCCCAGAAGGCAAAGCCGCCGTCGTTCATTCCCACTCCGTCCGTAAGGGATATGGTCTGAGGAACGTAGGAAGCGTAAACCGAAATGGGCTTGTCGTACATCACGCTGTTCCCCTGGGCCAGGCTGTTGCCCTGCTCCTTCATAGAGCTCACGTCGGTAAATCTGATGATGCCCGACGAGAAGTCGATCAGAGTCTTGCCCAGTTCGTTCTCGGCTTCGGAGCCGGGAGCGTACTCTATGGTCATGACGTTGGTGGCGTTGTCGAAGCTGAATTTGGGATAACCCGTCTCCGCTTCGGGATTCACGCTGGTGAACAGAGGCAGCTTGTTGAGGCGTCCCTGCTCCCAATCGCTTATGTTGAAATCGTTTATCCTCTTGCCCGTATATATATCTATATACTTATTATACATCTTCTCGTTGTCATTCCAGCCGATACCCACGCAGGTGGCGGGCAGATCGGAAACGGGTATGTCGCCGTTTCTGTTCTGGCGCACCCAGGCAAGGCCCTTGGACACGTAGAAGTCGTATTTGGCGTCGCGCCTCAGTTCGTCGAACATCCTGGGCAGAGGCTGCGCGCCTTCGCTGAGGCCGCACATGCCGTTCCGGTTGAATTCGGCGCTGTAGCGGGTGAGATATACGTCGGTGGCCCCCGTCACGCTGTTGGTGCCGGTGTAAACCAGATCCATATACTTCTTGCCGTCCTTTTCAAAAGGCATGGCATTGGGCTTGCCCGCCGTGGATATGCCGTCGGGCACCCTCACCTTGTTTTCCAGAGTGAAGCCGTCTATGGTGTTGGCGTCCATCCAGCCGGTGGGCATATTGAGCCCGTCGATATCGTCGGTGGTGAAGGCTATGGCAGATTTGCCGCCCTCCAGGCTCTGGTAGAAGAACCACTTTCTGTCGCTGCCCGGGAAGGCAGTCATAACGGGGAACCTCTTTTCCTTGCCCGCATCCAGATGCCTCAGGGTCTGCAGATTTTCGGGAACGGCTATGCCGTCGGAAGTGCATTCACCGAAGAAGATGCGGTTCTCGAACTGTCCGGGCAGAATGTTGCCGTCGGCGTCCGCAAGCTGGGCCCTGCCGGCGAAGGTGAGCCACTGGCTCAGGCCGCCGTCGAAATAGCTGGGCTGAGTGAGGGAAGCGTCCTTCACGCCGTCCTGCCAGTAAGAGACCTGCTGTCCGTTTCCGGCAAGCAGCAGCTCCTCGGGCCAGCCGTCGGGGCCGGCAAACACGTCGTCGGTGTTCCACCACTTGTCTCTTTCGTAATAGTGTCTCGTGTCGCTGACGTTGCCGCGCACGTATTCTTCCACCTCGGCCACGCTCTTCATGGTGCCCACCGAAATGTTGGAGGGAGCCAGCGAGAGCTCGTCGTCGGTAGAACCGCCGGAAGCCCCGGACAAAGCGTCGAAGTTGGTGGCCCAGGCCATACCCACTTTTCCGCCCGGCGTCTGGAAGGCAAACGGAGCCGTGTCGGTGCAGTTGTCAAAGTTGAAGTAGGTCTTGCCGTTGGTCCCCGGAGCGAAGCCGCCCACGTGATAAAGCGATGCCAGGGCGGAACGCCTGTCCCCGGGCTGCCCCGTTATCTGGGCTTCGGTGACGTTGACGTTCAGATCGAGCCCTTCGGCGGAGCTGACGGTGACTTCCTTGTTGTCCTCGTTGTTGTAATACGAGCCTACGGCCTGCAGAGGATATCTGGTCATATACTGCCCCACGGGAGTCCCCACGGGCACCGCTACCGACAGCCTGGGCTCGTTGAGATATGCGCTCAGCAGCGAATATCCGGATTGGGAGCGGTTGTAGTCGCTGTTGGCGTCAAAGGTCTTTCCTTTCACCTTGGCGCTGTCGGGGAAGGTGAATACCATATCCTCGGTGTCGCCCACTCTGGGCTTGGTGAGGGTGAAGGTGGCTCCCGCCGTCAGGTCTTCGTTCAGGTTCTTTCTGTTGGAGGAGAAAGGATACACCAGACTCAGATCGTTGGAATTCATATCGTCCATATCCGAATATATCCTGTAATCCAGACTGGAAACGATGTTGTTTTCATGTATCCTGAGAGCATCCTTCCAGTCTCCCGTGTAGGCGGGGGAACTCTTTACGCCCTCTTCGGCCATACTCATGGTGGCGTCCAGCTTGGCAGCAAACAGAGGCTGCTTGGTTATGCCAATATCATACAGGTTCACGTTGCCCTGGTTGGTGATGGTGAAGGGCTGGAAGAACCTGCTTATCTCGGGTTTCCTGTAGCCCAGGCTGAATATCTCTCCGTTGTTGCTGCCCAGCACCCTGTTGTAGAAGGGATAGAAAATGCCGTTCATAGCCAGAGGATAACCAACGCCGTGGGCCTCGTCGCCGAAATCAAGGGAATCGGCTGTAAGGCTGATGGCGGCGTCGGGCTTCACCGCAAAGTATGCGCGGCACACTCTGAAGGGCTCGTCGCCGGGATGGCGGGTTTCGATGCCGCCGTTCTTGTTGAACTTGCCGTCGCCGTTGACGTCGATATATATCACCGCATTGGCGTAATACTTCTTCATGGCGGGCTGGTATCTGGGGATATCCACCTGATACCGCACAGCGGTATAGTCGGAATCGGACACCTTGCCCGTTCTGTCTTCAAAATACGGATCCTTGGACGCGTTCTTTGTGGTCCAGGCGTGCTTCGTTGCCAGGGTCACGGCGTCCAGCTCGGTCCCGTCGCCGGTAAAGGCGTACACGTTTTCGCCGGATATGTTGGGATAATCCGCAGAGCCTATGCCGTATTCCCAGGGGAAGGGATCGGAATAGAAGGAATCGCTGTCCGCAACGTGGCCGTTTTTGCCGAAGCGCACCGGGCTCACGTCGGCCATGGATCTGTCCGCTACCTTGAAAAGATCGGTGAGGGGAGTGAACATACCATGGTTATATTCGCCCATATCCAGCTGATAATCGTCTATGGTCTTGCCGGAAGGCAGGCCGTTGAAGCGCACTTCGTTGTCATAGCGTTCGTAACTGTCGCCCACGGCGTCGTTGCCTATCTTCACCGCCAGAGGGTTGTTGACCGTTATCATTTCGGCCCTGCCGGGAGCGTCGGCGTTCACCATGTGGCGGGCAATGATATAGCTGGTGCCGGTCTCCTTCAGATGGGAGTCGAAGGGAATGAGCTCGTCGGTCTTCCGCAGCCTGGGGACAGGCATACGGAACTCGCCTACGTTGTTCCTCATCTGAAGCACCAGTCTCCAGCCGTCGCCCACCATGCTGGCCAGCTTTCCGTTGCCGAATTCCAGGCTCAGCTCGTAGACCCGCAGGGTCTTGTACATGGGGTTGCCGTTGACAGAGACCTGCTCGTATTCCAGAGTGGAGGGGTTTTCCTTTACTATGGGATAGCTCACCTCAAATACCATTCTGCACAGGTTGTTGCTGAATCTGCGCATGTTGGAGTCGCCCGGCCCGTTGAGGAACAGGAAAGGCCTGTTGGAAATGGTAGTGCCGTTGGAGATGTTCCACACGGCGGCATACAGCTTGTCGCCCCATTCCAGGCGGATTCCGCTTCCATTATCTCTGCCGTTCTTCTGGGCGGTGTTCCACATAAGACAGCGGGACTCGCCTTTCAGCTCCGACGAGATATCGTTGCCGTCAACGTCTATGGAGGTGCGCACCTTGTTTGCTTCTTTCATAAGATAAAGGCGGAGGCGGGTCTGGGCAGGCATGCCGGAGATATTAGTGTCCAGGCTCTGCCTTTCGGCGAAGCCGGTGGCGATGTAGTTCCAGTCCTCGCTGCTTATGGCCTTCATCTTTTTGGTTATCATGCCGTTCTTTATTCTGTCGTTGGAGCTCATGGCGTCAACGGCAGCCTTGGTAGGCGCGGCAAGGATGCTTCTCACGCCGTTATCGTTGAGCTTAAGAAGCTCCTGATAGGCCTCCCAGGTTATGAGATCCACCTGCGTGTCCGCTCTTGTGTCGGCGGTGTCGGCGGGATCCACCTCTACTATCTCCTGCTCTGCCTCGTCCTGCCAGTCTTCTGCGGCTTTGGCATGCTTGCCCTTGAATTTGCCGTCGTAGATGCTCTGGGAATACGCCCAGAAGAATCCGTCGGCGCCGTTGATGCCCAGCAGGCTGTTGCCGTATTTGTCGGCGTTGTCCAGCACGAAGGGCATAGAGTTTATCTGCACCTGATCCTGGTGATACGGGGTCCCCGCAATAAGGGTCCGCAGCTTTTCGCCGGTGGACAGGTTGAAGGCCCGCATATATCCGTCAAGCCCGCCGTAATACCCCTGAGGCACCGTGATGGTGGAGGAGGAGTTGATTATGGGCTTGTCGAAAATATCCGAAGCGACGCCCGCCATGGAGCCCTTGTCCGACTGCGATATCAGAGTCATGCCGCTGCCGCTGTAATTAGTCTTGAACACGTTGCCCAAAAGAGAGGTGGGGAACAGCTTGAAATCGTCGTCGGCCGAAGCGGCTCTCTGCATGGCCAGAACCGAGGCAACTCCCATGAAGGGGCTGTCGCCGGCGCTGACCGCTACCGTGGTTGTAAAGGCTCCTTGTTTGTTAAACATGAATACCTGCATCTGCCTGTTGTCGGCAGCGCCCGTAGGAACGGCGACATACCACATGCCGTCGGAGGCCCTGAAGCCGGATATGGCCTTGGGGCCGTTGACGCAGCCGTCAAAAGTCTGCCTGTCTACAGCTCGCACGGAATCGGTCTCATGGCTGAAGACCCGGTCCTTGAGCCAGTCGTAGCGGACCATGTCCCATCTGTCGTCGGAAGCGGAGCGCTTGGTATAGGTGACCAGATTTCCGCCGTTATTGCACTCGAAATAGAGAGGCGTGGCGCCTCCTGCCGGAGCGGCGTCGTTCAGGTTGGGAGCGCACCACACCAGACGGCCGATGCACTTGGCGTCGTCGTTCCACATGTGGCTGAGCTCATAGCACCAGGTGCGCCCGTTGGCTGTGGTAGCGAACACCTGGGAAGCGCAGGCCAGCTCGTCGGCGGGAGTGCCCTCGGCAGCCTTGACTATGTCGGCTATGGGAGCGTTGTCGCCGAAGGCCGGATCTTCACCGGGCACGGTGAAGGGATACAGCCAGATCTGGTCGGCAGCCAGAAAGCTGCCGGACAGGTATTTCACCGTGACTCTGGTGGGCCGGGCAAAGTGATCGTTGCCGGAAACCGATTTCCAGCTGCCCAGATCCTGAGCCGTGATCTGCAGGTTCTCGATGGTCTTTATTCTTTTATTTCCGCCAACGCCGTATTCCACCATGACTTCAAAGGCGGAGCCCACTGTTTCGGGCACGTTGGGCACGAATATCTTTATTCCGTAATCAAACGCGGAGTCTGTTACCTTGTATTCCCCTTCGTCTACCACGTCCTCGTCGCCGCAGGCCGCTCTGTCCTTGGCGGAGATGAAGTATTCCATGGCGGGTTCGCCGGAATCCAGCCTGGCGTAGGACGAACCGAAGGCTATCCCGTCGGCGGGCACCAGACGGCCGCCGGACGGGGCCAGCTCGTTGATAAAGAGGCCGGGGCCCTTGAAGAGAAGCCTGGCTTTGGTCTTGCCGCCGGAAGCGTAATCGGAACCCGCGGCGTCAAAGGCGTAGAATATGCCGCTCTTGTCGCCTACGAAGAGCGCCTTTTCCACACGTCCGGTCCTGGGATCGATGGCGGTGGTCACCAGAGGAGTGGTGGCAAAGCCGCCGGGCACGGGGCCCTCGTAGAGCCCCCATTTATCGGTTTCCTTGTTGGGATAGGTCCACAGGTCCGTGGCCACCTTGTCCTCGTCGTCGCCGGTGGCGTTGACGGCGCACAGGCGGCCCTGCCAATGGGCCATATATGACGAGTCGACTTCTTCATCGGCCTCGTTTATAGACGTATAAACTATGGGGAAGCCGTTGCCGGGGAACACCCCGTTCACGGATTCGTTGACAAGATCCAGCTTCAGGGCGTCAAAGATCATGCCGTGTTCGGTGGTACTTGCGCCGGGCTTGATCACCAGATAATAGTTCTCGCCGGCAAGCAGATCCACGGTGGAGCCGGAGGCTACGTCCAGCCAGCCCTGAGGGCCGGTGACGCCGGTGAAGCTCTTCACCGTTCCGCCCGCGGCAGTCTGTATCTCAAAAGCGTAGGTGCTCACGGTGCCCTTGGGGTTGGCGAGCTCGAAACCGCTTTCAAATTCTATGTCGTCGACCATCTGAGGGCAGTGGATCTTAAAGTTGTAAACTCCGGTCAGGCCCACGCTGAAGGGCAGCCGCGCTTCGTTGGCGGCGGAGACTTTTTCCTTGCGGAGGTACGAAACGGCGTTCCCCAGAGCCATCTGTCCGTCGGCCAGATAAGAGGGGTGTTCCAGATCCAGCCTCTGCCAGGAGCCGCCCTCAAACATGAGATCGCTGTCGTCGATTATCACGGAGCCCGCTCCAGCGCGTTCGGCTACGGGAGAGCCCACCATTTTGGCAGTGCTGAGCCTGATAAGGCGCACGGCGTCCGCCAGCACTATGGAAGCGGGGCTTTCCTCGGAAAGAGTCTGCTCGTCGAGATACTGGCCTGCGTTGGTGACGGTCACCTTCACGGTGTTGGAAGTATCGGTGAGGTCCAGGATATCGGAGGTCACGTATATCCATTCGCCGGAATAGGCGTCCCGGGACATATCCACGATGGCGTCAAAGGACGCGCCGCCGTTGATCGCGAGCTTCACGTAGGCGATGTTGCACACCTCGTAGCCGTTGCGGTTGATGGTAAGATCGGACGGCACAGAGAGATTCACCTGATATTCGCCCTTGGGCAGATCCGTGAACTCATAGTCGATGGTGGCAAATTCCGAAGGCTGCATGCTGGCGTTGTAAAACGCCTCGGCATACATGAATTTGCTGCCGCGCATGTCGCCGGAGTTTTCGTCCTGCGCAAGACCCACGGGCTCGGTGTTCACGCCCGCCGTGTTCCACTGCACCTCGTCACTGTTGTTCACGGTGACGCCGGCGGAATCCAGGGTCTTTTCATACACGTCTCCGTCCTCTATCTGAGGATATATCCAGATGGGGACAACGTTTCTGGCGTCCATACCCGCAGACTTTGGGTTAAAAGCCTGCTTTTCGGTATTTTTGCCCAGTCCCTCCCAGATACCCACGGGAGCGCCCGTATATGCAAAGGCGATGACTCCTATGGCTATAAGCAGAGCAAATACTGTGACAAATCTTTTCATAATTCCTCCGACGATCTCAAAAATCGCAATAGGTAACCTTCAAACTTTAAAAACTGTGCATGGCCGGCAGAAGCCGGGATATCTTAATTGTTGACCGGCTTGTGAACGTATATCACCGTAAGGCCGTTTAAGCTGATATTATACCCGGAATCATACCCGGCATCTATATTATGCGGCTGCACGGCGGTCAGCTGGCCGTCCTTGCTTATGTTCTTTATCTCGCAGACGTAGCCGGGATTCTGGGCGGTGATACGGAGCGCTATGGAATTGTTATCCATATCGAGCATGGTGCTGCTCACGATCACGAAGCACTCGTCCTCTCCCTTTTCGAGGTAGCCGAGGTGGACCATGCCGACGGAAACGCTGGGGGTGCCATTGATCTGGACCACGGCGGTAGCGGTAGCAAACGCAGCTCCGGGAGAAGTATAGTCTTCGCCGGTAACGTCAAAGCCCTCGATGCGGGAGGGGTCGTCCCCCAGAAAGTCCTTTATGAGCATGGCGGCCGCATAGTTGGACCATTCCAGCTGAGGGTTCAGCATATTGTCGGTGCGGGCGTTGTTGGGATTGACGTCAAACACCAGGCCCGCCAGCTTCTTTTCCCGGGCGTAGGCCATGAGCCGCAGCATATCCTTGGGACCGGCGGCGGAAGCCTTGGTGAGGGCAATCACCGGCCTGTCAAACTTGTATTTTTTGTCAAATATATTGTTGTGGATGGGAAAGTCCGCAGCGCGCCAGCGGCTGCCGTCGGAGGGCATCAGGTCCAGGATCACCGCGTCTCCCGCAGTGCGGGAATAGATGGCGGCCTCGCCGAACTCGGACTCGCTGAGGTTGGGGAGCCTGTTGGCTATGACGGCCTTCCTGTCGGAGGAGCGCAGCTGCTCTCTGAACTTGACGGCGTCCTGCAGGGTGGGCATGCCCAGGTTGTCGCAGGCCACAAAGCCCATGAGCCCGGCGCCCTGGACGCGGGCGTTGTTGACTATGTCGAACCAGTCGTAGTAGGGCTCACCCTTATCATACATATGGTCCGAAATATCGTAGAACCACTTGCAGCCGGGAGCGAACTTGGTCACGTCCGTGCTCAGGGTGGCGCCGTCCTCGAGCCAGTTGACCTTGGCAAACACCAGGTCGGCTCCGGCAGACTCCAGTCCCTTCAGATATTTGCCTGCCCCGACGTTTTCAAACACGCTGTAGTCCTCGCCGTAGCCACGGTCCAGATCCAGAGACACTCCGAACATGGTGCCAAAGGCGTTGTGGCGGTTTTTGAACCGGCGCTCGCTGTCCAGCTCCCAGCCGGCCTTGACGGCTTCGGGGGAGGGATCGTAGTAGAAATAATCCCGGGCCAGGACGGTCTCCTTGCCCGAACGTATGCCCCGCATCTCCAGGCAGTAGCGCTCGGCCTTGGGCATATCCGAGGGGATGTTCCGGAATCCGCCCCACACCTCACCGGTAAACTGCGCGTTTGCATCCATCATAGCCTCCCAGAAGGGGTCGTCTGCGCCGGAATCCCTGTTGACTTCCTTGTCGGGAGCCATCACGGGATAGAAGCAGAACCAGGGCTTCCTTTTGCCGTTGGTGTCGATGTCGCTCCGGGAGTTGTAACCCTCGAAGCCGATCTTCAGATCATTGACCACATTGCCGGTGGCAGTCACGATGGGCAACGCCTGGTCGTAATGGGTATAGCCCAGAGCGATATAGGGATCGGGAACCTTGTCCTTATACATCCAGGCGCTGTTGAAGGCGATCTTCCGGGCGTAAACGCCCTTGGCCACGTAGATGCAGAAGCGGCAGGTTTTGATGCTGTCGTCCCGGGGGCAGTAAACTCTGCTCTCAAAAGCGTAGTCGTTGGCCGTAAAACTGTTAAACAGGAAGTGATGTTCCAAAAAGCCTCTTGTCTTCTCTGTCTTGCGCGCATTGCCGTCGCCGTCCAGCCACTGGATCTGCACGTTCACGTTGTCCTCGTCAAGGCCCATGAACTTGTACACCTTGAAGGTATCCACGGCGTCTATGTTCAGGCCCACTGTGTAGAACCGGCCCGTTGCGCCGGAAACGTCAACGTCCTGATACACGTACTGAGGGGTGACCGTTCCGCTGCCGATGGTGTTTTTGAAAGACAACTCTCCGGCCGTATAGGTAAAGTCCGGGGCGACGTCTCCGTCTATGTTCCAGTATTCAGGCTGCGCGGGATCGGCGCCCGCCGTATAGAAGTTATAGTTCTGCAGCATATTGCCGGCCTTGATATCCGATCCGGCCAGGGCGAACCCGGCGCAGAACGCAAAGAGCATTAAGGTAATAACAAGCTTTTTCAAAACGGTATACCTCGTAAACAGTTTATGTCACAAATATTCATATACGCTATAATCAAAGTCTTTTTTACATACTTATGACATAAAAACTTTTTGTGTTGTTCCTTATGCCAACGGCCCTGCCGAAAAAAGCCGGCAGGGCAAAAAACGCTTTTTCCGGCTGTTTCCGGGAGTGTGCGGGCATAAGAAAAAAAGCCGGCAAAAGCCGGCTTTATATTGATAAGCTTAATTGGTTTCTTTTGCCAGATCCATGGCTCTCCTGATATCGGACACGTCGATAATGGTGCGTCCGTTCTGGATCTTGGGTATCATATTGACGGTCAGGCTCTTGCCGTTGGCTTTGATCGTTCTGGAGCCGATGGTCATTTCTACCTTTACGTTGTTGATGTAGGCGGTGACGGTCTTGGTCTTGCCGTCCCAGAGCACTACGCCGCCGTTGGCGTTGACTATGTCTCTGATCTTGGCCTTGCCGCTCTGAGGCAGCACCAGATTGGTGCGCTGGGCGGTAGCAAGAGCGACCTTGCCGGATACGTCGGCCTTGGCGACTTTGTAGGGAGTGCCGAGATCGGCGTCAACGGAAGCCTTGGGCACGTCCAGATCCACGGGAGCCGAAACCGCAACGGCGCCGGGAACTGCCTTTGCCATAAGCTTGGCGGCGGGAGCCTGGGAAACGCCCGTTCCGCTCAGAGCCGCTACTGCAAGCTCTACGGGAGCGGGGGCCTTGACCTCAACGGACTCCGAAGGCATACCGGCAATGGGAGCAGCCTGAAGGCTCTCCAGCTTTGCGGAGGCGGCGGTATCTACCGCAGTGTTCTCCACTCCGGCCTTCTCTGCAGGATTGGTGACGGCAACGGGAGCCTTGACGCCCTTGTCGAATACGCCCTGAGCGCCGGCGGAAAGAGCGGCGGAAGCAGCCTTGTCGGCGGCTGTCACCTGGGCAGTGATATCGGAATCGGCGTTTCTGGCGGAAGCGGACTGGGCGCCGGCCTTAACGGAAGGCTCGGAAGCCACCTTGACGGCGGGAGCGTTGATGTCGCCTTTAAGGGCGGAACCGCCGTTGTTCACCACTACCTTATAGGAAACTCTGTCGCTCTGGTTGCCGTCGTTGTCAAAGGCGTATATGTCGATAAAATGCTCGCCGTCTTCAAGAGCGGTGGTGTCCAGAGTGTAGGAATAAGGCGCGTTGTTCTGCATCAGCTTGAGTTTTTTGTCCACCAGCAGAGAAACTATGGGGGGCTCCCCGCTGTTGTCCTTGGCGCTGAAGGAAATGACCTTCTTGCCGCTGATTACGTCGCTGTCCTTAAGGTTTTCAAATTTTACCACGGGAGGGGTGTTGTCGAATACCTGGTCGGAAACGATCCCGCTGCCGGATACGGAAGTGACTATCTTGTTGTTGGCAAAAAGCTTGACTTCCAGAAGATGCTGCCCTCTGCTGTAGGAAGCGGTATCCCAGTCGAAGGACACGATACCTTTCTGAGAAGGCACGTCAAGCCTTTTCTTCTCGTAGATCTTGCTGTCGATGTAAAGGACAACGGTGTCTATCTTTACGTTGGCGGATTCGCTGTCGTAGCTGACGGTGACGTCTACCATACGTCCGTCAAGGACTCCGGGTTTGGGTGAAACCAATGTGGCTACAGCAGCGCTTGCGGCCGATGCAAGGATGCTGGTAAGCATGATGCATGCCGTTACAAGGCTCATAAGCCTTAAGCTCTTTCTGAACATAATAAATACTCCAAAAAAGGTATATACAGTATAAGGATACCACATATCCGAGGGTTAGTCAACAAATTTTTTTTCAAAAAACGGTGTTTTTTTTTGTTTTCCGCAAAAAAAACGCATCAATCATAGAGACGCAGGGGAGCGAAGCCCAGCCTGTCCGCCGCCACGAACCTGTATTCCACGCCGTTGATATTTCCTTCCAGAAATTCCCCGCCGTGGATGTGGCCGTAAACCACCATATCCACCCCCGAACGCCACAGAAGGCGGGCAAAATCGTTGTGCTTCATATCGTCGTCATAGGGAGGGTAGTGCATGAGGACGATTTTTTTGCCTTCGCCCATGGCGTTTATGCCGGCTTCCAGATAATCCAGCTCTCTCTGCCAGATGCGGGGATCGCTGTTTCTGGTTTTTTCTTCATGCCGCCAGCCCCTGGTGCCGGCAAACCAGAAGCCTCCGATATTCACTGCATTCCCCTGCAGCAGTATCATGTCGGCAGGGAGAGATTTGCGGAGCCTTTCCGTCTGCTTGCGGTGCCACCAGAGCTCGTGGTTGCCCCTGACCATTATCTTGGTGCCGGGAAGCGACGACACAAAATCAAGATCCGCCTCGGCGTCCTTCAGCTTCATTGCCCAGGAGATATCTCCCGGTATCAGCACCACGTCCCCGGGCCCCACCGTTTTTTCCCAGTTTTCCCGCAGCTTTTCCGCGTGGTTTTTCCAAAGGGGGCCGAACACCGACATATCCTTTTCGGGGATCTGCGTATGGAGATGCAGATCGGCTATGCCGAAAACAGCCATCAGACCTTTTCCATCTGCTTCTTGATGGCTTCCAGCATGCCGTCGGCGTTTTCCTTTACCAGCTTTGCTATAAGCTTTTTAATAAGGCCTCCCACCATGGGGACGTTGTATTCCACCTCGAGGGACAGGGTCACCAGGGTGGTGCCGTCGCCGTTGTCGGCAAACTTCCAGACGCCCTTGTAAACCTCATAATCGCCCCTTCCTTCGGGCATATAAAACTCGCACACGAGGCTGCGGTCGTCCCAGCGGTCGATCTCTTCCCATTTTACCGTGAGATTGAATTTCTGTATGGAGCCCACCCAGCGGCTCAGGTATTCCGTCCCGCCGTCAAAGGGCTTTTTTTCCAGTATCTCTATGCTTTTCATATCCGGCATGAATTCCGGGAACTTGTCCACCTCTTTTGAAAAAAGATACACTTCCTTTGCGGGAGCGTTGATGATGATCTCTGTTTTTACCTCTGCCATTTTTCCGTCCTTTTGCTATGGGGTTTATATTTTAATTATACACCATTTTCACCGGCGGCGCAAATCACGGGGCCCGGCGCCTTTTGCGGCGCGCCGGGTAACAAAATCCGAAAAAACTTGA
>JAEEGL012440391.1_pt1 | contig 13664 bp, 15 predicted proteins | sample 9134231 | NCBI WGS metagenome assembly JAEEGL01 (sample SAMN16246548, study PRJNA631951) | gut metagenome | biome: gut microbiome; feature: rumen; material: fiber-attached | host: Bos | place: Iran: Karaj | collected 2018-10
TACACGCTCGTGAAGGATCACCGCACCGGCACGGAGAACGGCAACATCACCGCCGTCATGGACGGCGATCTCGACGCGTTCATCAACGCGTACCTGTCGCAGTCCTAAAAGAACGAATACGGAACGAATGACGCGCCATGCGGCAAACTCCTTTGCCGCATGGCGAAACTGTACTGCAGGGAGGAATGGACGAGTGCGGCTGGATAAATACCTGAAAGTGTCGCGGCTCATCAAGCGGCGCACGGTGGCGAACGAAGCGTGCACGGCGGGACGCGTGCTCCTCAACGGCAAAGAAGCCAAGCCCGCCGCCGAGGTTAAGCCCGGCGATGAACTGGAGATACGCCTCGGCGCGCGCGCGATGCGCGTGCGCGTGGAGGACGTGAGCGAACACGCGCAGAAAGCGGACGCAGCGCTGCTTTACACGATGCTGCCGGAAAAGCCATGAGCGGGCACGACCTGTTTTCCTCCGCGCGAAAGGCCGCCGTTTTATTGTGCGCAGGGCAGTCGACGCGCATGGGCTTTGACAAGCTCACGCGTCCCATCCGCGGCATGACGGCGATCGAGCGCAGTCTGGACGCGCTCGTGCGCGGCGGCGCGGACGAGATCGTCTGCGCGGTGAGCGAGCTGACGCGCGCGCACGCCGAAAAGCTGAAGGCGGAGTGCGCGCTGCCCATGACGATCGTGGAGGGCGGACAGACGCGCGGCGAATCGGTGCTGGCGACGCTTCGGGCGACGCAGGCGGACGTCGTGGCGATCCACGACGCGGCGCGGTGCTTCGTGACCCCCGCCATCGTGCGCGCGTGCCTGGAGAGCGCGATCCGGTACGGCAGCGGCGTCGCGGCGATCCCCGTGACGGATACGACGCTTTTATGCGAAGGCGCGCGCATCGAGGCCCTGCCGCGGGAAAAGCTGCGGCGCACGCAGACGCCGCAGGCGTTCCGGCGCGCGCAGATTCTCGGCGCCTACGAGCGCGCATTTGCCGCCGGTCAAAGCGCGACCGACGACGCGACGCTCTTTGCCGCCGCGGGCAATAAGGTGCGTTTCGTGACGGGGAGCCCCGATAACGTGAAACTCACCACCCCCGAGGATATGGCCGCGGCGGGCGCGGCGCCCGCGCGGATCGGCTGGGGCGAAGACATGCACCGCCTCTGCCCCGATCGTAAACTCATCCTCGGCGGCGTGGAAATTCCCTTCCAACTCGGGCTTTTAGGCCATTCCGACGCGGACGTACTGACGCACGCGCTCATCGACGCGCTTCTCGGCGCGATCAACGCGGGCGACATCGGCCGCCAGTTCCCCGACACCGACGAACGGTACCGCGGCATTTCCAGCCTGCTGCTGCTTGATCGCACGATGGAGCTCGTACACGAAGCAGGCTTTGTTCCGCTGCACGCCGACATGACCGTCGTGGCGCAAAAGCCCAAGCTCGCGCCCTACATCCCCGCGATGCGCGAACGGCTCGCGGACGCGATGCGGGTGGACGAGAGCGCCGTCAGCGTCAAGGCAACGACGACCGAGGGGCTCGGCCCCGAGGGGCGCATGGAGGGCATCCGCGCGACCGCGGTCGTGCTGCTCGCGCCCGCGTAAAAAAGCGCCGGACGGCGCGGATCGGGAAAAATACAAGCGCACGCGCGTGCGCTTTTTGTTTGCCCGCCAAAAAAGCACCAAGGAGCGGCCGCTAAAAAGCACACAGGGGAGCGCCCGCCGAAAAAGCGCGCTTTGCGGCGCGGAGCCGAACGTTCCGAAAAAGAGCGGACATGAGAAAAGACCCGAAGCAACGTGTTTCGGGTCTTTTATAACATCCGAACGTATCGTCAGCTGATCATGTCGCCCTGATGGGAGATCAGCGAAGCGTCGTACACGCCCTCGATGCGCATGAGCCGCTCCGCGATGTTGGTCTCGGAGTCGTTGAGACGCACCTCCAGGGTCAGCTCGATGGCGTCGGGCTGCGCGGTCTTGCTCTTGATGCGCGCGGCGGGCAGGCGCTTGAAGATGCTGTTGATCTGCTGCGTAGCCGCCTCGTGGTAGTGGATGATCAGCAGGTACGAGCCCGTGCCGCGGCGCTTGATGAGCGAGAAGATGACCAGCACCACGCCGATCACGAGCGCGGCGATGAGCGCCACGTCGAAGAACTGCGCACCTAATGCCATGCCCTCCGCGATCGCCCAGAACATGAACACGATGTCCATCGGCTCCTTCACCGCGGTGCGGAAACGCACAATAGAGAGCGCGCCCACCGTGCCGAGGCTCATCGTCAGGTTGTTGTTGATGAGCAGCAGCACCAGCGACGTGACCATCGTCACCAGCACCAGACTGGTGTTGAAGGTGCGCGAATACAGGACGCCGCCGAACGTCTTTTTGTAGATAAAAAACACGAACATGCCGATCACGAACGCCACCGCGAGCGTAAGCAGCACCAGCAGCGGCGAAACGGCGCCGCTGAACAGATCGCCTATATTGAACGCATCGGCAATCGGATCGGGTAAATTAATCGTGTCAGTCATGGTAATGGCCCTCCCTTAGAGTTCATATTTCCGGCATAGACAATATTTGCTGATCGCACTGCGCTGCGCGACGCACTGCAGCAGGTCGCGTATGTACGTGGGCAGCCAGTGATCGAACTTGATTTCCAATATCATATCATAACCCGACAACGCCGGATAGGTCAACAAATGCGGATTGAACAGGTCGACGCTGCGGTATCCCGTTCTTAAATCCTTGTCGAACGTCACGCGCACATGCTCCAGCGGAAACACGTACGCCTCGCGCACGTAATCGACGATCACGCGCGGGCGCAGCGGCTTTGTGCGGAAATCCACGAACATCCTGTGCGCGAACGGTTCCTTGCGCGAAAGCAGGAACTCGTACCGGCCTCTCAGGAGCGCGTCGCACTCGGCGCGCGTAAGGTTGATGGAGGATTTGTCGATGTACGCGCCCGCCTTGTGCTTGCACTCGAGCTTGATGACCCGGTCGGAGAGGTCGTAAATGCGCAGGCGCACCTTGTCGCGGTTCTCCACACCGTCGATCTTTTCCATGAACGCGCTGTTGTCGAGGTCGTCGAAGTACAGGCTCCGGACGTGGTACCCGTCGTGATGGCGGGTGTTCCTGTCGCGGTCCATGGTAAGCTGCAGGCGCTGAGAGAGCAGGGTGTACTCGCCGTTGGAAATGTAGTATTTCAGCTCATGGCGCGCGCTCATTCTCCGAACACCTCCTTCATGTACGCGTCAGACAGGCCGAGCTGCGCCTTGAACTGCCGCCGAATCTCGGCCGGACGGTTCTGCGCGAACTCGCGTATCCGCTTCACGTTGTTCAGGAAGCCGTTGTACGAGCCGACGTTCTGCGGGTCCGCGTCCGCGCCGTTGAATTTCTCACGCTCGCGCGCGATCTCCGGCTCGACGTAGGCAAAGAGCATGTCGATGTACGCGTCCACGCGCTCCGGCGCGTAGACCGTCTTCATCATCTCCGCCATGCGGCGGCAGAAGGCGTCCTTCCAGCCCGGGTTTTCCAAAAGCGCGTTGAATATGTCGCTGCACGGGCGCGTGTTCTGGCGGCGCTGGTAGAGCGTCTCATGCTTGTAGTTATGCCAGCCGTTGCAGAAGTCGTAATAGATCCACTTCCATTTCCCGCCGTCCAGCTTGTAGTACTGGATGTTCCAGTAGTCGGAGTTGGCGACGTAGATCTCGCAGACCATGTAATCCATGAAGCTGTTCACGTCCATCCGCTCGCGGACGTAGTCGTAATGGCTCTGGTTGGAGAGCGAATGGCTCGAGATGTACTTCATCAGCTCCGACCATTCGGCGGAGGAGCCGTGGTACACCTGTTTTTCGGACTTGATGAGGTTCAGATGATCCGCGTCGGTCGTGTTTTCATGCTGCGCGACGAAGAAGCGGTTGCGCTTTTCCTTGAGGAAATAGGCGCCCCAGTATTCGCCGTTGAGATAGAGCACCACCGGCCGGTACGCCTGGTACAGTATCCTCACGTCCGTGCCCTCCAAAAGCCCCAGGGAAAGCTCGTCGCGTATCTTCGACCACGACTGGTCCTGCCCGCCCGCGCGCAGCACGACCGCCTTGTAGCTCGTGTAGTCGCGGTTGTCGAAGAAGGCGTAATCCATTCTGGAACTGCCGTAGATGCTGCGGGCGAGAAGGTTGAAGCCCTTCTGCTCGCGGCCGCGGCCGAACGCGCCCGCGATGCGCGCGGACACGGTCTGCGCGAACACCTGCCTGCCGTTCTCAAAGAGCGAGAAGCTCGCCTCGCGCTCCCATTGGTCGCCCTTCTTCGCGTAATTCGCGCTGGGGTACGGCCACTGATCGTCCGGGTCGAAGTTCGCGCCCTTGACGTAGATGCCCGTCTTTTCGTCCCAGAGGTTCTTCGGGTCGGTCACGAGCGAGACCACATCCAGCGCGTGATCGACGCCGTCGCTCGTGAAGAGGTACGTGCCGGAAGCGGTGTAGCCGGGCAGGTACCCGTCCTTGACGGCGACCGCGCGCACGACCGTGTTCTTCGACACCTCGAACGGCCCCGTATAGAGCGCGGACGCCGAGGTGGGCGTGGTGCAGTCGAGCGTGTAGCGGATCTCCTCGCCCGCGGCGGCGCTCAGCTCCACCGTCACCGTGCCGTCGTAGATGCCGGGGATCGTGACGAACTGCGGCATGCTCGCGACGCCCTCGTAGCCCGTATCGGCGTTCGCCGCGCCGGGCGTGGGCTTATCGTAATACAAAAGCTGACCGCTCGTCGAGCGGCCGTAGGAAACGTCGGCGCGTGCCTTTCCGAGCGTCAGCTTGTCGAGCGCTACGCCCTCCGGAGAAAACAGCAGCAGCACTTCTCCTTCAGCATTGAGCGCAAAATTCGTCTCTAGATTTTTTTTTTGCGTATCCTTCACGTCGTTGCCGCTCGCGAGCACCAGAAGATACTCATTGGGCTTGATCGAAACGTCGGGAAACACCCATTTTGCGGGATTGTTCGGGTTGTCGGAAAGCGCGTACCCGAGGAGCGAAACGTCTGCGGCCGACTGGTTATGAAGTTCGATCCAGTCGTCGTATTCGCCGTTCTCGCTCTGATAGCGGGAGACGTTCGCGGCGAGCACTTCCGAGATGATGACGTCGCCGCGGCCGAACGCGCTGGTTTTCGCGAAGGCCGCCGCACCCTCGGGCGTGTTGGGGAAGCCCGGCGTGGGCTGCGAGGCAGGCGCAAACTCGCCCGTCCCGTCGACCGTGCGCGCCATGGAAACGTCCGTTTCCTGCGCCGTGTATTCACAGCTGTCTATGATATGTCCGCGGTAGCTCAGCACCACGGCCTCCTGATAGGTGCGCAGCCCGAACGAAGCGTGCAGCGCGCCCGCCTCGTCGAGGCCGTCCGCGCCGTCGCAGAAGATCAGAAGATACCCGTCCGCCGGAATGGTCGTCCCCTGCGGGAACGCCCACTTGGTGGCGCGGTTCATGTCGTCGCTCAGACCGTACTCCGACAGGTCGATCTCTTTGCCGCTGCCGTTATAGATCTCGACCCAGTCCGCGTATTCGCCGGCAGCCGTGAGGATCGTGGTGGCGTTGCTCGCCATGAATTCGTTGATGTACAGGCCCGGATTCTCCACGCCCTCCGAGAGCTGCGCGCGGTACGCCGCCACGCCCGCGTCGGTGTTCGGGAATCCCGGGGAAGGCGACATGGCCGCCCACACGTTCGCGCTCGCCTCCGAGCGGCCGCAGGAGAGGTTCTGTCCCACGCTCGTGAGGCTCACGCTGTCCACGTCGCGCCCCGTGCCGTTCGTGAGCACGAGCACTTCCGAGGCGTTGAGCCTGAAGTTCGCGTGCATGGGGCCGGCGCCGCTGTCGCCCGAGCAGTACACCACGAGATACCCGCCTGCGGGGATCACCGTACCGTGCGGGAACGTCCACTTCGCGAGCACGACGATGTCGTCGCTCAGGCCGTAGCCCGAGATATCCGCCGGAGCGCTGCCGGCGTTATACAGCTCCACCCAGTCGGGATAATCGCCGTTCTCGTCCGGCACGGCGCCCTTGTTGGACGTCATCACCTCGTTGATGCGCACGTTGGGAACCGCACCGACGGCCTTTTCGCCGCCGTGCATCGACAGGAACCATATCATCGCCACGACCAGTACGGCCACGAGCACAAGCGCCAATAACAGAATACGAAACCTTTTCAAATCGGTTATGCCTTCCTCATCAGAGATGTAAACAGTATACCACATCTGCGTATGCGTGGAAAGTGCCGCCGGTAAATTTCGCGGTTCAAAGATGTAAAATCTATGTTATAATGTACACGTTATCCACACCCTTTTTCCGGAGGTTTACGCATTGGAACGCCCGAAAAAGAAACGCAGTGTTCTGAATATCGTACTGATCGCCGCCGCGGCCGCGCTGCTGGTCGCAGGCGCCGTATTGCTGATCTCGGAAAACGTCCTTTTCAGCGAACCCTACGTCGCGCCGCCGACGCCGGCGCCCACGCCGGTGCAGACCGCGGCGCCCACCTTGCCGCCGGATTCGCCGCATACGCCGGCGCCCACGCCCACCCTGCCGCCGTACGTCAAGCCCGTGCCGGTGCACATCTATTTCACGACGGCGCAGGTATCGTGCGAAATCGTGCCGGTGGGCCTCAATGAGAACGGCGAAATGGCTACGCTCGATTCGGCCACGCAGGCCGCCTGGTACGAGCCCGGCCCCGCGCCCGGCGAAGCCGGCAACGCGCTCCTCAACGGCCATGTGCGCTGGAAACGCAAAAAAGGCACCTTCTCGGTGCTGCTCGATGCGAAAGAGGGCGACGAGGTCGCGATCGAATTTGCGGACGGAAGCTACAAGTACTTCACCATGGACAGCGTGGAGACTTACCATTATACGGAGATACCGGACGACGTGATGTACATGGGCGGCGAAAACCGCGTGACGCTCATCACCTGTCTGGGGGACTTCAACAACGATCTTGGGATGAGCGAGTCCCGCGTCGTGGCCGTATTACACGAGAAGTGAGCCACAGGCAGATCAGTCCCGTCAGCGCGCCCGCGGGGAGCGAGAGCGCGCACATGACGGGGAAATACGCCATGACCGCGCCGCCCACGAGCACCAGCCCCACGAGGAGCTGGCCGACATTGAAGCAGAACGCGCCCGCGGCGCTCAGGCCCACGGGGCTGAGAAGTTTTCTTTCATAAAGGCTCAGGAGCGCGGCCATGACCGCCCACGCGAACAGGCTGCCCGTCAGCGCGTAGGCGATGCCGATGGGGGACGCGGTGAGGAGCGCGCCGAGCGGCGCGCGCACAAGGCACAATAAAAGCGCGTCCCGCCGCGAGAACCGCAGCAGCGCGGCCAGCGTAAAGATGTTCGCGAGGCCGAGCTTAAACGGCACGCCCGGTACGATCGGCGGCAGGAGGCTTTCCAGGTATTGCACCGCCAGCGCCATCGCGGCCAGCAGCGCCAATGTTGCAATGCGTTTGGCGTTCATAATTTTTCAAAACGTGAAATCCGTTTGTCCTTCGGGAGCGACTTTTCTCAATAGGTGACCGCGTCCGCTTCTGTTTCGCCCGTCAGCCGGATGACGACCCGGTTCGGCAGGCAAACGACGGGCTTTTGGACTTTTGCGTCGCCCATTTGCAGGCACAGACCGTCGGGGCAGTCCGCGTGCGCCATGTACGCCCGTCCGCCTTCGACGCGGATCTCGTTTTTCCCGTCGGGCGTGACGATGTGCGCGTCATGCGAAAGCGGGCCGCTGTAAAGGACGGTTCCCGCCTGCGTGATCTCGACGTACGCCGCCTCCGCGCGCGGCATCAAAAGAAGCGCGGCCAAACTCAGCAGCGCGCATACGGCGATCACGATCCAGTCTCCCTTTTTCATAGGGACAGTATACCACAGATGGAACGCTTGGACGACTTGCAATTTAACGGCCTGTACCTGATACAGGACCCCGACCGCTTCTGTTTCGGCACGGACGCGGTGCTGCTGAGCGCCTTTTCCTCCGTGCGGACGCGCGAGCGCGCGCTCGACCTGTGCGCGGGCACGGGCGTGATCGCCACGCTCCTGAAATCCCGCACGGGCGCGCAGATGGAGGCTTTGGAGATCGACCCCAAACTATGCGACATGTTTTCGCGCAGCTGCGCCTATAACGGTCTCACGATCCCGATCCACTGCATGGACATGCGCGGCGCGGCAAAGGCCCTGGGCCACGGCGCGTTCGACGCGATCGTGTGCAACCCGCCGTATTTTGAGGCCGGAAGCGTCAGTCCTTCGCCCGCGCGCGCGCTTTCGCGCCACGGCGATATTGAGGAGGTCTGCCGTTCTGCCGCGCAGCTCTTAAAGAACGGCGGACGGTTTTTCGTCTGTTACCCGACAGCGCAGCTCGTGCGCCTGATGTGCGCGCTGCGCGCGGCGGCGCTGGAACCGAAGCGTCTGCGCCTCGCGGCGCATACGTCCCTTCACGCGCCGTACCTCGCGCTCGTTGAGTGTAAGCGCGGCGCCGCTTCCGGGCTGCGCGCCGAACCGACTCTGCTGCTTTACGAGCCCGACGGCGTGACGCCGAGCGCCGAATACAAGGAGATCTATCACCTATGAGCATGGGGAAACTCTATCTGTGCGCAACGCCGATCGGCAATCTGGACGACATCACGCTGCGCGTCATACGCGCCTTTGAGGAGGCGGACGCCGTGTGGGCGGAGGACACGCGCCGCACGCTGGCGCTGCTCAATCATCTGGGAATCAAAAAGCCGCTCGTAAGCTGCCACGAGCACAACGAGCAGCAGCGCGCGCAGGAGCTGCCCGCGCTCTTAGAGGCGGGGCAGATCATCGCCTATGCGTCCGACGCGGGCATGCCCGGCATTTCCGACCCCGGCGCGGCGCTCGTCGCCGCGTGCGCGCGGCGCGGACTGCCCGTAGAGGTGCTGCCCGGCGCTTCCGCCGTACTCACGGCGGCGGTGCTTTCGGGGCTCGACTGCGGCGCGTTCACGTTTTACGGCTTCCTGCCGCGCGAAAAGAAGCCTCGGCGGCAAATCCTGGAAGAGATCCTGAAAAGCCCGCACCTGTCGCTCGTTTACGAAAGCCCGCTCCGGCTGCCCGCCACATTAAAGGAGCTTCGGGAGCTTCTGGGCGGCGAACGGCAGGCGGCGGTGCTGCGCGAGCTGACGAAGCTCCACGAGGAGGCGGCGCGGGGCACGCTGAATAGCCTGTGCGAACGGTTCACGGAGCCGCCGCGCGGAGAATGCGTGATCGCGATCGCCGGCGCGGCGCCCGAAGCGCCTAAAGAGGCCGATCCCGCCGCGCTCGACACGGCGCTCAGGGAAGCACTCGCGCAGGGGCTGTCCGTCAAGGACGCCGCGGCGCGTTTAGCTGCGCTTTACCACGTTCCCAAAAAGGCCGCTTACGCGCGCGCCCTGGAGATATATGAGAGGAGATAACAAAATGGACATCAAGGCAAAAATCGCGGAACTCGTAGAAAAGATCAAGGGTGATGAAAACCTGCTCGCCAAGTTCAAGAGCGATCCCATCAAGACCATCGAAGGGCTCATCGGCGTCGACCTGCCGGACGATCAGCTCAAGGGCATCGTCGACGGCGTCAAGGCCAAGATCAATCTGGACAGCGTCGGCGGCAAGATCGGCGGCATCACCGACAAACTCGGCGGTCTGTTCGGCAAAAAATAAGCCGCGCGGCAGGCATATGGAAATGTCAGAGAACCCCTTTGTGAAACTTGACACAAGGGGGTTCTCTTTATATAATTAGGATGAATAGAGCACAAACAATATTCGCATTTCTTTTCGTCGGTTTTTGCAGATACACATCGGTGCCGAGCGTAGAATGGGAGGTATGTTTGTGTCTTCGTTTTTTCCGGCATAAGCCGTTATTTTATGACTAAAAGAGGTGGAGGTCTATGGAAATTATTTTGAAGCCGGATCTGTTCAGCTTCGACACCTGCAAAGAATTCGTCGACGCGTTCAACCCCGGCGAAAAGGATCTGTTCTTCACGAACGAGTATATCTATGAACCCTATTTCGGCAAAATGGGACTGAAGGTCAAGACGATCTTCCAGGAGAAATACGGCGCGGGCGAGCCCACGGACGTGATGGTGGAAGCCATCCTCGAGGACGCGAGCAAGCTTCAGTACGAACGCATCTTCGCGATCGGCGGCGGCACGATCATCGACATCGCCAAGGTGATGTCCGTTACCGACGGAACGAAGGTCGATCCGCTCTACGACAACATGGCCGGCCTTAAGAAGCGCTTTGAGCTGATCATCGTGCCCACCACTTGCGGCACGGGCAGCGAGGTGACCAATATCTCCATCCTCAACCGCACGCGTCTGAACACGAAAATGGGTCTGGTCTCCAGTGAAATGTACGCTAATACCGCCGTACTGGTACCGGAGCTACTGAATACGCTCCCGTTCGGCGTTTTTGCGACCAGCTCCATCGACGCGCTCGTGCACGCGGTCGAATCGGCGCTTTCGCCCAAGGCGACGCCTTACACCAAGCTCTTCAGCTACAACGCGATCAAGATGATCATTCAGGGTTATCAGCGCATGGTGAAGGAAGGCCTCGACGCGCGTCAGAGCATGCTCAAGGATTTCCTGATCGCCAGCAACTTCGCGGGCATCGCCTTCGGCACCGCGGGCTGCGCGGCCGTACACGCGATGAGCTACCCGCTCGGCGGCGCGTACCACGTGCCTCACGGCGAGAGCAACTACGCCATGTTCACGGGCGTGCTGAAGAACTACATGGAGATTAAGACCGACGGCGAGATCGCCGTTATGAACGACTACCTTGCCGACCTTCTCGGCTGCGAAGCGGCGCAGGTCTACGACAAGCTCGAGGAGCTCCTCAACGCCATCCTGCAGAAAAAAGCGCTGCACGAGTACGGCGTGAAGGAGGAAGAGCTCGACGCGTTCACCGAGTCGGTCATGACCACGCAGACGCGGCTCATGAACAACAACTTCGTGCCCCTCGACGCCAAGCGCGTGCGCAAGATCTATCAGGAACTTTATTGAGATTGAAATAAAACATAAATCAGGAGGACAAATTTATGGCACTCATGACTGGTACGCAATACATTGAAAGCATCCGCAAACTGAACATGAAGATCTACATGTTCGGCAAGAAGATCGAAAGCCCCGTCGACGATCCGATCCTGCGTCCGTCGCTGAACTCCGTGCGCATGACGTACGATCTGGCGCAGATGCCCGAATACGAGGATCTGATGACCGCCATCAGCCCCGAGACCGGCGAAAGGATCAACCGCTTCACGCATATCCACCGCTCCACGGACGACCTGATCCGCAAGGTGAAGATGCAGCGCCTGCTCGGTCAGAAGACGGCCGCGTGCTTCCAGCGCTGCGTGGGTATGGACGCTTTTAACGCCGAATACTCCACCACTTATGAGATCGACAAGAAATACGGCACGAAATACCATGAGAACTTCATCAAGTTCATGAAGTACTGCCAGACCAACGACCTGACCGTTGACGGCGCGATGACCGACCCGAAGGGCGATCGTATGCTCGCGCCGCATCAGCAGAAGGACCCCGACCTGTTCCTGCACGTCGTGGAACGCCGTCCGGACGGTATCGTCGTGCGCGGCGCGAAGGCGCACCAGACCGGTGCCATCAACTCCCACGAAGTCATCGTCATGCCGACGATCTCCATGAGCCCCGAGGACAAGGACTACGCGGTCAGCTTCGCGGTACCCATGGACGCCGAAGGCATCTTCATGATCGTCGGCCGTCAGAGCTGCGACACGCGTAAGCTCGAGAACACCGAAATGGACGTCGGCAACTCCGAGTTCGGCGGCGTGGAAGTGCTGATGGTATTTGACAACGTATTCGTGCCGAACGACCGCATCTTCCTCAACGGCGAGACCGAATTCGCGGGCATGCTGGTCGAGCGTTTCGCGGGCTATCACCGTCAAAGCTACGGCGGCTGCAAAGTCGGCGTGGGCGACGTGCTGATCGGCGCCGCCGCGGTCGCCGCGGACTACAACGGCGTGCCGAAGGCCTCGCATGTGAAGGATAAGCTCATCGAGATGATGCACCTCAACGAGACTCTCTACTGCTGCGGCATCGCCTGCTCGGCGGAGGGCAACAAGACCGAATCCGGCAACTACATGATCGACCTCCTGCTCGCCAACGTCTGCAAGCAGAACGTCACGCGCTTCCCGTACGAGATCGCTCGTCTCGCGGAAGACATCGCGGGCGGCCTGATGGTCCCCGCGCCGTCCGAAGCGGACCTGCGCGACCCGAAGCTCGGGCCGGTGGTCGAGAAGTACTTCCGCGGCGTTGCCAGCGTATCGACGGAAAACCGTCTGCGCATCCTGCGCCTGATCGAGAACCTCACGCTCGGCACGGCGGCGGTCGGCTATCGCACCGAGTCGCTGCACGGCGCCGGTTCGCCGCAGGCACAGCGCATCATGATCTCGCGTCAGGGCAACCTGCCGATGAAGAAAGAGCTGGCCAAGGCTATCGCACACGTGAAAGAATAACCGGAGGTTTCTATGGCGCAGCGTTTGGAGGACAGAATCGAACAGGTCATGGACGAAAAGGTGCGGCCGCAGCTTAGGTCGCATCACGGAGACGTGGTCGTGGCGTCCTTTGAAGACGGCGTGCTGAGAGTGCGCATGTTGGGCCAGTGCAGCGGCTGCCCGTCCGCATCGCTGACGGTGGAGAACATCGTCGCCGAAGAGGTCAAGGCCGCCGTGCCGGAGGTAAAAGACGTGGTGCTCCTCAACGGCGTGAGCGACGAACTGATCGCTCAGGCGCGCGCTTTGATGCGCCATAGGGACGCATGACGATCGCTGTAAAATACTGCGGCGGGTGCAATCCGCACTTCGAGCGGCGCGATGTGGTCGCGCGGCTCGAAGCGGATTTCCCGGGGATTCAAATCGTGACCCTCGGGAGCGCACCCGCCGATTCCATTGTTGTCATATGCGGCTGCCAGCGCGCCTGCGCGAGCGCGGGCACGCATACCGCGCAGCACGGCGTCTTCACGCTCACCCGCGCGGACGATTACGCGCACCTTGCGGGCGCATTGGACACGCTGATCAAGCGAGAAGGAGAATGATGAATATGAGCGCATCATGGAAAGAAGCTTATAACAAAAAGATCGTGACCGCCGAGGAAGCGGTGAAACACATCAAATCCGGCGACCGCGTCGTCATCGCGCACGCGACGGGCGAATCGACGCTCCTGTCCGACGCGATGGTGAAGAACGCCGACGCATACCGCGACGTGGAGATCGTCCACATGGTCGCCATGGGCAAGGGCGAATACTGCCTGCCCGAATACGCGAAGAATTTCCGCCACAACGGCCTGTTCCTCGGCGCCTCCACGCGCGCCGCGGTAGCGGAGGGCCGCGGCGATTTTACGCCCGTGTACTTCAGCGATATCCCGAACCTGTTCCGCACCACGCTGCACCCCAACGTGCTCCTGTGCCAGCTTTCCACGCCTGACGAGCACGGCTACTGCAGCTACGGCGTTTCGGTCGACTACACCAAGCCCGTCGCGGAGGTCGCGGACATCGTCATCGCGCAGATCAACCCGCAGATGCCCCGCACGTTCGGCGACAGCTTCATTCACGTTCGGGACATCGATTACATTGTCGAAGCGGACACGCCCGTTCTGGAGCTGGCGCTTCCGCGCATCACCGAAGTCGAGACGGCCATCGGCAAATACGCCGCCGAGCTCGTCA
>JAEEGL012670844.1_pt1 | contig 13664 bp, 12 predicted proteins | sample 9134231 | NCBI WGS metagenome assembly JAEEGL01 (sample SAMN16246548, study PRJNA631951) | gut metagenome | biome: gut microbiome; feature: rumen; material: fiber-attached | host: Bos | place: Iran: Karaj | collected 2018-10
GACCCCAGCAACTTCGCCCGCGTGTACGACCTGTACGGGGGCAGCCATGAGCGCATCTGCGCCCATATCAGCGGCGCCACCGACAGTGACGATCAGATTATGGCCGCCGGGCGCGAGTGCCATGCCGGCACGGGTTATATCCTCGACCCTCACGGTGCTTGTGGATATCAGGCTCTGAAAGAAGGGTTGCAGCCTGGCGAAATCGGTGTGTTCTGCGAGACCGCCCATCCTGCGAAGTTCAAAGAGAAGACCGATGCCATCATCGGTGGCGACGTGGAAATACCCGCCCGTTTGGCAAAATTCATGGAAGGCGAGAAAAAGAGCGTTCCGATGAGTAAAGAATTTGAAGATTTCAAAGCGTTTTTGCTTAAGGAGTAAAACGTAAAGGGCCGTTTCAGGAACAATCTGAAACGGCTTTCATTTTATTTTTATCGGGGGTCGTTTTTTTCGTCGGAAAAGGTTGGCCGTATAGATAATTTTGAGTATATTTGCAGAGTTTTGGGAGGGGGTGAGAGGTGTGAGGGTAGTAAGGCAGAAAGCATCTATGAGATATATCACATTACCGGACCATCAGACGCGGCGGCTGAGTTTCTATCTTGCCATGGAAGAATATGCTGCCCGCAGGATAGCTGTGGCAGACGACATGTTTTTCATGTGGCAAGTGAGGCCATCGGTCATCTTCGGTCGCAACCAGGTGATAGAATCGGAAGTGAACACCGCCTACTGCCGTGCGCATGGCATCGAGATGTATCGCAGGAAGAGCGGCGGCGGTTGCGTGTATGCCGATATGGGCAATGTGATGCTGTCGTACATCACCCATGATGAGAACGTGAATTTCACCTTCAACCGCTACATCAACTTGATAGCATTAGTGTTGTTCAGGTTGGGCGTGGAAGCCAAAGCCACGGGGCGCAACGACATCCTGATCAACGGCAAGAAAGTATCGGGCAACGCCTTCTATCATATCCCCGGTCGCAGCATCGTGCATGGCACCATGCTTTTCGACACCGACATGGCCCACATGACCGCCGCCATCACCCCGCCCGCCATGAAACTGGAGAGCAAAGGTGTGAAAAGCGTGCGCCAACATATCGCCCTTCTGAAAGACTACCTCGACATCAGCATCGATGAGTTTCAGACATTGGTCAAGCAACAACTGTGTGACGGAGAAATCGTTTTGGACGAAGCAGCCGTCCGTGAGATAGAAACCATCGAGCAGGCATATCTGAGCGATGAGTTTATCTATGGGCGCAATCCCCGTTACAGTGTGACACGTACAGGGCATATCGACGGAGTGGGACATTTCGAGGTGCGTGCAGAGGTGCGCGGAGGCCGCATCGCAGCACTCAACCTGTTAGGAGACTATTTCCAGACGGGCGACATCGACACCGGTCTCATCAAACCGCTGACAGGCGCGACATTCACCCCCGACGGTCTGCGGGCCGTCTTGCCGGAAGATTTGAACGACCTCATCCTGCATCTGCGCAGAGAGCCGTTGATTGACCTGCTCTTCAACCCCTCAACCCCTACATAGAAATCATCACTTGAATTTAGTATATGGAAAACAAAAGAACCTGTCTGTATGACAAGCATGTGGCATTGGGCGCCCTGATCCAGCCCTTCGGTGGCTTCGACATGCCCATCCAGTATTCAACCATCATCGACGAGCACAATGCAGTGCGCGAGGCGTGCGGTGTGTTCGACGTGTCGCACATGGGCGAAGTGACCGTCCGCGGCCTCGACGCCGAGCGCTACGTGAACCACATCTTCACCAATGATGTGACAGGCGCCGAGGACGGCAAAGTGTTCTACGGCATGATGCTGTATGAAGATGGCGGCACGGTAGATGACCTGTTGGTGTATAAGATGGGTGAGAAAGACTATTTCTTAGTCATCAACGCCTCCAACATCGACAAAGACGTGGCTTGGATGGAGCAACAAGCCAAGGGTTTTGACATCGAGTTGAAGCATTGTTCCGACTACTATGGTCAAGTGGCCGTTCAGGGCCCATTGTCTGAGGCCGTGACCGAAGAAGTGTTAGGCATCGCCTGCAAGGAATTGGTTTTCTATACCGCCAAGTATCTTGACATTGACGGCGAGACCATCGTAGTGAGCCGCACAGGTTACACGGGTGAGGACGGGTTTGAGATTTACGGTTCGCATGACTTCATCCGTCGTTGCTGGGACAAGTTGATGGCCAGCGGCCGTTGCAAGCCCTGCGGTCTGGGCTGTCGCGACACCCTGCGTTTTGAAGTGGGCCTGCCCCTGTATGGCGATGAGTTGTCGGCAGAGATTTCGCCTGTGATGGCCGGTCTGAGCATGTTCTGCAAGTTGGACAAGGAAGAATTCATCGGCAAGGAAGCCATTGCGAAACAGAAAGCTGAAGGCGTGAAACAACGAGTGGTGGGCATCGAGTTGCACGACCGTGCCATCCCCCGTCATGGTTATGCCGTGCTGAAAGACGGAGTGAAGATTGGCGAGGTGACCACGGGTTACCACACCATCTCGACCGATAAGAGCGTATGTATGGCGTTGATAGACACTGCTTACGGCAAATTAGGAACAGAAGTAGAGGTGCAGATTCGCAAGAAGACGTTCCCCGGCGTGGTCGTGAAGAAGAAGTTCTACGAGAAACGTTATAAGAGGTAAGAGGTATGAGGTATGAGGTAAGAGAAATGCTTAGGCTCCTAAGCCATCATCCTGAAATCTCGAAACCCGAAAGCCCCGACCCTCCCCAAGGGGAGGGAGTAGTTACCAAAAAAGTAAAACAAAAGCCCCGATTCATACATCCCGCTCGGGGGATAAGAGGGGGGCTGACTATCATTAAACAATATCATCATTATGGCAAAAGTTATTGAAGGACTCTATTATTCTGAGTCGCACGAGTATGTAAGAGTAGAAGGAGAATTTGGTTTTATCGGTATCACCGACTATGCACAACACGCATTAGGCAATGTGGTGTATGTGGATATGCCCGAAGTGGACGATGAGGTGGAAGCCGGCAGCGAGTTTGGCGCAGTGGAGAGTGTGAAGGCCGCGAGCGACCTTATCGCACCCGTCAGTGGCGTGGTCGTAGAAGTGAACGAGGATTTGAACGACCAACCGGAACTGGTGAACGAGGATGCTTTCGCTAACTGGATCATCAAGGTCAAGATGACGGATAAGACCGAACTGGACCAGTTGATGGATGCCGCTGCTTACGAGGAAAAGACGAAAGAGTAAAAAAACAATGAATTACAAATATTTTCCACAGACAGAGGAAGACATTCAGGTGATGCTCGACAAGATAGGCGTCGAACGACTCGACGACCTGTTTTCGGAAATCCCCGAAAGCATCCGTTTCAAAGGTGACTTCCAACTGCCTGAGTCGATGAGCGAATTGGAGATACGGCGTTATTTCGAGACGCTCTGCAAGAAGAACCAGACACTGACCGTGTTTGCCGGAGCCGGTGTCTATGACCACTACACCCCGAGCATCATCCCCCAGATTGTGGAGCGCTCGGAGTTTCTGACCTCATACACCCCGTATCAGGCCGAGATCTCGCAAGGTACCCTCCACTATATCTTCGAGTATCAAACCATGATGTCGGCACTGACGGGACTGCCCATCTCCAACGCCTCACTGTACGACGGCAGCACCGCTACCGCCGAGGCCATGCTGATGGCCGCCAACCAGTCGAAGAAAGCCAACAAGGTGCTGTTATCATCCACCCTTGACCCTAAAATCCAACGTGTGGTAGAGACCTACGCTCATTTCCACGGCGTGGAATTGGAGCACATTGCCGAGGTTGACGGTGTGACCGACAAGAGCGATTTGGAACAGAAGCTGTCAGCAGGCGGAGTGGCCGGTGTCATCGTACAACAGCCCAACTACTATGGAAACATCGAGGACTACAGCGGCTATGCCGACCTGTGCCATGCAGCCAAGGCCCTGTTTGTGATGAACTGCGTGGCATCGGATTTGGCTTTGTTGAAGACCCCAGGTGAATGGGGAGCCGATGTGGCCGTCGGCGACGGACAGTCGTTGGGCATCCCCATGTCGTATGGCGGTCCGTCGGTAGGTTACATGTGCTGCACAGATAAACTGATGCGCAAGATGCCCGGTCGCATTGTCGGCATGACGAAAGACAGTCGCGGCCAACGGGCTTTTGTATTGACTTTGCAGGCGCGCGAGCAGCATATCCGTCGTCAGAAAGCCACCTCCAACATCTGTTCAAACCAAAGTCTGATGGCTTTGTTCGTCACCATCTATTTGTCGGTGATGGGCAAAGAGGGCGTCAAAGAAGTAGCCAAGCGTTCGTTCGACGGCGCTCATTACCTCTACGATGAGTTGTTGAAGACAGGTAAGATGACTCCCGCCTTCAACCAACCCTTCTTCAATGAGTTCTGCGTCACTTATCAAGGCGATGTAGAAGCGTTGCAACGCCGTTTGCTGTCGCACGGCATTTTAGGCGGTGTGCGTGTAGGCGATGACCGGCTGATGTTTGCCGTGACCGAGAAGCGCACGAAAGCAGAGATAGACGAATTAGTAAAAATCATCAAGGAGGACAAGCTATGAACAACAGGTTATATGGAAATCTGATATTTGAGTTGTCGCATGCAGGACGTCGCGGTTTCACCCTTCCGAAGAATGAGTTCTCAGACTATGCGTTGCCCTCGGAGATGCGCCGTGCCTCAGATGCCGCCCTGCCCGAATGTGATGAGATGACCGTCGTGCGCCACTATACCAATCACAGTGCCAACAATTTCGGAGTGAACAACGGGTTCTATCCTTTAGGCAGTTGCACCATGAAATACAACCCGGCCATCAATGAAGAGACAGCCGCCCTACCCTCGTTTGAGCATCTTCATCCTTCACAGCCTGAAGACACCTGCCAGGGAGCCTTAGAACTGATGTACCATCTGCAGCACTCACTGGCGGAACTGACTGGACTGAGCGATTTCACGCTCAACCCCTTCGCCGGCGCCCATGGCGAATTGACGGGTCTGATGATTATCCGCTCATTCCACGAGCGCAACGGTCAGCCGCAGCGCACGAAAGTCATCGTGCCCGACTCGGCACACGGAACGAACCCCGCCTCAGCCGCCGTCTGCGGTCTGGATGTGGTAGAAGTGAAGAGTACGGCTGAAGGCATGGTGGACGTGGACGACCTGAAGGGTCTGTTAGACGACACCATCGCCGCTGTGATGATGACCAACCCCAACACATTAGGTCTGTTTGAACGTCAGATACCCGAGATAGCCCAGTTGGTACATGGGTGCGGTGCCCTGCTCTACTATGACGGAGCCAACCTGAACCCCCTGTTGGGCAAATGCCGTCCGGGCGACATGGGTTTCGATGTGATGCACATCAACCTGCACAAGACCTTCTCGACCCCGCATGGCGGCGGCGGTCCCGGTAGCGGTCCTGTAGGCGTGCGCAAAGGAATGGAACCACTGTTGCCCACCTGTGTGGTGAAAGGCGATGGCGACATCTACCACATCCGCCGCAATGAAGCCATCAGCGTGGGTGCTTCGCTCGGCAATTTCGCCGTGATGGTACGAGCCTACACCTATATTCTGAGTTTAGGCCGCGACCAGCTGAAGATGGTGGGACCGTTGGCTACGCTCAATGCCAATTATATCAAAGAGTCGCTGAAAGACGTGTATGAGTTGCCCATCGACACCCTGTGCAAGCACGAGTTTGTGTTCAATGGTTTGAAAGACAAATCGACGGGAGTGACAACGATGGATGTGGCCAAACGTCTGCTCGACTACGGTTATCATGCTCCGACCATCTACTTCCCTTTGCTCTTCCACGAATCGCTGATGATAGAGCCCACGGAGAATGAGAGTCTCGACACCATGGACGCTTTCATCGCTGTGATGCGTAAGATAGCCGAAGAAGCCCAGACCGACCCGGAGTTGGTAAAGAGTGCCCCGCACAACACGCCCATCGGACGAGTGGATGATGTGCTGGCCGCCAAACAGCCGGTGCTGACTTTTGGGAATGTTGAATGTTGAATTTTGAGTGTTGAATTGTCGCTTCGCGATGAAGAATTTTGAATGAAGAATTGTCGCTTCGCGATGAAGAATGAAGAATGTTGAATGTTGACGAGTTGTTGAGGTCTTAGACCGAAAAATTGTCGCTTCGCGATGAAGAATGTTGAATGAAGAATTGAGAAATGACTACAGACATTATCATTATAGGCAGCGGCCCGGGCGGGTACCGGGCTGCTGAATATGCCGCCAAGAACGGTTTGACCGTGACCATCTTTGAGAAGAGCGAGGCTGGTGGCACTTGTTTGAACTGCGGCTGTATCCCCACGAAAGCCCTCTGCCGCCATGCCGAGATTCTTGACACGCTCCGTGACAGCGAGTTGTATGGCCTGTCAGGACTCCGTTATGACTTCGATTTCGACCGTGTGATGGAGCGCAAACGCGAGGTGACAGCCGCCCTCCGCAGCGGTGTGGAGACCCTGATGAGCGCACCGGGCATCACTTTTGTCCGCGCCGAGGCCCGTTTCAAGGATGCTCACACCGTGGTAGCCAACAGCGAAGAATACACCGCCCGACATATCATCATCGCTACGGGTTCGCACGCAAAGATGCCCCCCATCCAGGGCATTGACCTGCCCCATGTAGTGACCTCAACCGAACTGCTCGACGTGACCACGGTGCCCAAGCGTCTTTGCATCGTGGGTGCCGGAGTCATCGGCATGGAGTTCGCCTCCATCTTCAATAGTTTTGGCTCGGAAGTGACCGTCGTGGAGTTTTTAAAAGAGTGCCTGCCTTCACTTGACAGCGACATCGCCAAGCGTCTGCGACAGAGCATCAGCAAACGAGGAGTCACCTTCTACATGCAATCGGGTGTCAAGGAAATCACCCCCGAGCATGTTGTTTTTGAGCGGAAGGGAAAGACGGAGACCGTAGAAGCCGACATGGTATTGGTAGCGACAGGTCGCGCTGCCAATGTGGAAGGTCTGGGATTGGAAGCAGTAGGCATCGCCACCGACCGCAGCGGCATCATCACCGATGAGCATCTTCAGACGAATATGCCGGGCGTGTATGCCATCGGCGATGTCAACGGCCGTTGCATGCTGGCTCATGCCGCCACCTTCCAGGGATTGCATGTGGTGAACCAGATTATAGGTCGTGCGGATGGAATCCGTCTGGACATCGTCCCGTCGGCCGTTTTCACCCGTCCGGAAGCGGCAGGAGTAGGACTAACCGAAGACCGTTGCAAGGCCGACGGCGTGGATTACGTGTGTAAGAAAGGATATTACCGTGCTAATGGCAAAGCGCTGGCCATGAACGAGACGGAAGGTCTGGTGAAATTGATAGCCGACAGTGAAGGCCGTATCATCGGTTGCCACATCTATGGAGCCCATGCCTCGGACATGGTGCAAGAAATCAGTTCGCTGATGACCACAGGTGTCACCCTAAAACAATTATCCGAAATGATACATACGCACCCCACCCTGTCGGAGATATTGCAGGAGACGGCGATGTAGAGACAACGGGCGGGCACAGAGACCCGCCCGTACAGTTTCAGGCCGTATATGCCACACCACCTTAAAATCTGAAAGCGAAGCGACATCATGACCTAAGAATCTGACGAAACAAAACTTGCGAAAGTTGAGTTTCGTTATTTTTTGGAATACGACAGCGCTGCGCCGATGGCGGTGCAAAACTCAGAGTATTTGGGGATGCGGAAATGCACCCCATAGAGACGTTCGAGGTTGGGGAACACCTCACGGCACTGCGGCAGAAGGGTGAGATTGCCAATCATGACAAAGTCTTTGATGTCCGTGTTCAACGCAGAAAGCACCGAAGCACTGCCCACCGTCTGTAATACCATGTGAATGAGTCCGAGGGCGATGTCCTCGCGCGACGTGTCGGTGTGCGCATTGGCAAAGATAGATGCCGTGGCCTCCATGGGCAGTCCGGGCAGCGGATGCGTGCTGATGTCGCCAATGAGCAGGTTCACATTCTTGATGTCACCATGCATGGCCAAAGCAGAGACCGTGCGGATGTCAGAGGTCTGCAACATGATTCGCGAGAGTCCCGAGAGAGTGCCTCCACCGATGCCTATGCCGCCGATGTGGCGGATGTCATCACCGTCGCATCTGACGAGCGAAGTACCCGTACCGATGCTGACCACGATGATGTGGTCGAGACCAGACTCGTATTTGGCTCCGAGACCGTCGCAAAGGAACTCATCTGATTTTTCTGTCTCTAACCCATAGATGGGTTTATCAATATATGCGCTGCCCACTCCGGTGAGCATCACCTTCTCGATGTCGGCGAGTTCCACCTTATTATCATACAGATACTTACCGAACGCTCCGTAAAGCGAAGTGACGGGGTCGGCAGCAGTGATTCTCAATGGAGAGAACACCTTCCCGTTACGCAGTCCTACAATTTTAGTGGTGCTAATGCCCACATCAATTCCAATAACGATGCCCATATTGAATAATCATTTGAATGAGTTGCAAAAATACAAAAAAAATTGGAGAAAAGACATGCATCGGGTGAGAAATCCACATTTTTGTTAATTTTTATTATAAATTGCGAGGAAAGGTTGCACTTTCATTGAAATTTGTCTACATTTGCAGTTAATAGTAACGTAAATAATCAATATCATTCATTTATAACTAAAACCTATTTACTATGACGTACAAAATCATTGACATCGAAGGTATCGGCCCCGTTTATGCCGAGAAATTGATTGCCGCCGGTATTGACACTGACGCTAAAATGTTGGAAAAATGCGCAAAGGCCGCCGGCCGTAAGGAGTTGGCTGAAGCTACAGGCATCTCTCCGAAACTGATTCTGACTTGGGCCAACCACTGCGATTTGATGCGCATCAACGGTGTGGGTCCGCAGTTCTCCGAGCTTCTTGAGGCCGCCGGTGTGGACACCGTGAAAGAGTTCCGCCATCGCAAGGCAGAGAATCTTCAGCCGAAATTGGAAGAGGTGAACGCCGCTAAGAACCTTGTGAACCGCGTTCCGAGTCTGAAGGAAGTGGAGAAGATGATTGCCCAGGCCAATGAGCTGGAGCCGATGATTGAATATTAAGCCAAGTAATATCTTTGACCCCAATAAGTTGAGCGAATGCGAGACTTACACCAGATAAAAAGCCCGAAATGGGCTTTTTATCTTATATTGTGCTGATATATGGTGAAATAACGTCATCAAATAGCAGTAATTTTTCAAAAAAAAGCAAATAAATTTTCTTTTCACGATAAAAAGCATTAACTTTGCACCCCAAATTGATTTGAAACGAGAAGTAAACTCAAAAAATATAATATTAATCAACAATACAAATAAGATGACAAAAGCAGATATCGTCAATGAGATAGCCACCAAGACGGGTGTAGCCAAGCGTGATGTGATGACCACCGTCGAGGCATTCATGGACATCATTAAGAACAGCCTGTTGGAGAACAAAGAGAATGTTTATCTTCGTGGTTTTGGTAGCTTTATCGTGAAGCATCGTGCAGAAAAGACCGCACGTAACATCTCGAAGAACACAACGATAGTGATTCCCGCCCATGATTTCCCCGCATTCAAGCCTGCAAAGAGTTTTGTGGCCAAGATGAAAGGTGAGGAAGTGGCAGACGATGATGATGAATAATCTTCATGGCGCCCATCGTGCACTCAGCAATTAATATCAACAACATATTCAATCATTAGTAATTATGCCAAACGGAAAAAAGAAAAAGGGCCACAAGATGGCTACTCACAAACGTAAAAAGAGACTGAGAAAGAACAGACATAAGAGCAAGTAAACCCATGCTCACCGTACTGTTCGCATGAAGGCATGTCTGACGCATCCACGCGAGGAAGAGACCAGACATGCCTTTTTGGTAACCTTCATTCAACACAGTGTAACTAAGAAAGAGAAATGACCAGCGAAGTAGTAATTGATGTCAAGCCGAAAGAAATATCGATTGCTCTGCTGGAGGACAAGAACCTGGTAGAGTATCAGAATGAAACCCGGTCGGCATCTTTTTCTGTAGGAAACATCTACATTGCAAAAGTTAAAAAACTGATGCCAGGATTGAATGCCTGTTTTGTGGATGTGGGATTTGAACGCGACGCCTTTCTCCACTATCTTGACTTAGGTAACCAATTTGACTCATACGCTAAATACCTGAAACAGGTACAGAGCGACAGGAAGAAACTTTATCCTATTTCGAAGGCAACGCGCCTACCCGACTTAAAGAAAGACGGCAGTGTGGCAACGACACTGAGTTTGGGTCAGGAGGTGTTGGTGCAGATTGTAAAAGAGCCCATATCGACCAAAGGGCCACGGCTTACTTGTGAATTGAGTTTTGCGGGACGTTACATTGTCCTCATGCCATTCCATGATAAAGTTTCTGTCTCATCTAAAATCAAAAGCGGTGAAGAGCGAGCCCGGCTCAAGCAACTCATCCAGAGCATCCGTCCCAAGAATTTCGGTGTCATTGTACGCACCTCAGCCGAAGGAAAGCGTGTGGCCGAGTTGGACAGTGAGTTGAAAGTATTGCTGAAGCGCTGGGAAGACGCCATCACGAAAGTTCAGAAGACGCAAACCCGCCCGCAGTTGGTGTTTGAGGAAACAGGCAGAGCTGTAGCGATGCTTCGCGACCTGTTTAACCCCTCTTACGAAAACATCTACGTGAACGATGAGGCCGTATGCGAGGAAGTGAAACATTATGTGACACTGATAGCCCCGGAAAAGGCCAACATCGTGAAGAAGTACACAGGTAGCGTGCCTATTTTCGACAATTTCAACGTCACGAAACAGTTAAAGTCGAGTTTTGGCAAGACGGTGAATTACAAGCATGGCGCCTATCTGATTATCGAGCATACCGAAGCGCTGCATGTGGTGGATGTGAACAGTGGCAACCGGACGCGTTCGGCCAACGGTCAAGAGGCCAATGCGCTGCAAGTGAATCTTGGTGCTGCTGATGAGATAGCACGTCAGCTTCGTCTTCGTGACATGGGTGGTATCATCGTGATTGACTTCATCGACATGAATCTGGCAGAAGACCGGCAGATGTTGTATGAGCGGATGTGCAAGAACATGCAGAAAGACCGCGCCCGCCACAACATTTTACCGTTGAGCAAATTCGGTTTGATGCAGATTACGCGCCAGCGCGTGCGTCCGGCGATGGATGTGATGGTAGAAGAGACCTGTCCGACATGTTTTGGTAAAGGCACGATTCGGTCGAGCATCTTGTTTACCGACCAGTTAGAGAGTAAAATTGATCATTTAGTCAATAAGATTGGTGTCAAGAGTTTCTATTTACACGTACACCCTTACGTAGCCGCCTATATCAATCAGGGCTTTGTGTCGCTGAAGCGTAAATGGCAGTTTAAGTATGGTTTTGGTGTTCATGTGATTCCCTCGCAGAAGATGGCTTTTTTGCAATACGAATTTTACGATTCAAAAAAGCAGTTCATCGACATGAAGGAAGAAATAGAGACGAAGTAATCCACTCGGGGGCGCATCTGAACAGATGCGCCCCCGAATGTTGTTTTGAGCCCCCTCCCCGGGCCCTCCCCGAGGGGAGGGAGTAGCACGACGATCGCGATAAATGGGGAAATTGTCAGACTATTTACTCCCCTCCCTACAAGGGAGGGGCCGAGGGTGGGTCTGCTAACAAGGACCCTAAACAATCTTGAATCGGATGCGGAAGGTGTGCTCCATTTCATCCCAGTTGGTGCCGAGCATTTCGAAACGTCCGATTTGTGATGTGGAACGAACGTGCTTTCCGATACAAGGGCAGACATCATAATCGCCGATGCGCACCAGACGGATGGTGTCGCTGGCATCATCGGGCAACCTCTCCAATGACAGACGGGCTTCGGGAGAATCGGGCTCAGCCTCCATGATGATACCCTCCAGTTCTGCCCGCGACACAAATTGGAAGGTGACGGGCATGTCCTGTTGGATGAGTTCATTCATCTCGCGTTCTATCTCCTTTTCCGCTTTTCTGTCAGGTTTTTGCGGCAGGACATAGGTGATTTTGCTCTTTTTGCGTTCGATGTGCGCATTGCGCGAGCGTTCACAACCGTATTTTCTCACCATCAGTTGATTGAGCAGATGTTCGGCAGTGTGTGCGGGAGGAAATTCCTCTTTGTTGTGTTCATTGAGTATATAATCAGCCATGGAGGGATGAGTATTGAGGGTTAAACCATTACAATTTCAGTTTGAGGACCACGCCCCCGAGTGCTGGCACCACAAGATGAACAGGTGCCAATGCCGAGAGTGCTCCGGTCGTTTTCTCGCCCGTCAGCAAGTCGGTAGCAGAGAAAGACCGCTCCGGCAATTGGAGGTAGTCAAAGGCGTGCGACGGAATATTGACATCGATATCAGCCGCCTTGTCATCAAAATTGGCAACGACCAACATCACCTCCGTGCCCGCTTTGCGCAGGAACGCGAACTGGCGGTCGGCGAGTTGAGGATTGACATACATGAGGTCGAAAGAGACGCCCTCGCGGAACGCATTCTCATCATTTGCCATACGCATGATTTTTTGGTAAGTGTCGCACAACTGCCGTTCCTCTTTTTTCAGCCGGCGGCGGTCGTAATAACCCCTGCGCAACGTGTCCACCGTCCAATAGTCAAAGATGGTGGTGCGCCCGTCGCGGCCACTGAAACCTTCGGCATCCATCCCCTGTTCGCCGAACTCCTGTCCGGCGTAAATCATCAAGGGGTTGTTCATTAGCAATGCGCTGACGATGAGTCCGGGAATGCCCTTCTGAGCATTTCCTGCGAAGAAATCAGATGCGATGCGCTGCTCGTCATGATTCTCAAGGAAATAGAGCATGTGGTCGCGTATGTCGTCGGTCTTTTGCCATTGAGCTGTGATGTCAGCTGCCCGGCGATGCCCGCAGATGACATCACGGATACAGTCGTACATACCCACCTTATCATAAAGGTAGTCGAATCCGGCAGCGATATAATTGCGGTATTGCGACGGGTCATAGACCTCGCCGATGAAGATTTTATCGTGATAAATGTATTTTACCTTGTCGGTGGCCCAATGCCAGAAAGCGGCGGGCACCATCTCGGCCATGTCGCAACGGAAGCCGTCCACGCCCTTCTGTGCCCAAAAGAGGAGGATATCGGTCATCTTGCTCCATGTGTCGGGAATGGGGTTGAAATGCTCCGAGCGTCCCCCGGCATCGCAGTAGTCAATGCCATAATTGAGTTTCACCGTCTCATACCAGTCGTTCTTTCCGGGTTTGCATGAGAATTGGTCATTGCCCGTGGCTTTCGCGGGGTGTTCGGTATAGGGGGCAAGGGGCAAGGAGCTGGGGGCGGGAGATGTGCTGTCGGGAGCTGTTTCGGGGGCAAGGGGTGAGGGGTAAGAGGTATGAGAAATGTCGGAGAGGTCGAGGGGTTGTCCCCAGCAATAATAAAAGTTATTGCGTATAGAGAAGTGCATGTTGGTGTCATCATTCTCCCCGAGGTCTTTCACCCCTTCTGGCTTACATATAGAATGATACTGCCGTGCCACATGATTGGGGATGAAGTCGATAATCACCTTCATGCTTGCCCTATGGGTGCGCTCGATGAGGGCCTCTAACTCCGCCATGCGGTTATTGACATCCACCGCCAGGTCGGGATCGACATCGTAGTAGTCGGTGATAGCGTAAGGCGACCCTGCCCTACCCTTCACCACGTC
>JAEEGL015713998.1_pt1 | contig 13664 bp, 11 predicted proteins | sample 9134231 | NCBI WGS metagenome assembly JAEEGL01 (sample SAMN16246548, study PRJNA631951) | gut metagenome | biome: gut microbiome; feature: rumen; material: fiber-attached | host: Bos | place: Iran: Karaj | collected 2018-10
CTAGCTCGTATTGGAATATATTCAAAACTTTCATGAACCAAGTTTAAAGCATATCTATAACCTAATATTTCATTTTCATCTCTATTTTTAGGAGTTGTTTTATCAGCCATTAATTGCTTTAATCTAGAATTTGTTGTCCTTATACCTTCTATTTCATTTGATGCTTCAGTACTTTGGATTTTAGCAAGTTCAACAAGTTTATCCAACTCTTCTGGTTTTTGTTCTAAATATAATTGTTGTCTCCCTTTATATTCATGAATTAATCCAATATAATTTAAAACTTCTTTATCCCAAGTCCTTTCAGCTAGCTTTTTATAATCAAATTCTCTCAAAAAAATCACCTAACCATTTCTTTATTCTCCTAAATTATATATCTTTTTAGGAGAATAGTCAACTAATTAGATAAATAAACATTTCTTTCAATCAAGTACTTTCTCCTTTTTCATAGAATTCTATGCTTTTTTCGGTTGTGTTAATTTTGTTTTATCTCGAAACTTCTAAATAAGTAAACATTAAAATATAAAAAAATGTAGAATTCTACACTTTTGTCAAACGAAAGTGCGCAATATTTGCGCAATGTATATTTTTCTATAGCGTAATATTTGCACATATATTTTAAAAATCATCACATTTTTATCTTATCATTTATCTTATCATTTTGTAATATTTTTGATAAGATATTTTAATCTAATTCACAAAATCACTTTTTAGTCATAATAGAAAGAAAAAAGTGTCTATAGAATTTGGTTCATTACAGCAACAAAATTAGTTTAATGTAAATAAAAAAAGATTGCCAAAGTCAAACTAGCAATCTTGTTACGTTTTTTTATTAGGGAACATTTAAATGATTTTGTTGTATCTTGTTCCCTATATTTTATTTATGCATGTTTTTAAAAAAGCTTTAATTGAATTCAAATCTTTATCTTCATAATATAGAATTAATAATTTTTTGAATTCTTCAACCCTATCATAAGGAATTATTACTAAACCTAAAATGAGAAAAGGAATGATAGCAGTCATCCCTTTTCGTTTTACCAATTAATACCGTTGTCTCTCAAGACACTTATAGTATAACATATTTTTATGATAATTCAAGATTTATTCAGTGGACTAGCATTTCATCGTTTGACTAACCCAGTATAAAACATCATTAAAAGGCGGCTTAGTTAAATCAAGAATTTTAAGTCTATCATCTCTTAAAATATATTTATTCTATATATTAAGTAATATTATGCTTGCAATTATTACAATCATACCTATTATTTCTTTTATTTTTAATTTTTCTTTAAAAAATAATACCCCTACTAACGTAATTACAACAATAGTTGCAACACTATAAGTTGGATATACTACTACTGCTTCAAGACTTTTTAATGAATTTAATAAGAAGAATGAAGAAAAATAATTAGGTATTCCAATACATATACCAAATATTATATCTTTATATGATATCTTCTTATGCTCAATAGCAAGTATTATTAACGAAGCTACTAATGCACTAGAAAAAATAACAGTTAAAAATAACCCTTTTAATCTAAAATCTGATGTGTGCTCAAAAATAGTGCTTGAAGCATCAGTTAATCCACCAAAAATTAATAATATAATAAGCAATAAATTCATTATGTTAAATGCTTTATTATCTACATCTTTTTTCTTAAATTCTACATTCATTATAATTATTGCAACTATTGAAAGCACAATACCTATAATCTTTAAAATTGTAGGCGTATCATGATAAAAAACAATTGCGATAAATATAGGAACTAATAATCCTAATTTTGAAAAAGTAGATGATAAGACTACACCATTTTTTCTAATATTTAATTCTAACAATAAAAAGCAGCCTAAATACCCAAAGCCTGTAATTATTCCAAACCAAATCGGAAAGATAAATTCTTTACTTTCAATTCCATCCAAATTGCCAATAAAGAATAATGAACAAATAGTACAAACAATATAATTAACGACAAACATCATTATTTTATTTGTAACATGATCTTTAGATATTTTAATAACTATAGATATTAAAGATGAGCATATTATAGCTAATATAAGATAAATCATAAATTACTCCAAAAGTTAATAACAATTAAATTTCTTCACCCTCAACAAATTGTGAATTATATAAATTTGAATAAAAGCCACCTAAATTCATTAAATATTCATGGTTACCTTGTTCAACAATATTACCATCCTTTAATACTAAAATTAAATCAGCATTTTTAATTGTTGAAAGTCTATGAGCAATAACAAATGAAGTTCTTCCCTTAGTTAGGTTATCCATAGCCTGTTGAATTAATATTTCTGTTCTAGTATCAACATTAGATGTTGCCTCATCCAAGATTAATAATGGTGCATCATCAACTAAAGCACGGGCAATTGTAATTAATTGTTTTTGTCCTTGTGATAAAGAACCTTCTCCATTTAGCTTTGTATTGATACCATCATGTAAAGTGTTAACATAATTAGATAAGCATGCATCTTCTAATGCCTTATTTAAATTTTCATCAGATACATTTTCATTTGAATAACAAATATTTTCTTTAATTGTTCCATCAAATATCCATGAATCCTGTAAAACCATACCAAAAATAGATCTTAATTCAGCCTTACTCATATCATTAATTGAAACGCCATCAATTAAAATATCACCATCATTTATTTCATAAAAACGCATTAATAAATTAACTAATGTAGTTTTACCTGCCCCTGTAGGACCAACAATGGCAACCTTCATACCAGGCTTAACATCACATGAAAAATCAGGAATGATGATTTTATCTTCAACATATCCAAATTTAACATTCTTAAATTCAACATGACCTAATACCTTATTAAAATCATTAGAAATTAGTTTTCTTTCATATTTTGAATCATCAATTTCTTCTTCCTCATCTAAAATACCAAATACTCTAGATGATGCAGCAGTTGCCATTTGAATAGTATTCATTGATTGAGCAATTTGAGATAGTGGTGATTGGAATAAATTAACATAAATCATAAATGCTGTAATAGTACCATAAGTAATAATATTACCATTAGCCATTAATAATCCACCAACAATGAATACTGCTGCATAAGCAAAATAAGAAATGAATGACATAATAGGCTGCATAAAGCCACCAAATATTTGTGCTTTAATCATTGCCTTATGAAGCTTTTCATTTTCTAATTCGAATTGATTCTGTCTTCTTTCTTCTGCGTTAAACAATTTAATAACAGTTGTACCAGAAAAGTTTTCTTCTACAACACCATTTACAACGCCTGTTGCCTTTTGACGTCTCATAAATTGAGGTATTGCAAGCTTTGTAATAAATCCAATGTTTAATAACATTAAAGGTAATGTTGCAAATACAGTAAACGCCATTATCCAATTTGTAATAAACATTGCGATTAAAACACCAATTAATGTTGTTATTGATTGTAAAAGTGTTGTTACAGATTGCTGTAAAGATTGTGTTATTGTATCAACATCATTTGTAACAATTGATAATGTATCACCATATGGGTGAGCATCAAAATATCTTAAAGGAATTCTATTAATTTTTTCTGATATTTCCTCTCTTAATTTCTTTCCATAGGATTGAGTAACTCTATTCATTATTAGTCCAGATGAGAATGAACAAAAAGCAATTATAGAATAAAAGATAATTAACACAGTAGCTATATGCCATATCTTATCAATATCTATTGATCTAGATATGGAATTATTTGCCATTTCATTTGTTAAATCTGATAAATAATTAGGAGCTAATATACTCAAAACTACAGATGTGATAATAAATATCATCGCAATTAAAATAAAAGGATAATAAGGTCTAATTGATTTTAATAATTTTTTTAAATCTGCCTTTGTTATTTTTTCTTTTTTAGCCATTTTTCTAGGTCTATGCATCATAATCCCAACTCCTTTTCTGATAATTGTGATAAAGCAATTTCTTTATAAATTGCACAATTATTTAATAATTCATTGTGATTTCCAAATCCTACAACATTTCCACCATCTAAAACCATTATCTTATCAGCATCCATAATAGTACCAATTCTTTGAGCTACTATTATTTTTGTTTTATCATTAGCCTTTTGTTTTAGATTTTCTCTTAACAATTTATCTGTTTTATAATCTAAAGCACTAAATGAATCATCAAAAATAAATATTTCAGGATTTTTATATATTGCTCTTGCGATACATAATCTTTGACGTTGTCCACCAGAAACATTCTTACCTGATTGACTAATCATAGAATCATATCCATTATCTGTTTTTTCAATATAATCATTTACACAAGCAATTTTGGCTGCTTCTTCCATTAATTCATCATTTACCTCATTAGAACCAAAACAAATATTTTCTTTAATTGTTCCATTAAATAAGAAGCCCTTTTGAGGAACAAAGCCAATTTTTTCTCTTAAATTATGCTGCTTAACATCCTTAACATTAACACCATCAACTAATACCTCACCTGTTGTTGCATCATAAAGTCTAGCGATTAAATTAATTAAAGAAGTTTTACCTGCAGATGTAGCACCTATAATTGCTAAGGTTTCACCCTTATTAACCTTAAATGATACATCCTTAACAACATCATTTTCTCCATCAGGATATCTAAATGATACATTCTTAAATTCAATAGTTCCTTCTTCTTTAAAATCTATTTCATTTTTAGGATCTATTATCTTACCTTCAGTATCAAATACCTCATTAATTCTTGATGCAGCAACTAAGGCTCTAGGCCACATCATGAATAAAAGCATTAGCATAATAAAAGCCATTATTAATTGAGTACCAAGCATTGTAGATGCAGTAACTCCTGCATAATCAATTACACCTTGATTAATTAAATTAGAACCAATTATATAAATAGTTAAAGTTAAGCCATTTAATATTAAAGTCATAGTAGGGCTTAATAAAGCCATTACTCTTCCAGTAAATAATTGAGTTTTTGTAAATTTAATATTTGCTTTATCAAATTTATTTTCTTGATATTTTTCAGCATTAAAGGCTCTAACAATTCTAATACCTGTTAAGTTATCTCTCATTACACCATTTAAATTATCAGTAAGCTTTTGCATAATCTTAAATTTAGGAATAGCAATAAGCATAATACTAACTATTATAACCAATAAAATTATTAATGTAACAACAGTTGCGATTGTAAGCTCAGATGCTGCACTATGGAATTTACATAAAGCCCAAATTGCTGTAATAGGAGCTTGGAAGATCATTCTCATAGTGAACAAATTTGCCATTTGAATTTGTTGAATATCGTTAGTTGTTCTTGTGATTAAGGAAGCTGTTGAGAATTTATCGATTTCTTCTAAGGAGAAATTTTCAACCTTTTGATATAAATCAGTTCTTATCTTAGTTGATAAATCAGCAGCAACAAAGCTTGCTAAAACAGAAATAACACCCTGTACAAGCATTGAGCATACTGCAACTAATAACATCATTCCACCATTAAACCAAATATCAGCGACTGATGCCTTCTTAATATCCATAATTAATGAAGCATCTGTTTTTGGTAAAGCGCCAAGCACATCAGTATTAACATTATCCCATCCACCAACGGATTTTATAAATCCATCAAGCATTGGTGAAACATCAGCTGGATTATTATGGTAATTAACATAAGTAATTGCTTTAATAATACCTTGTACATAATCTACTAATGTCATTGTTAAATATACCTGTAAAATAGTTAATAAAACTATTAATATTACAAATATAAAATCCTTCTTAGATAATTTTTTATATAATCTAAGCATATTAATCATTCCTTTCTTTTAAATTATTTGCCATCTTTTCCATAAGCTTTAAAAACATTTCCTTTTCAGAATCAGTAATATCCTTTAACATTATATCGATGTATTTATAAAACATTTCTCTATGCATCAAAGATATTTTCTTACCCTCTTCTGTTAAAACAATAATTGTTTTTCTTTTATCATTTTCACTTTTAATTCTTTTGATATAATTTTTTTCCTGAAGCTGATTTAATACTCTTGCAGTTCTTGCAGATGTAATTGATAATTCATCTTCAATATCCTTAGGAGTAATTTCTTTATCGCTATCGCATAATATTTTTAAAACAGGAATCATTCCTTTAATTCCTTCTTCTATTTTAAAATTAGAAATACCTCTAGCGTTTAAGAATATATCTTTTAATTTTAAAGCGAATTCTTTATTATCCATAAGCTTCTCCTTTTTTGCTAACATTGTTAGTAATTTAACTAACACTGTTAGTATTTTATTAAAAATAGCTATAAAAGTCAAGAAAAAAAGATGCCTATTCGACATCTTCTATTTCATATCCAATTAATCTTTTCCATCTACCATTCTTATAAGCAATTAGTGAAATTGCCATACCTAATAGCCAACCTAAAGGCCATGATAAGAATATACCATATAATTTATATTCATTAGGTAATAAATTGCCTAATAAATAAGATAATAAAACTCTAATGATTAAATCAACAAATGTAGCAATCATAAAGCTTCTCATATCTCTAGATCCTTTTAAAACACCATCACAAGGAATCTTTATACATAAGAATACATAAAATGGGGCAACACAATAAATAAACATTTTTCCTACTCTTACAACATTATCACTAGTGTTTTCATTTCCAAATATTGACAGTAATGGTCCTGGAATTGTTAAGAAAATAATTGTTGCGATTAAAGTAATTATTCCACAAATAATTAATCCTGAATAAAAGCCTTTTTTGATTCTTTCAAATTTATGAGCTCCAGCATTTGTTGATGTAAATGTTGATATTGCGTTTGACATAACAGTATAAATATTAACAACAACATATACTATTTTATATGAGGCTCCATAACCTGCCGTAACATCAGGACCAAATGAATTAATTAATGACTGAATCATTACACCACCAATTGAAATAATTGAGCCTTGTATAATTGATGGAACAGCAATTGCTAAAATAGTTTTTAAAATAATAAAATCATAATATTTTGATTTTTCTTTAACTAATTTATTTGAATAAATAATTAATATTATTAAAGATACTATAGATGCTAAAGCCTGAGAAATAAATGTTGCTAAGGCAATACCTGTAATTTTCATTCCAGCTTTTACTAATATAATATCTAATATAATATTTAATATTGTAGAAAAAGCTAATAAATATAAAGGAATTCTTGAATTACCTAAGCTTTGAAATAATGATGTTACAACATTATAAATAAATAAAAATAATAATCCACATGTATAAAATAATAAATAAATATATGCATCATCATAATATGGCTGACCATTGACATTAAGCATTATCAATAAAGGCTTTAATAATATAAGCCCTAAGGCTGTTATAGCTAATGCACCAACAATTATAGTAATTAATGATGTATATAATGATGTTTTAACATTTTTATAATTCTTTTCTCCCATGAACCTTGCAGTTATTATATTAGCACCAACTCCAAAGCCTACCGCAATTGCTAAATAAACAACAGTTATAGGATATGTTGCTGATACAGCAGATAAAGCTCCATCAGAAATCATCTTTCCAGCAATCATACTATCACAAATATTATAAAACTGCTGTAAGGTAACAGATAAAATCATCGGAAGAGAAAACAATAATAAAGTTTTAAATGGGCTTCCACCTATTAATTTATTCTTCTTATCCATTAAAACCACCCAAGTTGTTATACATCTTTTTTTAATTTTTTTCAACAGATATAAAAAAATAGCAATTTCTTGCTATTTTATTTTACCTAATCTATATTTAAAATCATTATATCCAAAATCAGTTAATTTAATTAAAGAATTATTCTCCTTTAATATATAAATATTAGGTAAGCACATTCCATTAAATGTATTATTTTTAACTGTTGTATATAATGCCATATCACCAAATATTAATAAATCATTTTCTTTTGGTAATTCATTAAAGCTATAATCACCAATAACATCACCTGTAAGGCATGTTGGTCCACCAAGCCTTGCTTTTATTTTATTATCACTTAAATCAGCTTTATATAAAGGTGGCTTATAAGGCATTTCAATAACATCAGGCATATGGCATGCAGCTGATGTATCTGTAATTATAAAATTATAATCATTGCTTTTAAATCTATCCAAAACTCTAGTTAATAAATAACCAGAATTTAAAACACAGCCCTCACCAGGTTCTAAATATACATCAACTTGCCATTTATCCTTAGCATAATTGATACATTTTTCTAATAGAGGAATATCATAATCATATCTTGTAATATGATGTCCACCACCAAAATTAATCCATTTAATATTTTTAAAATATTTAGAAAATTTTTTATCAACTTCCATTAATGTATTATATAAATCAATGGAATTTTGTTGGCAAAGAGTATGAAAATGGATACCATCAAGCATATTAATTAATTCATCATTCATTTCTCTTTCCCACTCATCTAATGTAATTCCAAGTCTACTACCTTTAGAACATGGGTCATATATTTCATGACCTATTTGAGTTGAAAATTCAGGATTAATTCTAACACCAATTTCTTTATTATTCTTTTTAGCAATTAAACCAAATTTTTTTAATTGATTAACTGAATTAAAAACAATATGATCTGCATATTTTAATAATTCATTAAATTCATCATCCCTAAATGCGGCAGAAAAAACATGAACCTCCTTATTAGGCATTTCCTCATGTCCCAATCTTGCCTCAAATAAGCCTGATGCTTCTGTTCCTGCTAAATAATTACTTAAAAGAGGAAATAAATCAAAATTAGAAAAGCATTTTAATGCTAATAATATTTTAGCGCCAGTATCCTTTTGAATTTTTTTTAATATTTCTCCATTAGAAATTAAAGCTTTTTCATCAATCACATAAGCTGGAGTTTTAATATCTTTAAATAATTCATAAGGATTATAATTATTAAAATTTTCAAAAGCCTTTTCTTCTAGTATTCCCATATTATTCCACCATTATTGGCTCATATGATTCAGTAATAGGCAATCCATATTTATTTAAAGCATCAATGAATGGATCTGGATCAAATTCTTCTACTGTACGAGCACCAGCATTTGTCCAAATGCCCTTTAAAATCATCATAGCGCCACACATTGCAGGTACACCAGTTGTATAAGATACTGCTTGGCTTCCAACCTCTTTATATGATTCCTGATGGTCACACATATTATAAATATAATATTTTTTCTTCTTACCATCCTTATATCCTTCAAATATACATCCTATATTTGTTTTACCAACAGTTCTAGGACCTAATGATGCAGGATCAGGAAGCATTGCCTTTAAGAATTGAATAGGAATGATTTCAACACCATTATAATTAATAGGTGTAGTTGATAGCATACCTACATTTTCTAAGCAATTCATATGTCTAATATATGATTCACCAAATGTCATATAAAATCTTATTCTTTTTATTTCAGGATAATTTTTAGCAATAGATTCAATTTCCTCATGGTGTAATAAATACATATCCTTCATACCGACACCATCGAAATTATATTCTCTTTTTACGCTCATTGCAGGAACTCTAATCCACTTACCATCCTCATAATAGTCAGCCTCACTAGATACCTCCCTTAAATTAATTTCAGGATTGAAATTAGTAGCGAAAGGATAGCCATGGTCTCCACCATTACAATCTAGAATATCTAATGTTTCAATTGTATCGAATTCATGCTTTTTTGCATAAGCAACATAAGCTTGAGTAACACCTGGATCAAATCCACAGCCAAGTAAAGCAATTAAGCCCTTTTCTTTAAATTTATCCATGTATTCCCATTGATAGCTATAATCAAAATAAGCTGTAAAATTCTTATCCTTGATTCTTTGTTCATATCTTTTTCTCCAAACAGGATCATCAACATTTTCAGGCTCATATGCTGCTGTATCTAAATAATGACATCCACATTCTAAGCATGCATCCATTATAATTAAATTTTGATATGGCATACCTAAATTCATAACAATTTCAGGCTTAAATTCTTTAAATAGCTTTACTAAAGCATTATAATCATTCGCATCAATTTGCTTTGTTGTTATATTTGTTTTAGTTTTATTTTTTAATTCTTCTTTTATTTTATCGCATTTAGATACTGTTCTTGATGCGATACATAAATCGCTAAAAACCTCAGGATGCTGACAGCATTTATGAATTGCAACCTGCGCAACTCCACCACAACCAATTATTAAAACTCTACTCATAATAATCCACCTCTATTAAAAATTAGGAGGGCATGAAACCCATAAAACAATCGCTTTTTCTTTACCTTCATTTTTTAAATAATGCTTGGTATTAGAAACAAAATAAAAAGACTCACCCTTTTTACAAACGCAAGTCCTATCCCCATAAGCTACTGTTACTTCTCCCTCAATAACATATCCAAATTCTTCACCTGAATGTGGATAATCATGATATGTTTCTCCACCTGGATTAATTGAAACATAAATTGGCTCCATCCGGTGTTCCTGAGCACTAGGCACTAACCATGTTTGTAAATAAGTATCAAATTCTTTATCATATTGTTCTTCTTCTGTAAAAACAATTTGTTTTTTATCATTTTCTTTAAAGAATTCAGAAAGACTTGTTCCTAAAACCTCTAAAATAATTTCTAATGTTTCTAAAGAAGGTGAAACCATATTATTTTCAAGCTGTGATATATATCCTTTGGTTAATTCACATCTATTTGCAAGCTCCTGCTGAGTAAGCATTAAAAGTTTTCTTTTTTCTTTTATTTTATTACCTAAATTAAACATAATTAATCACCTCTTTCTTGTTTACAATTCCTAAACTCATTGTTAAAAGTCCCTAAACATTGATATTATAATATGAATATATTAAATATTCAAGGAAAAAGAAAAAAACCTCGAATTTTAAATCGAGGTTTATTAATTATTCATTTGAAATTTCATTTTCTTCAATTAAATCTTTAGAATCATCAATCAAATCATTATTTATAACTTTTTCTTCTGATTTTTCTAAATCATTTTGGAATTTTTGTTGTTCTTTTTCATCCAATTGATTTTTTGATTCAAGATTAGAAATCTTATTATCATAAGCTTCATTAGCTTCTTGATCAGAAAGTTCTTTTAAAACGCTATAACACAATTCAATTCTTTTTAAAGATGTACCTTTGATATTTTCTAAAAGATTATAATTAATTTCTTCATCTTCTTTTGCGTTTGGACATTTATGCTTAATGTATGCAAATGCTGCATCCTTTAAGGCCTTCTTATTTCCAAAATTAGGATTTTTTTCATCATTATATGCTTTAAATGCATTTTTAAAATTTTTATATTCATTAGATGTAGTATTAAATAATCTTTCGAAAAAGCCACCATTATTTTTATTTAAAATATCACCAAATGTTTTTGTTTCACCATAATAACGATTTTTGCTAATTAAGAAGGTTGTAGCTCTAACCTTTGCAGATTTTTCTTTTTCCTTATATGTTGGTTCTAAATCAGTCAAGGTTTTAACCATCTTTGAACAATGATTTTTCCATTTAACTTCTTCTTGATTATTTTCATCAATTTCTTTATTAGCTTCTTCTATTGCGTATTGCTTAAGAACAAAAATAGGGTTTTTGATAAACATCTTTTCTTTTTCTTTATATTCTTCATGATTATTATTAGGATTAATTAAATCTAGAGGAACTTCAACATTATCTACTTTTTGTTCATCTTCAAGCTTTATTCTATAAAGAAGCCTTGTCTCAAATGCTCCTTCTATGAATTGAAATTTAGAAAAATAAATCATTTCCTCTAAAGAAATATCAGCTTTTTTCCCATTAAAACCATATGCTAAAACCTCTTTAGCAATTAAATCTATTTTTAAATCCAAATCCTTTTCCCATTGGATATTTTTATAATAATCTTTTAATTCTATATCATTATAATTAATATCAAAATCTTTAATTGGCATAATTATATCCCCCTTATTTTGCTATATAATAACATAAGAGGTGCAACAAACCTGCAACAATTATTATTCAAGATTTATATTATCTTTTAATAATTTCATTCTTAAAATTATTTCATTTGTAATAAAGAAAAATACTAATGAAATAATAGAACCGCAAGCAACATCAGATAAGAAATGAGCACCTGCTAAAATACGAGTTAAAGAAATAAAATATGAATATGTAACACCTAAATAAAATAAATATGTTTGATATTTTTTTAATCTTGGATCAAATAAGAATAAATATGAAAGTCCAAAAACAGCAATCATAGATGTAGTTGCATGACCAGATGGGAATGATTTAAATTCCTCTTTTGTAATATCTACTGTTATATAATTCTTATATTCCTTAAATGGCACCCACCATTTATGGAATTCTATTCCTTCAATTTCTTTTACAACTGTTCTAAATCTTGGTCTATGGAATATTTCTTTAATACCTAAAGCTCCAGCTAATAATGCAATAACAGCACCAATGATTATAATTGATAAAATAATCCATAATTTATCATTTATAATCTTTTTACTTTGTCTAAATCCTAAATAATAGAATATAGGTAAGATTACAGCAAAAATTCCCATACCTAAAGCTTTATATCCAAATCCTTTTTTATTAAATCCATTTTCATCAAATACAGTATCGCCACATAAATAAATAATTACTAATAAAAATAAGGCTGTACATATAGAAATTAATATTTTTAATTTTTTATTTTGAAGCTTTAATGCTTCTCCAAGCAAAAGACCTGCAAACATCGCAGAAACACTATATGTTACAACAAGTCCAAACGCTGAAATGATTATTCCAAATGTGAAATTTTCAATATATAGCTCTTGGCTTATTGCCTCATCATAAAATGATCCTAAAATAAATAAGATTGTTGTAATTCCTAACGCAATAAAAATGTGTATTCTTTTTTCCATATAAATCCCCTAATCGTATAATAACGTTACCTTTCTGTTATATATAGTTAAAATATTATCTTCCTTTAAATATTTTAATTCCCTAAACATAGCACTTCTATTAACTGATAAATAATCAGCTAAATCCTTTAAAGGCATCCTTAGCATAAATGTTTTTGAATGCTTTGTTTCACGTTCAATATTAAAAAATTCAATAAGTCTATCTCTTATGGTTTTTTTAGATAATATTCTTAATCTATAATTATATTCACCAATTCTTATAATAAGAATTTTAAAAAGGTTCTTAATAAATTTATTATACCATTCCTTTTGATTTAATAAATCATTTATTAATATATTATAATCAATTATTAATACATTAGTTGCTTCTTGTGCATACATTTTAGAATCAACATTATTAATATCGCATATGTATGTTCCAAATATAGAATCCTTAACATATTCTTCTATTAATATTTCTTCGCCCTTATAATTATTTAAAATTAATTTAGTGCTTCCTTCTAAAATAATACCTACTATATTTTTTCCACTAATAGTAGTTAATATTTCTTCACCCTTATTAAATGAATAAAGGTGAGCGTTTAAATTTTCTATTAAGTTTTGTTTATCTTTTTCTGTTAGGCCATCGAACGGATTCAATTTTTTCACGTATAATCAATTTAGATAGGTTTGATATCTTAATTGATTACTTTTCCTTTCTATCTAATTTAATAGATTATTTCATCTAATAATTAGATGTTATAATAAATTGCACTGTGGATCCTTTTCTGATTTTCTAAGGCAG
>JAEEGL016302922.1_pt1 | contig 13664 bp, 6 predicted proteins | sample 9134231 | NCBI WGS metagenome assembly JAEEGL01 (sample SAMN16246548, study PRJNA631951) | gut metagenome | biome: gut microbiome; feature: rumen; material: fiber-attached | host: Bos | place: Iran: Karaj | collected 2018-10
GGCGAGGTCGACGATGCCGTCGGCGACATGGCCGCGATGGACTTTCCCCAGGCACCCCGCCGTCTTGAACGGGCAGCGGACGGGCGTTGGGCCGTAGTTGACCGCCACGATGAGCGTACGTCCGTCGTCGAATGCATGTTCCGTAAGGCCAACGGATGGCGCGTCGCCTTTTTCGACAAGGTGTCTGACACCGGCGATGCGCATTGCCTCGCGGTAGACAAGATAGGCCGGATTCAGCCGGGCGCCCCAGAAGCTGTCGGAGCGATCGACCGAGGAGATGTCGACGGGTGCGTTGACGACGAGGATGCGTCCCCTGCCGCATGGGCAGACCGTCATCATCGCGTCGCCCGTTTCGGCGTCCTCGGCCAGGACGCCGGCTCGAGTGGCGAGGATGCGGCAAGTCCCACCGGCGTCCGCGACCTCGATTGTCCGATCCGGCTCCGACTTGAGCCGCATGTGGCGGACAGATGGCGTCTTCACCATCCAGTCGACCTCGACTCCGGCCGCCTCCACGAGTCCTGTCGGACGCATCGCCGCGCCCTTCGTGACGAACAGCGTCGCGCCAGCCTCGGCTTTTGCGACGAGCCGCTTCCACGCCGAATGCGTATAGGAGTCGTCTCCCGTGCCTGAGACGAGGATGTAGAAGTCAGATGCGGGAAGTTCGCCCTCCGCCCCCGCGAAGCAGATGTCGAGGCCGGCCTGCCGCGCAAGGAGAAAGGTGCCGAAAGCGGCCTTCCAGCCGTCTTCGCGCTCAGGGACGACGGCGACGGCGTCGATGCGCCGTGGCGGAAGCGCCTCGAATGGCAGCGAATCGAGAAAGTCCGCGAACGAACGCATTTCCCCCAGCACGGGCTTCGCGCGGCCGACTCGGTCGAAGAGGCCGAGCTCGCGTTCATTGGAGAACCAGTCGTATGGCGGGAAATCGAGGTGCCCCTGGTCGGCGTTGCACCACCACAGATATCCGCGCAGATCGTTCGCCCATGCGCTGTAGAGGGCGCAGCGGACATTGGCGGCCGTGCGTTCGCGCGAGGCCACGCCGCCTCCAAGGTTGCCGACCTCCTCGATGAAGCACGGCCTGCCGCCAAGTCCGGCGTAGAGCAGCGACTCGGCCGACGGGTGCAGTTCGTTGCGCATGGTGTCGAACGGCTCCGCGCTGCATCCCGGAGTGAAGAAGGGGTATGGATGGACGGTCAGGATGTCCGTCAGCTCCGCGTTGAGGCGGATGGGGCAGCGCGCCCTGCCGTTTGTCGAGAGGGAGTGCATGCCCGAGACGACGGGGCGCGAGGAGTCCTCAAGGCGGATCGCCGAGGCGATGGCGTTCATCCACGCCCAGAACTCGCCCTGCGACGACTCGCCCAGGCAGTTGCACTCGTTGCCAAGGTCCCACGCCGCGATGGCCGGGTGGTCGCGAAGGTCGCGGACAAGACGCTGGACATAGCGCACCTGCCACATGATCGCGTCGCCGTCCGTGACGACGTTGACGCCCTCGAAGGCGGGCGGCACGAAGAGGCGTCCGCTCATCCAGCCCGTCACCAGGCCGACTACGAGCCGCAGCCCGTTGCGCTGCGCCATGTCGCACATCGCGCGGAAGCGCGCGACCATTTCTCCGTCCACGCCGTCGCCCATCGTGCATTCCGCATTCAACTCCTCGGATTGCGCATTGTGCATTCCGCATTGTGCATTGTGCATTCTGCATTCTGCATTAACTTCGCTCCAGCCGGCGAAATGTCCGGCCCAGCCGCGAATCCTGGTGATGGGCTGGAAGTCCGGCCAGAGCGGGAAGACGCGCAGTACGCGCAATCCGTTGGCCGCAAGGGCCTCGAATTCGAGTTCCACAAGATCCGGGCGCCAGTCGCGCCACATCATCATGCCGGCGTGTCCGGCCCAGTAGTTGCATCCGGTGAAGAACTTGCCGGAGGCGAAGATGTCGTCTGTATTCATGGCACCAGCATGGTAGCTAGATTGTTTCCTTTCCACGGGAATTGGCGAGCGTTCTCTTCAGGTAGTCGGCGAACATCGGCACTGTGTACGCGACACCGCCGTATGCCGGGGCATAGATTATCCCCTTTCTTACCAGAGAGGCACGTATGGGCGAAATGGCACTTGGAGTACGATTCATCTCGCGGGCGATGTCGGAGGTGGCGATAGGTCCGTTCTGTGCGAATTCGGACATGGTCCTGAGGAACTCCATCTCCCTCCCTGAAATCCTGTCGAAACGGACATCGTAGAAATTCGTATCAAGACGTCTCCTGACATTTTCCTCGATTTGCAGGACATCTTTGGCGGCGATTGGGGATTTCTCCGCGGCATTCCATATCTGATAACCGTATTCCTGGAGGAAATAGGGATATCCCTGGGTCATTCTGTATATTTCGGAAATGGCCTCCGATTCAATGTCGATGCCGTTGTTGTTGAGAGGAATGGTTATGGCCAGATCGACGTCCGTCTCGCTCAATGCCCCGACTTCAGCATAGTTGAACATCCGTTCGGCGTAAGTCTTGCTCTTCCCGACCAGTGCGCGAATGGACGGCAGACCCGATCCGACAAGGTAAAGCGGAAGCGACTCCTGCGCGGCGAAGTGAAGCGCGACGATTATTCCGCGCATGGCTTCTATGCGAAGGTTCTGAAGTTCGTCAATGTACAGGCCGATGGCCCTGCCAGATTCTTTCGCTGCGCGGGCGCAGGCAAGCAGGACTTCGCATAGGTCCAGTTCCATTCTTCCTGACGAAGCCGCGCCCTGCGCGGTTTCAAGGGAAATTCCGAATTCACCCACATTGAGCGAAAACGTCTTGACAAAGTTGCGCAAGACGGAAAAGGCGCGATTGACCGCCGCCTTCATCCCGCTTGCGAAATCAATGGCATCCAATGCCGCCTTGATGCGTAGTGCAAGTTCCTCGAAATCGCCATCGGCATCGCGAATTTCGGCGACGACTGGCACGACACCCCTTTGTCGCGCATCCTCGGCCAAATATTTCAACAAGACAGTCTTGCCGACGCCGCGCAGCCCAAGGAGGAGCATGCTTTTCTCGTAACGGCCCAGCAGTGAACGGCCGGCAAGCACCCGCCCGTCTTCAATGACGGACGATCTTCCGGCAAGTTCCGGCGGCAATGCCCCCGCCCCGGGCGTGAATGGGTTGCGTAATCTATCCATGCTCGCACCTTTGTCCTTCCCTAAGTTATACGAACTTATCTATGGTTATACATGGTTATTCGGATGAGTGGCGTATAACCATGTATAACTTCGTATAATCTATTATTCCCAAATTGCCGTGCAAAGTCAAGCGCCGCGCTTCCTCTATCGAAGCCGCTTCGCTTGGCTCTACTGGTTCGAGAAGCGCGTCTCGATGTAGATGAACGCATTCGGCGCGAGGGTGAAGGAAACCGTCCCATCGTCCTTCGCGACGAGATGGACGGGCGAGTGGAGGCGGTCCTCGTCGGTGACATACCCGCGAACACGTCCGGCGAACCGTCCCGAAGCGAGGCGAAGAGTGAACGTCTCGGACGCGGTGACGTTGCGGTCGTCGCAGTATCTGGCCACCAGAACGCCAAGGGAGTCGTCGGCGCCTTTTGCAGCAACGGCCGTGACGACGGTGTTGTCATTGGTGGATGGCGTCGCGACCTCGGTCGCAACCTGCGTTCCCAGTTCGCGGAGGTCGGCCCATGAGAACAGCGCATAGTAGGCCGGGAGCGGCGAAAAGGTGTAGAAGTCGAAAAGCCCGTTGAACACCGTTGCAGGCCGCGCGTCGTAATACATCAGCATGTCGATTGGCGAGTTCTGGGCCTCGCACATGTAGGCGGCCGTGAACGCGCCGCCCACGTTCGACGCGATCACGCGTACCGAATAGGGGAAGTCCGTCGTCCAGTCCTTGATGTAGTTCCACTCGTCGAGGATGGACTCCGCCCCCGGATAGCCGTTTTCGTCAAGCAGCCGCCGCACTTCGCGCGACTTCGATTTGAGATTCGTAAAGCCTCTCTCGTAGCAGTGCCAGGAGAAGAAGTCGATGGGTGTGCCGCGCCCGCTCTGCCATTTCAGGAAATCCTCGGTCCAGTCCATGCGCCAGCCGAGCGACGGTCCGCCGATCTTGAGGTTCGGGAAGCGCCCCTTCAGGTGTTTCGCGACGGTTTCGTAGAACTCGAAGAACTCCGCCTTCGTGCCCTGCCACTGGCAACTCGTGTGGCGCAGTTCGTCGGGCTGCGCGTCCGCCTCGTTCCAGATTTCCCAGTATTCGATGCCCCAGCGGTGGCCGTCGCACCAGCTCTCGTTGCAGTGGAGGATGACGTGCTCGCATACGCGCGCCCACTTCGCAAAGTCCTTCGGCGGGAATACGTGGTATTTCTTGATGCCGTTCTCAATCGTCTGCCCGAGGCGGAAGAACGGCTTCGTGCCGGCGGCGATGATAGTCTCGAGAAAGGCGTCTGTGTAGGCGAAGTCGTAGCTGGCGGGGTCGTTCTCGTCGGCCTCGAAGTCCGGGAAAACAGCGGAGATGTCGACCGTGTGCCCGTTCGATGTCGCCTGGTTGATGGAGTCGTGCGTCCGCGCGAATGGGACGCGCAACGCCTTGAAGTCGGAGAAGTTGCTGCGGCTCTGGTCTGAACGCGCGGCGACGGGGCCGTTGTTAACGGCGTTCATCGGCTTCACGGGGCCGACCTCCGTCGCCGGATCTACCGTGACGAATGCGGCAGCAGCTGGCTCCGCGGCATTGACAGTCTGCGACAGCCCTGCCGCCACCATGGTTGTTCCATTTAACTTCTTCATGATTTGTCTCCTTCTGGGCTCATGCCAAACTATCGTTCTCCAGCGGGAATACCATCTAGTAGTCGCTCTCGAAGTGCTGCGGCTTTTCCGGGGCGGCGGGGCGCTTCTGCCCGCGCCGGCCAAGCCGTTCCGCCTCGTCCGTGACGGGGCCGATGCGCGACCGCGCCTTGAGTCCTTCCATGATTTCCCCGTGCGGCCGCTTCTCTAGCGCCGCCAGGCCTTCCGGCGAAAGACGGTAGAGAACGCTTCCAAGCTCCTCCATCGCAAAAGCAATCGCCCCGTCTTCCGCAAAGTCGGCTTTTACTCCGTAGTTGCAGATTTCGCGGTACTTTGTTCCGGCCAGCGGGTTCGTGCCTGCTGGCGTCAGCTTCTGCGTTATCGCATGCAGCGTGGGGTTGACGACCAGGAGATAGCCCATTTTGCGGTCCTCCGAGACGAGGAGGCGCACACTCCCTTCACCCGAGACCTTCCATGGCATCCGCACCTCCGGCCCGACGAGTGCCGGCTCCATCACGTGCAACTGCATGATGAGGTTCGTGACGTTGGCCCAGCTCTCCGGTGAACGCACAGGCATCGATTTCCTGTCGTCGCCGTGAATTTCGCGGAAGTTGTAGAAGAAGAGTCCGCGCGCGCCATGCGCCACGGGCAGGAACGTCATGGCGGCCAGTTCCCGTGCGGTTGGGAATCCGTATTCGTCGGGGTTCCCTTTCGTTCCTTCATAGGGCATCTGGTCGCAGTAGTCATAGATCTGGACGCAAAAAAAGGCGGGGGCGTTGCCGCCGCGCAAACGCTCCTTGTCCACCATCCAGCCGATGGACTGGACGCTGTGCCACGGGAATCGGGAGCCGATGGGATAGTGGTCCACGCAGGGGAAATCGCATGTGCGCGACTTGTCGCTGTCCACCGCCGCGAAGGTGCAGAAGCAGTAGCAGGTCGGCACGTCGGGCATGGCTGCCTTGGCCAGCTCGTGGAGGCGTCTGAGGCCAATGGCGTCGTAGGCCCCGTCAGGTTCGTCCGCGAGGTAGAGGATGGCCGTGCCGTTGCGACCGGCGCCTTTCGCCTGCCCCCTTGCGACGGCGAAATACTCGTCGTAGGACCAGTCCCGGTTGAAGAGGCCGGTGTCCATTAGGAGCCTCGGGAACGGCGACGGCTCGCGTGGTGTTCTGTCGCCGAAGACGTTGAGTGGCACGTCCGCGAGGAGATGCTCGTCCTTGCTGGCGGTGTGGTACATCATCATCGGGAAGAAGGGCTTTCCACGGTAGAGCGCGGCACCGTTCGCGTCCGCGGTTGGCGCGGGTTCACGCGATTCGATTCCAGTGCGGCGGGCGACCGCCTCCGCGTATTCGCGCAGCGGCATGAGCGGATTTCGCTCGAAGAGGCTGTCGGCGAACTCCGTACGCGGTGCGCGGCGGGGTATTGCCGCAACTGCCTCTACGGAGAGCATTGTCACGTCAAAGTCCTCGTCGTTGACGAACAGAATGACATCGCACGACGCGGGTACGTCACAGGAAACCTCGAAGCGCATCTCACGCAGACAGTTGATTGGCATCTTGACCCAGTTCGCCCCCTCTTTCACGGGGAAGGCCTTCGGGGTGAAAGCCGGGGGCTGCGCGATGTCGGTTTTCTCCGGCCCGATTGGTTCAAACTGGCGGTTCACAGAGACGCAGAGCGTCCCTTCCGCTTCGGCTGCGATGTGCAGCCAGGCGCATTTCCACTTCCACGTCTCACCTTTGCGGAAGTGGATGCCCCAAGCGGCAGGGAGGGGGCATTCCGTCTTCATGCCGTCATCCACGTATTCTCCTGGCAAGAGCCGTGCCGTCTCTGGAACTACTGCGGAGGCTCCAAGTACAGTCAGGGTGCAAGCTGCCGCCCAAAGGAATACGGTTTTCATGTTCTTTCTCCTCGTCGATGGCTACATGCCAGTTGTCCAGTTTTCAAATGCGGTTGTCCTGCGTTGGGCATTTAGGGCCGTCACTATTCTATTGGAGCAATACGATGGAGCCGGCTTTCGGCATCTTGTATCGGATGATCAGAACTCCCTGGCCACCCTGTTGCCCCTTGTGTCCGCCGCCGCCATAGTTGGTGTTGCCGCCACCATATTGCGAAGAGTTGCCAGCATAGTAGTTGCCCGCATATCCGCCGCCGGAGTAGAAGACGTTTTCCCACGTGATGTTGCACTCGTACCCGATGCCGCCGATTCCGCTTGTAGCGGCACCGCAGGCACCACCCCCACCGCCGCCGGTACCGGTTGTCGTGGGGGTGAATCCGGCATTTCCAAGATTCCACGCAGCTTTCGCTTCGGCGCTTTGCGTCCCGGCCTCCGTGGCGTCCCCGCTCCACCCTCTGGATCCGCCGCCGCCCGAACCTCCGGAGCCGCTGATCCCAAAGAATCCCGGTCCGCCCGCATGGGCGCCAAAGCCGCCGCCGTAGGCCGTCAAACCAAACGCCGATGTATTGCCGCCCTTTGCCGTGGCGGAAGAACCCGTGAAAACGGTGCCGCCCGCCCCAATCGTTACCGGGTAGTCGCCGCTTGGGAGGGGAAATGCCTTCAAGTAGATGAGTCCCCCCGCGCCTCCGCCTCCGCCGCCCATCTCGCCTGACGACTCATTCTTGCCACCGCCGCCCCCGCCCCCGACAAGAAGGATGTCCGGCGATGCGGAACCCGTCACATGGAGGGTCGTGCCATTCGTGACGACAATGAGTCTGTTGCCATTCTCAAGGCGACCGCACCAGCCGTGCCCCTCGTGGCCGGTAATCGCGAAGTTCGAGGTTGTCTTTTGTTCCTGGCGCCTGAACCGCACAAACACGACACCCTCCTTGCCCGCGCCGCCCGGCTGGCCGCCGCCGCCGTAGCACCCTCTGACGGCGCCGTGCGACGGATAATAGACCTGACCCCATGAGGAACCGTTTCCACCGCCTGCGTAGTAGGCGCTCTTTCCGCTGATGCCGCACTGGTAGCCACTGCCTCCGGTATAGCCCGACGCAGCCGAACCAGCTCCACCGCCACCGCCGGAGTAGTACTGGTTCGAGGCACCGCTGTTTCCCATGTTCCCCGCCGCCGTGGCTGTGTCCGACTGTACCTTGTGCGCACTGTTGTTGGCGGTTGTGCCGTCTGAAGATCCGCCTCCGCCGGAGCCGCCTGCGGTGGCTATATATCCGAAATTCAAACCACCCCCGGCCGCGCCGCGCCCTCCGCCGTATGCCGTCAATCCAAATGCCGTCGTATCACCGCCCTGGGTGCTGACAGCACCTCCGGCACCTACCGTGACTACATACACCCCGTTGGTTACGGACAGCGCCATATTGTGAATTACGCCGCCTCCGCCACCGCCGCCTCCGTAGTAGTTAGGCGATCCGCCCAAATTGTTCCTGCCGCCACCACCACCGCCGCCAACGAGAAGGACTTCGATTTCGCCAGGTTGAATGACTGTGAGGGTGCCGTTTTGCGTAACCTTGACAATGGTGTCGCTGGGTGTGTAAGTTGTCTGTGCATTTCCGTCGCCTATGACAATGGCCTTCTGTTCGGTGGCGGACGGGGTGTAGGATTCAAAGTGTTGCGGCTTTTCAGGTGCGGCAGGACGCCTCTGTCCACGTCGGCCGAGATTGGCCGCCTCGTCCGTGATGGGGCCAATGCGCGAGCGTTCGCGGAGTTCCGCCATGATTTCCTCATGCGGACGCTTTTCAAGTGCCGCCAGTCCTTCCGGCAGGAGACGGTAAAGCGCGCAGCCAAGTTCCTCCATCGTGAAGGTGGCAGACCCGTTCCCAGTAAAGCTGGCCGTGACGCCGTAGTTGCAGATTTCCCTGTATTTCGTCCCTGCGAGCGGATTCGTTTCGGACGACGTCAACTTCTGCGTAATCGCATGCAGCGTGGGGTTGACCACGAGGAGGTAGCCCATTTGACGGTCCTCCGAGACGAGAAGCCGAACGCTTCCCTCGCCAGAGATGGTCCACGGCATTCGAACCTCCGGGCCGACGAGCGCCGGCTCCATCACATGTAACTGCATGACGAGGTTCGTGACGTTGGCCCAGCTCTCCGGCGAACGTGACGGCATCGATTTCCTGTCGTCGCCGTGGATTTCGCGGAAGTTGTAGAAGAACAGCCCGCGTGCGCCATGCGCCACGGGCAGGAACGTCATCGCCGCCAGTTCGCGCTCCGTTGGGAAACCATACTCATCGGAATTCACCTGGGCACCCTCGTAGGGCATCTGGTCGCAGTAGTCGTAGATTTGGACGCAGAAGAAGGCGGGTGCGTTGCCGCCATGAAGTCGCTCCTTGTCCACCATCCAGCCGATGGACTGGACACTGTACCAAGATTGGGAGGCGCCGATGGGATAGTGGTCCACGCACACGAAGTCGCAGGTTCGCGACTTGTCGCTGGCTACGGCCGCGAAGGTGCAGAAACAGTAGCATGTCGGTACGTCCGGGAGGGCGACTTTTGCCAGTTCGTGCAGGCGGCGGAGCCCGATGGCGTCGTAGGCGCCGTCCGGCTCATCCGCGAGGTAGAGGATGGCTGTCCGTCTCGCCTCGGAACCATTTGCCTCGCCTTTCACAACGGCAAAAAACTCGTTGTATGATTGGTCCTGATTGTAGGGGGACGTGTCCATAAGGAGCCGCGGGAAGGGCGATGGTTCGCGCGGCGTCCGGTCGCCGAAGACGTTGAGCGGAACGTCCGCCAGCAGATTCTCGTCGGCGCTGAATGCGGTGTGGTACATCATCATCGGGAAGAATGGCTTGCCCCGATAGAGCGCGGCGCCATTCGCGTCGGAGGTCGGCACGGGTTCACGAGGCTCGTCGCCCCAGTGGCGGGCGACGGCCTCGGCGTATTCCCGGAGCGACATGAGCGGGTTCCGCTCGAAAAGACCATCGGCGAACTCCGTGCGCGGCGCGCGGCGGGGAATCGATTCGACCTCCGCTGTCGAAAGTGCCGACGGATCGAAATCCCCATCCTTGACGAACAGCATGACGTCGCATGACGCAGATACGTCGCACGAGACCTCGAAGCGCATCTCGCGCAGGCACGAAATCGACAACTTAAGCCAATTCACGCCAGCCCCCACGGCAAATGTCGTTACGGAGGATGCTGGCGGAATGGCCATGTCCGGCTTCTCCGGTGCAATCGGCTCGAACTGCCGATTCACTGAGACGGAGGCCGTGCCGCTTGTTTGTGTTGTCAAGCGCAACCATGCGAACTTCCACCCGGTCTGCTCCCCATCTGCGAAGTGGATGCCCCACGCCGCCGGGAGTGGGCGCGAGGCGACCGCGCCGCTCCCCATGTATTCCCCCGGAAGTAGTCGCACCGCCTCAGGGACAGCAAGCGCCTCGGCCAAAGCCGATGGCAACGCTAGACAAATCGCCGCGAGGGAGTTTACAAACAGGGTTCGCATGATTGCACCGGACTCCTACTTCCCTCTTTCCCAGAAAAACTCTGCGGTGTCTCGTCTTATCGCACGATGATCTGAGTCGCGGTTTCAGGGCGCTTGTAGCGTATGATTACGACACCGGAGCCGCCATTGCCGTTCGTTCCGCTGCCGGTTCCGCCACCACCGTAGTTGTCCGGTCCGGCGCCAAGGCCGGCGGCGCCAACCCAGCCTCCACCGCCGCCTGCGTAGTAGGTCGCCGTGCCGGTGATGTCGCAGAGATAGCCGTTGCCTCCATGCGAGCCGCTACCCGCCGTTCCGGCCCCGCCGCCGCCACCAGCGCTGGCTTCGCTTGTCGCATCCCCCCCTTTATTTCCCATGTTGAATGCCGCAACTGACGCGCTGCTGGGGCTTGCGCCTGCGAACGAGGTGCCAGAACTGTTCATGGAGCCACCGCCGCCAGATCCACCTGAGGCAGGAGCGCCCTGCCCGAAGCAGAAAGCACCTTGACCTCCGCCATACGCCGTGATTCCAAAGGCCGTGGTGTTGCCGCCGTTTTTGCCGTAGTATGTTGCTCCGGCACCGATGGCAATTGTGTAGTCGCCCTCGTGCAGCGGCATATTGAAGACGTGGACAACGCCGCCGCCTCCGCCGCCGCCGCCATGGTAGTCGCCATCTTTGTAGCCAGAGCTTCCACCGCCGCCGACCAGCAGCACCTCCGCCGATCCTTCGCCCGTCACACGCAGCGTCGAACTGGTCGAAAAGACGACGTAGGAATGGCGATTTGCCAGATTCCCCTTACTCTGAAAGCCGGAAAGACCAAAGGAGGGGCTCGGCTTCCGCTCCGAGCGGACGAACCGCACAATCACGATACCCTGCTTGCCGACTTGGCCAGCAGAACCACCACCGCCGTAATAACCCCTGTCGGCACCATGTTGTGAATAAAAGACGTAACCCCATGAGGAACCATTGCCACCACCGGCGTACCAAGTCGCTGTTCCGGAAATCGCGCATTGATAGCCATCACCACCATTGTAGGAGCTCGCAGCGCTACAGGCGCCACCACCGCCGCCTGAATAGTAGAAGTAGGTCGCACCGGCGTTCCCGAGGTTCCCCGCAGCGGCAGCCGCTTCCGACTGATCCTTGTGTGGCATGTTTGTGTCTGCCGAGCCGTTCGCAGCCCCTCCACCGCCGGAACCGCCGACCGTAGCCGCCTGATTCATTGTCGCGCCTCCGCCGCCGGCGCCATGGCCGCCGCCATAGGCCGTAAGGCCGAAGGCCGTCGTGTCACCGCCGTTGGCGTGGATGGCGCCACCAGCGCCAATCACGACTGCATACTCGCCCTTGGTGACAGCAAGCGACCTATTGTGAATAACGCCTCCCGCGCCACCGCCGCCACCGTACCAATACGAAGCGCCATTGAGATTGTTCTTGCCTCCGCCGCCACCGCCGCCGACGAGGAGAATCTCGATTTCGCCCGGCTCGGTAACCGTTAAGGCTCCGTTCTGAGTCATGGTGATGATCGTGTCGGTGGGCGTGTAGGTTGTCGTGGCGTTGGCGTCGCCAGTGACGTTGACGGCGTTTGCCGCTGTCGCGGCGAGGCCGATGCAGAGCGCTGAATGCAGAATGCACAATGGATGACGAATCTGTCGCATGAGTGTCCCCTTCGCTTTAGTTCCTGGTTCCTAGTTCCAAGTTCTTGGTTCCTGTTTGCCCCGCCCAGGGAGCAATCCGCCGAATTTGTTACCAATGAATCTAATATAACTCTGGAGATTTGTCAAGCCTTTTTTTGAGAAAAACTGTCTCATTGTGCTAGAATTTTAACAATGGGTCAAAAGACGAACAAGGCGAAACATCCTCCGACCATGCCGTTCGAGGTCAACCATGCGCTCTGGGGCAAGATTGAGACGCAGGTCACGGACGGACTCCGCATGGCCATACACACCGGCTTTTACAAACCGGGGGACATCCTGCCGTCCAAAGTCGAGATGGCCCGCGCATTGGGCGTCTCGTCGCGCGCGTCGCAGGCGGCGTTGCGCGTCCTCGCACAGGAGGGGCTCGTCAGCCCGCGCACGAAACGCGGCACGCTGGTCCTCGGCCCGCGTACGGGCGCCTTTCGCGGGCGCGTCGTCATCGTGCAGCGCGATAGCCTCCCGGTCTACTACAATTCCATGCTCGAATCGCGCCTCTGCGACCGGCTGACGGAGGCCGGATACCTCGTCTCCCAGGTCACCGCCCGCCTGATCGGGGACCGCCTCGAAGACGCCGAACGGGAGCGCTACGACGTCCGCCAGCTCGTGGCCGCCCTTCGGCAGAGCACACTTCTCGCCGTAGTCGTCGGCTCCACCCCCGACGTGGAGCGGACGCTTGCCGACATGGGCACGCCATACGTGACAGTCGGCCTTAACCGTCCCAAGGCGCCTGGTTGCGCCGGCTTCGCGAGGCTGAGCCTGGACGGCGCAATACCCGGACTTGTCGCCCGCCTCCGCGAACGCGCCATCCGCCACCTCGTCCAAGTCGCCCTGCGCCCCTCGGAATACATTGCCCCCACCCTGCTCGGACAAGTCTGCGAATCGGTGGAAGGAGTTTCAATCTGGCCCGGCAACGAGCCGTCCGTCCGCCACAACAGGCTCGTGCGACTCGCATTCGAGACCTTCGCCGCGCGCTACCGTACCAAGGCCGACTTGCCCGACGCCTTCCTCTTCACCGACGACTACCTCGCGCGCGGCGCGCTTACCGCGCTTCTTGCGGCGGGATTCAGGACAGGTCGCGACGTCCTTGTCGCGACTCTCGCCAACACGGGCATAGAGCCCGTGCATCCCGACCCGTTCGACATGCTCGCGCGCGACCCCGAGCGCGACGCCTCAACCGTCGCGGACGCCGTCCTCGCCTATCTCGATTCCGGCACCTTCCCCGCCGACCTGACGCTGTCCACCGAGTTCGTCGCCGATTCGGGGGGCGTGTGACGTTGCGATGCGCGGCGCAACAATGACCAGTTCTAGTCCATGAAAGCGCTCGTTTTCGATATTGAGAAGTTCGCGGTCCATGACGGACCGGGGATACGGACGGTTGTTTTCCTCAAAGGCTGTCCACTGCGTTGCATCTGGTGCCACAACCCCGAATCGCAGTCGTTCGAGCAGGAGACGATGGCTGGTGTCAACGGCGGTCCGCCGGAGACAGTCGGCAAGGCCATGACCGTCGAGGAAGTGATGGACCAGGTCCGCAAGGACAAGGCCTTCTACGACAACTCGGGCGGCGGCCTCACCGTCAGCGGCGGCGAACCGCTCGCGCACTTCGAGTTTACGCGCGCGCTGCTTGCAGCGGCTAAGGAGGAGGGAATTCACACCGCCATCGAAACATCCGGCTTCGCTCCACGCGAGCGGATTGAGGCGCTGCTGCCGCTTGTCGATCTCTGGCTCTGGGACGTCAAGGCACCACCATCTCTCCACGAAAAGCTCGTGGGGTGTCCCGCAGAACCAATCCTCGACAACCTCGCCTTCATCGCCGCGCGCGGCGCCGCCATCGTCCTGCGCTGTCCGCTCGTGCCGAAC
>JAEEGL016720451.1_pt1 | contig 13664 bp, 7 predicted proteins | sample 9134231 | NCBI WGS metagenome assembly JAEEGL01 (sample SAMN16246548, study PRJNA631951) | gut metagenome | biome: gut microbiome; feature: rumen; material: fiber-attached | host: Bos | place: Iran: Karaj | collected 2018-10
CTGTACTTCTTCTCTCATGGCCTGACGGTTGTTGGCAACCATGATGTCGATTGGAGTGCCGACAACGTTTACCAGTACGAAGTTACCGAAAACGGCGACGTTATCAGGATTGCTGAGAGAAATTGAACGGACGATGTCGCCCTTGGACTTGACGCAGACATCGAGTTCAACGGCCTTTGACAGTTCATTGTGATCCTGGCCTAAGGAAATGTGAGTAACAGTTCCTTCTTCCAGATCCTTTAACTGTTCATATGAAGCAGGATGATTGATAGTTGCGAATAATACTTTTTTCTTTAAATCCTTAACAGCCAGTACCTGTCTTAAGACATAGGTATTCCAGCCTGAAGCACCGGAAGTTGTATTGTCACCTGAATCCGTTAATGATACCCAGTCCTGTTCGCTTTCCAGAACCATCTTCAGGGCATCTTCCGGTTCAGCAGTTAATCCTGTGTAATGGAATTCATGTCTCTTGTTCCAGACATATTCAGCAAGTTCGTCGACCTTCTTTTCGCAATACTGCTGGTCTTCAGTGTTCTGAGGAACAACTACGACACCGCAGCCGGCGACATCGGTATCATGACGGATGTATCCGACATGCCATGAAGCGCTTCTGACTCTTGGATCCTTTTCCATTTCGTCCATGTATTTATTGATTGATGCAACAGGTTCATCAGTTGATACTGACTGTTCACCGCCTAAGATCAGAGGCAGTTTTCTGTAGCAGCTGTAAATGTTCTGTCTGTTTTTCATTAAGTCAACCAGCATTCTGGAAACGATGAATCTGGTTTCTGAAGCGTCAGTATGCGGAGACTGACGGTATGAACGGATGATATTGATCTGATCCGTGTATTCCTTGCATAAGTTGCCGTGAGGGTCACAGGCAACGGCGATTGGAACATATGGTCCCACGATCTTTCTCAAAGCCCATAAGATCGCATGGTCACCTGAACCCAGTCCTTCTACTTCAGAAGCACCGTGCAGCATCAGGTAAATGCCGTCTATTTCGTTAAGATGTTTTTTAGCAGCATTTTCAAATTCCTTCAGGATGAAATCAAAGGTGTTTCTTTCAATGACACCGGCAGCACCGGCACTGGCATAGATGGCAGGAATGATTTCGATTCCGTTACCTTCGAATACTTCTCTGACTTCCATCTTATTGATGAGGTCTTCACCGTAGTGAACTTCAAAATCCTTGATGTTGCTCAGATGAGGAATGTTGGCATTAGCTTCATTGATAAATGTTCCGATTAATACTTTCATGTTTATATGTTCCTTTCTACTGTTCCCTTGTTAAGATGATTCTGGTTGCGATGTAGCTGACGGCGATGGCAATGACAGCCGCTATTGCCGCTATCAGGACATAATGGAAACCGCCATTGTTGTCGATGAAGAAGACAAACGTCAGCAGGCCCGGACAGCCGCCCTGAACAAAGGTGCGCAACCCGAAGATACCGGCAAACAGTCCTGAACAGACAGCGCCGATAGCTGTGCCGATGAAGGCCTTAGGTCTGGTGATCAGTGCCCCATACATCGCCGGTTCGGTAACACCGCATAACCCGGTGACGCCGAATGATGATATCAGAGCTTTCTGAGCCTTATCCTCTATGGTTGAAGCGACAGCCAAGGCACTCGCTCCTACGCACAGATTGGAAATGAAGCCCATTGGTCCGGTAACCGGATTGTACCCCACTTCGGTAATCAGCTGAATGCCGATTGGGGATAAAGCCTTATCTACTCCCAGCATTACCATGTACGGGTAAGCAGCACACAGTAACGGCTGAGCAATGAATCCTAATTTATCGTTAAACCACAGGACACCCTGAGCCACATAAGTGCTCAGTGTATTGCCTATCGGTCCTAAAAATGCAAGAGTAACCGGAGCAGTAATGATCATTACGGCCAGCGGCTTGACAAAGAACTTGATGACCTGAGGAATTATCCTTTCCATCAGTTTGTCAACATAGTACATGAAGATGACACCCAGGATCACGGGCATGATGGAACTGGCATAGTTTACCTGCGGAATCGGAATACCGAAGACGTTGGTAATGGCACCGCTCTTATAAGTATTACCAATCATCAGGGCACCGAGAACCATGCCCATGATCGGCTGCAGCTTTAGCTGCTGACAGGTCGTATAGCCGATATAGACCGGCAGAAATGAAAAACCCGCCTCAAACAGTGCAGTCATGAAATGAGCGGTTCCGCTGTCCATGGATACACCAAAATAGTTGACCAGCAGGTTTCTGACCGCCAGGATCAGACCTCCAATCACCAAAGCGGGAATTATTGGAAAAAATATCGGGGCAACGAAATTGCCGAACTGACTCAGATAATATCTGACATTATGAGGTTCATCATCCTTTTCCAGAGGTTCGCTGTAAACAGGTTCATTGTTTACATCCCACTGTGCTTCCTGCAGGAATGCTTCAAAAGCTTCACTGACTCCCGGGCCAATGATCATCTGAACCTGATGTCCCTTGTTGACAAAACCGGCACACCCAGGTACCTCTTTGAGCAGCTGTTCGTTAACCTCAGCCTTATGCTTGTAGTTGACACGAATACTTCTGGTGCACTTGCTGACATGAATAAAGTTGTCTCTGCTGCCAAGTGCTTCAATTGCCTTTACGGCGAAATCTCTATATTCGCTCATAGACGTCTCCTTTCCTTTTACGGGTCAAAGGACTGCATTCCCTTGAATAAATGTTATATTTTGTTATGTTATATCAATATTTTCACATATGTTAAACATTACATCAAGATATTTACGCTCTTACAAGCATATTTTTGTTAAATGTCGTTATGGTTTTTGTTAAAGTTCGTCAAATAAATATGTTGTTTTGAATTATTTGCTGATACTGTCTTTTTTATCTGTGAAGGAAAACTCCGGCATATTGCTTCCAGCTAGTTCTTTATCGATTCTGGCAATCTCAGATTTAGACTGTGAGAAAACGCCTTTGATGTAAAGAACGTACAGAACGATGAGAACGACTCCCACTATCATCATCACGATCGGATTGCCTGCATCCTGATCATTAAGTGACTGTCTGGTCATGAAATAGAACCATACTACAAACAAAGTCAGGATTACAGTGAAAATGGCGTTCGGCACTCTTTTTTCCTTTTTGCTCAGATGCTTAAGCTCGTATCTTTTCAGCTGAAGATACATTTCATCATTGCTGGGATGATATTTCTTAATGAACTCCTCTACTTCTTTCTTCATCCGCTTGTCAGCTTCGCGGTAAACCGGGAGTTCCTTATAACTTTCATATTTCTTTTCTGCCATAAAACTTTCCTACCTGAAGAATCTGTTTAAAATGAAATCAGCCAGATACGGTAATTTCCAGAATCTGTACTGCAGCGCTGAATAAAGGCTGTAAATTAATACAACGATAACCACTACGGCCACTACTGAAGACAGCAGCGTTACCAAGCCCAGTATTGGAGTAACTACTCTGGCCAGCAAAGACAGTGCCGTAATGATGATGTTGAATAACATGGACATGAAGCAGAACTGCAGACAGTATAACTTGACCATATTGCTTTTCTTTTCAAAAGCAGCAACGGCAATCAGGATCAGCGTGGCAAAATAGGCAAATCCTGAATAAACCATGCTCAGAAGTCACGGCAGCAGATAAGCTACAACTACTACTATGCTGGCTGGAAGATCAAAATAAGATGATTCATGCTTATTGAAAGTTACGAAATCTCCGAATAAATTCATAATCCTGTCCTTTCCGGCAAAACACTGTCTGCCTCGAATGTGTTCATTATCTATAAAAGGTCTCCTTCTAGAAAAGAGACCTTTTATTTAAACACTTATTAAATTATTAAGCTTCTTTTTTCTTAGTTAATACTAATAAGGCCTTTGCAGCAACGAATGATACTACTGTAGTAACAGCTGCTACTAAGATGGCAAGGAACATGTACTTGGCATCACCATTAGTGTCAATGAAGAATACTAATGTTAACCAGCCTGGGCAGCCGCCCTGAACGAATGTTCTTAAGCCAACGATACCGGCAATTAAACCACCAACTGCAGCACCGATTGCTGTACCAGCTAAGGCGATAGGCTTTGTTAATAAGCCGCCGTAGAATGCAGGTTCAGTTACACCACACAGAGCAGTAACACCGAAGGAAGAAATCATACCTTTCTTCTCAACGTCGTTCTTGATTTCAGAAGCAACAGCTAAGCAAGAGCCGCCTACTGCGATGTTGGATACGAAGCCCATTGGTGCAGTTACTGAGTTGTAACCTAAATTAGCCAGTAATTCGATACCGATTGGAGCTAAGCCCTTGTCTAAGCCGATCATAACCATGTATGGATATAACATAGACAGGATTGGCTGAGCTAACCAGTTAGCCTTTGCAGTGATCCACTGAGCGAATGTTGCAATGTAGCCTGATAACATTGTTCCGAATGGGCCAATCAGCAGTAATGTAACTGGAACTACGATGATCATAGTTAAGATTGGTACTACGAAGAATGATACTGCTTCAGGAATAACTCTTGACCAGAACTTGTAGATTGGAGCCATGAATAAGCAGCCGAGTAATACTGGTAATACTGTTGAGCCATAGCTTGTCTGAGTTACAGGGATACCGAAGATATCAGTTACCTGTGGTAAGTAGCTTGACAGTAAGATACCGCCGAGCATACCGCCAAGGATAGGCTTGATTCTTAACTGGTCAGCAGTCTGCCAGCCAATGTAGATTGGCAGGAAGTTGAAGCCGCCGTTGAAGATTGCCATAACCATCCAGTATGTGCCGCCTTCGAACTTCATTCCGAAGTAGTTCATTAACAGGTTACGGAATGCTAAGATCATACCGCCAACGATCATGGCAGGTACAACTGGCATCATGATTGGAGTCATGAATGTACCGAACTGGTTCAGAAGCCATAAGATGTCTTTCTTCTGAGGTTCGTCATCGATTGGATCATCAGCGCCTGCAGGAGCAACGCCGCCTTCTTTCCAGCCAGATACATCAAGGAATTCATAGTATGCATCACGAACGTTTGGTCCGATGATGATCTGATACTGCTTGTTAGCAGGCTTTGGAACTAAACCGGCAGAACCTGGTAAGTTCTTTAATGCTTCTTCATCAACCTTGCTCTTGTTTGCATAGTTGATTCTTAATCTGGTTGCACAGTTAGTAACATATGTAATGTTTTCTAAACCGCCAAATGCTTCTAGAGCCTTTTCGCATAATTCTCTATACTTTCCCATAAAAACTTTTTCCTCCTATTTTCTTAGAAAGTTATTGTGTTCTCTGATTCAAGTCATTTCTGGCATATGTGTCTAGAATTCAATGGCAGAAACATGCAACCCGATTTCAGAGTGTCATCCGGATCAGCCGTGATGATATCAGTTTCAAACAAAACATTTACTTGATAAAGTTTGTTATATCATGAAAATATAAACGCTATCATTTGTTATGTTTTGTTACTTTATGTCATTATAATCCCATAACCCCATTTTATAGTCAAGCAAAGTTGGACGATTTTACATCGATTTCACGCAAATTTCTCACATAATGTTAAACTTTTGTTAATTTTTGCTACAAATATGCCTTCATAGCGCTTTCATATGTTAACCTTTATCAGAACATAACACGAATTATGGGATTGCTAACACAATTTGTACATCATTTAACAAATAAAAAAGAATATGTCAGACATATTCCTTTTTACATTACGATATCAAGCTGCGGATGTATTTCCCTGATTTTTCCTAACAGCCTTTCAGCATGTTTCAGATCACCGTTTTCCGTTTCCTCAACTGTCAGATAGATGTGTTCGTCATCATCCGTCGTCAGTAACAGGATTTTCTCCCGGTAGATCGGAGCCCCGCAGCACTGCCTTAACTGTCTTGATCCTCTTATCAGTTCGATCTTATTGAGATCTTTTAACGGACAGTAATACCACTTCAGTCCCTTTCTGGTAAAAAAGCTGTTTTCACCGCAGTAAATGTATCCGTATTTATTCTTCTTTCTGAAGTCACTGTCAATCTCGGGATCCTTACCCTTCTGATATAACATCATGTCTTTCATATGATTTCTCCTACAGCTGATATCTGGCCAGCATTAACAGTATTACAAACATCACGATTGCGTATATGCCCCAGCCTTTTTCCGTTTTCCAGCGGTATACCACAAATGACATGAAATAACTCATTACTCCTGACAGCACAAAACATGCTATATGTCCGTATAAGGCATTATAGTCGATCAGAGCCTTCATGGCTGATAATGACATTGTCAGATAGAACATCAGAAACAGGATCGCCCAGTGAATGCGTATCTCCTTTTTCTGTTCGGCAGTATATATTACATTGCCCTTTTCATCGTACTGGTATTCAGGTTTTTCGCCCATAACATCATCCTCTTATATCATTGATTTTACACATTCAGGCAATTCAGTCAACCTTATTGATTTCCAGTACCATAGCCTGATACGGTTTCAATACAATATTAACACCGTCTTTTTTCAGTTCATCGTAGTTATTCAGTATGATCTCTCCATGTCTGATCCATTCAGGCAGAACATATTTTACGCTCTTCTTACTGAAGTTGCCTATTACAAACAAAGTGGTGTTTTCGTATTCACGGCTATAGGCAATTATCTTCTTATTGCCGTGATCAAACTCCCTTGTCTTTCCATATATGGCTGCCTTATTTGTTTTCTTTATGGCAAGAAGCTTCTGATAGTAACGATAAATGGATCTGTTGCTGTTGAGATCCTTTTTGACATTGATATCCTGATATGCCTGATTTACACATTGCCAGGTTTCATGTCCTCTGTTGAAGCTGCCGTTAACGGAATCATCCCAAGGCATTGGTACGCGGCTGTGATCTCTGGCTCCATATTTAATGAAGTTAAACGCTAGTTTTTCCGGCATGCCATAGCTGCGCATCAGATCATAGACAAAGTGGCTGACTGGATCCTTCATTTCATCAATACTGCTAAAGTCAGTGTTAACGAAACCTATTTCCTGTCCCATATAGATAAACGGTATCCCAAAGCCCATATACGTAATGGTAGCCAGCATGGTAGCTGCTTCATAGCGGTAATGCTCTGTATCTATTGAGAAACGGTTCACGCATCTTGGATTATCATGGTTTTCCAGTACCAGGGTATTCCAGGCGTCCTTATAGTAATCAGTCTGCGGTTTTATAAGTCCCTTTTTAAACTGCAACAGGTCAAAAGGCTTCCAGAAGAACTTCTTGCCTCCGATATTGTCAGAATCAAGATGGGCAAAGTTAAAAATGGTATCAAGCTCATGATTTTCTTCCTTAACATATTCATGCGCTTCCTTTTCAGACGGGCGGAAAGACTCACCTACGGTATAACTGTCATGCAGTGACAGAGCTTTTTCATTCAGTTCCTGCAGGAATTCATGCATACGCGGTCCGTCAACATAATATTGTGCCCCTTTCTGGAAGGTATTTCTCTGATGATCATCCTGAATCGGATAAACCTTTGAGAACATGTTGAAGACATCAAAGCGGAAACCGTCTACGCCTTTATCCATCCAGAAATTAAGAATGTCGATTATTTTCTTTCTGACAGCCGGGTTTTCCCAGTTCAGGTCAGCCTGTTCCACACAGAAAAGATGGAGGTAGAATTCATCGGTTTCTCCTATCCTTTCCCAGGCACTGCCGGTAAAGGAAGAATCCCAGTTGCTTGGCGGCAGCAGTTTATTGCCTTTCCTTCTGCCCTTCCTGATGATGTAGTAATCACGGTATGGTGAGTCAGGAGATTCCAGAGCTTTCTTAAACCACGGATGTTCAATGGATGTATGGTTTATGACCATGTCCATTATGACTTTCAGATCTCTTTTATGGCATTCATCCAGCAGTCTGTCAAAATCGGCCATCGTTCCGAACTTTTCATCTATGTCTCGATAATCACTGATGTCATAGCCATAGTCATAATCAGGAGATTTATATAATGGTGAAAACCATATTGCGGTCACACCAAGATCCTTTATGTAATCAAGTTTGGAAATGATACCTTCTATGTCGCCCCAGCCATCATTATTACTGTCCATGAAACTGAACGGATAGATCTGATATACTACTGCATTCTTATACCACTGTGTCTTCATTATAATTAACCTCGGTTCTTATAATCATTATATCTTAACCACAGAAAAAGAGAGGTATATTTCAACCTCTCTTTATTTCGACCTTTATCTATTCCGCAATATCAGCATCGAAATCCCGGTTATCGCCTTCAGCGGCAACCAGTGACTGCAGGCGTGATTCTTCTTCGCTTTCCTGAGCAAGTCTTTCGGCTTTCAGGCGGCGTGCTTCTTCAGCTCTGCGCTTGATTTCGATTGTTGATTCACGTACAGCATCAGTACCTGTACCGGCAGGGATCTTCTTACCGATAATGACGTTTTCCTTCAGACCTCTTAAGACATCGATCTTTCCGTTAACAGCGGCATCGGTTAATACCTTTGTAGTTTCCTGGAAACTTGCTGCTGATAACCATGAATCGGTTTCTACTGATGACTTGGAAACGCCAAGTAAGATCGGCTTGAACTTGGCTGGCATACCGCCGTTAAGCAGTACGTCACCGTTCAGTTCAGTAATCTTTCTCTTACTGATCTGAGTACCTTTAGCCAGTTCAGTGTCACGGCCGTCTTCGATGATGACCTTACGCAGCATCTGTGTGATCATGATCTCCAGATGCTTGTCGGAAATATCGATACTCTGGCTGTGGTAAACCTTCTTTACTTCTTTCAGGATGTAATTCTGAACAGCTTCAACACCGGCAACATCGATCAGTTCCTTAGGATTGACCTGACCTTCAGTCAGCTTATCCCCGGCCTGTACGAATGTTCCGACTTTGATCCATGAACGGATAACCTGAGTTGGATCGACCTTGTGATCGAATGTCTCAGCTTCTTCTTCGTTGGTTCCTGCTCTCTTGAGAGTAATGGTTGTACCGCCCTTGTCGTTTGGTGCAATTGCCACTACTTCACCGTCAAATCTGGCTATGACTGCTGGATGCTTAGGACAGCGTGCTTCGAATAACTCTTCAACACGCGGTAAACCCTGGGTAATATCGCCTTCTGCATTGGCGACACCGCCGGTATGGAAGTTTCTCATGGTCAGCTGAGTACCTGGCTCACCAATTGACTGGGCAGCCATGATACCGACAGCTTCACCGTTTTCAACTAACTTACCGGTAGCCATGTTACGGCCGTAACACTTACGGCAGATACCATTTTCGCTCTTACATACAAAGGCATTCCTGATCAGGACTTCCTTATATCCGGCAGCTACGATTCTCTGAGCTTTGTTTTCATCGATGAATTCATCATCCGCAACGATCAGTTCACCTGTTTCAGGATCAACAATATCCTGCTTGCTGTATCTTCCTACCAGTCTTTCATATAATGATTCGATAACAGTACCGGCCTTGCGGTCAACAATATCGCTTACCAGATAGCCGTCTTCAGTGTAGCAGTCATCTTCGACAACAACTACGTCCTGAGCAACGTCTACCAGTCTTCTGGTCAGATAACCTGATGATGCAGTCTTTAAGGCTGTATCGGTCAGACCTTTTCTGATACCGTGTGAAGCGATAAAGAACTCGTTTACGGTCTGTCCTTCACGGAAACATGAATAGATTGGTACTTCAATAATAGATCTCTGATAACCCTTGGCACTCTTAGCCTGAGTTGGCTTACTCATCAAGCCACGCAGACCAGCCAGCTGGGACAGGTTATCCTTGTTACCACGGGCACCTGATACCATCATCATGTTGATAGGATTCTTCTTAGGCAGGTCGGCCATCAGTTCGTTAACGGTGGTCGTCTTGATGCCGTCCCATAATGCCATAAGGCTTCTTTCCCATTCAGGTTCAGTCAGTAAGCCTCTGTGGTAGAGTCTTAACAGTCTTTCAGCCTGAACTTTGCCCTCGTCAACATATTTATGCTTGTTAGGGGAAACTCTGATGTCATTTAAGGAGATGGTCATGCCGGCTACAGTTGAATACTTGAAGCCGTTGTCCTTGATCTTATCAAAATATACGAAGGTCTGGTCTTCACCATGGTATGGCTTGCCGTCATCATGAGCCTGATGAGATTCCGTATTGGCGTATCTCTTGTAGACTTCTGCGATGATGGCTCCCAGGTCTTTTTTCTTAACCGGACTGTTCAGCGGTAAGTTTCTGATGTATTCCTTGATGTCTGTTCCGTAATCGACAAAGTACTTGTCGGCCAGCTTGATGTTCCAGCCGTCTTTTACTTCGTTGACATATGGGAAGTCAGCCGGGAAGACATTGTTGAAGATGATCTTACCAACAGTTGTGATTAAGTATTTCTCATTCTGTTCTTCGGTGAAGAAGGACTTCTTGAGAGATTTTGCTCTTAAGGCAATACGTGTATGCAGGTGGGTCTGCTTTTCATCATAAGCCATTAAGACTTCGTCAACATCCTTATATACACGTCCTTCACTGTCGCCATATCTGGTCCATAATTCAGCTGAAGCTTCGTCGCCTAAGCTTCTGTATCTTTCAGCTTCCTCATAGAATTCTTCTCTGGTTTCTTCCATGGTCAGGTAGAAGTTACCAAGCACCATGTCCTGTGAAGGTGTAACGATAGGCTGTCCATCCTTAGGGGAAAGGATGTTGTTGGAGCCTAACATAAGGATCTTGGCTTCGGCACAGGCTTCTTCACTTAATGGTACGTGAACGGCCATCTGGTCACCGTCGAAGTCAGCGTTGAATGCCGGACATACTAACGGATGCAGTCTGATGGCACGTCCTTCAACCAGCTTAGGCATAAAGGCCTGAATACCTAAACGGTGAAGAGTCGGTGCTCTGTTAAGAAGTACAGGGTGATCCTTGATTACTTCTTCAAGAATATCCCATACTCTGTCGTCACCTTTATCGATCAGCTTTTCAGCAGTCTTGGAGTTGGTAGCTATTTCCTGATGTACCATTTCGTTGATAACGAATGGTCTGAACAGAACGATAGCCATTTCTCTAGGTAAACCGCACTGGTACATCTTCAGATCCGGTCCGACAGCGATAACGGAACGTCCTGAGAAGTCAACACGCTTACCTAACAGATTCTGTCTGAATCTGCCCTGCTTGCCTTTCAAGCTGTGTGACAGTGATTTTAAGGCTCTGTTGTTAGAACCAGTTACAGGCTTGCTTCTGCGGCCATTGTCGATCAGGGCATCGACAGCTTCCTGCAGCATACGTTTTTCGTTCTGAACGATGATGCTAGGAGTACCGATTTCCAGTAACTTGTTAAGACGGTTATTACGGGTAATAATACGGCGGTATAAGTCGTTTAAGTCACTTGAAGCAAATCTGCCGCCATCCAGCTGCAGCATAGGACGCAGATCAGGAGGTATAACCGGTAATACCGTTAATACCATCCATTCAGGCTTCTGACCTGAATTTCTGAAGGCTGCCACTGTTTCCAGACGCTTGATCAGCTTTTTACGCTTTTCATTCTGGGAATCAGTATCAGAGAGCTGTCCGATCTCGGCAGTGATCTTCTGGTATTCCTGTTCAATGTCTACCTGCTCCAGCAGGGTTTTGATAGCTTCGGCACCGATCTTGGCGGTGAAGAACTTACGCTGGTCAAGCGCTTCGTTAACTTCCTTCGGTGTCATGACCTGCTTGTATTCCAGGCCGCTATCCTTTGGATCAGTTACGATCCACTTTACGAAATATACTATTTCTTCCAGTTCCTTTGGTGGAATGTTCAGTAACAGTGCCAGTCTGGAAGGAGTTCCCTTCAGATACCAGATGTGAGTTACAGGGGAAGCCAGCTGAATATGGCCCATTCTTTCACGTCTGACAGCTCTTCTGGTGATTTCGACACCGCATCTGTCACAGACGACGCCCTTGTATCTTACCTTCTTGTATTTTCCGCAGGCACATTCCCAGTCCTTGGTAGGTCCGAAAATCTTTTCGCAGAACAAACCATCTCTTTCAGGTTTCTGAGAGCGATAGTTCAGAGTTTCAGGTTTCTTTACCTCGCCATGAGACCACTCGAGGATCCTTTCAGGAGAAGCTAAACCGATCTGTATAGAAGCAACATCATTAATATTCATAATTTTTCCGTACCTCCTCTATACCTTTAGAAATCATAGTAGTCATCAGCGCCAACAACGGCTGCTTCAGGGATCTCATCGTCCATTTCGAAGCCGCTGCTGATATCATCGGTATCAACTTCATCAGCTGTATCTGCTGCAGCTGACGGGTTCTTCTTATCTTCTTCATTCTGAGATAAGTCGATGACATTACCCTCTTTATCCATGATTCTGACATCAAGTGCCAGAGCCTGGAGTTCGTGAGTTAATACTCTGAATGATTCACCTACACTTGGTTCAGGGATCGGTCTGCCCTTTGTGATAGCCTCATATGTTCTGTCACGTCCGGCAATATCGTCTGATTTGACGGTCAGGATCTCTGACAATGTGTAAGCGGCACCGTATGCCTCCAGAGCCCAGACTTCCATTTCACCGAAACGCTGGCCGCCCTTCTGAGCTTTACCGCCCAGAGGCTGCTGTGTAACTAATGAATAAGGTCCTGTTGCTCTGGCATGCAGCTTGTCGTCAACCATGTGAGCAAGCTTGATCATGTACATGACGCCTACGGCAACTCTTTCGTCGAACGGTTCACCTGTCTGGCCATCATATAATAATGTCTTGCCATCCGGTGAAGCATTTGTAGCTTCCAGAATTGCTTTCAGTTCTTCGTTATTGATACCGTCAAATACCGGTGTTGCAAACTTGCAGCCCAGCTTTTCGGCGGCTAAGCCCAGATGGATCTCCAGAACCTGTCCGATATTCATACGTGAAGGAACGCCGAATGGGTTCAGCATGATATCGATCTTGGTACCATCTGGTAAGTATGGCATATCTTCTTCCGGTAAGATTTTGGCGATAACGCCCTTGTTACCGTGACGTCCTGCCATCTTGTCACCTTCAGAAATCTTACGTTTCTGAGCGATGTACACCTTAACGATGGCGCTGACACCAGGGTTGAGCTGAGCGTTGCTCTTGCCACGGTAGAAAGTCTTGACATCCATGACGATACCGTCACCACCGTGAGGTACCTTTAATGAACTGTCTTTGACTTCACGTGACTTCTCACCGAAGATAGCCAGTAACAGCTTCTCTTCTGGGGAAACTTCACTCTGTCCCTTAGGAGTAACCTTACCGACAAGGATGTCGCCTTCCTTGACTTCGGCACCGATCATTACGATACCTCTGGAGTCAAGATAACGGCAGCTTGTTTCGGAAACGTTAGGAATGTCTCTGGTTATTTCCTCAGGGCCTAATTTCGTATCACGGCATTCAATTGAGTATTCCTCAATGTGAATGGATGTGAAAATGTCATCCTTGACCATTCTTTCTGACATGATGACAGCGTCTTCGTAGTTGAATCCGTGCCATGTCATGAAAGCGATCTTGACGTTCTGACCTAAAGCCAGTTCTCCATTTTCCATGGATGGACCATCAGCCAGAATATCACCCTTGTCAATCTTTTCACCTACTTCTACGATAGGTCTCTGGTTGACACAGGTGCCGGCATTGGAACGCATGAACTTGGATAAGTGATATTCATGGTCCTTGCCATTTTCGTTAACAATGATCTTCATTGCGTCAACATAGGATACGATACCGTC
>JAEEGL010334212.1_pt1 | contig 13663 bp, 11 predicted proteins | sample 9134231 | NCBI WGS metagenome assembly JAEEGL01 (sample SAMN16246548, study PRJNA631951) | gut metagenome | biome: gut microbiome; feature: rumen; material: fiber-attached | host: Bos | place: Iran: Karaj | collected 2018-10
ACGGAGGCATCCGACGTCGCGCGCAGGTTCTTCCCCACGTGCGCCGCCAGCAGCTCCTCCGCGCCGTCTTCCTTGAACGGCAGGTGCGCGCGGTTGATGTTCTCGACCGCTTGCGGATTGACGTCCACAAGCGTTACGTCGAAGCTCTTGCTCGCGAACGCGAGCCCGAGGGGAATCCCCACATGCCCACAGCCGCCGATTATGCAGATTTTTTTCATGGCAATATTGTACCATAAATAACCGCTGAACGGTTAACGATCGTAAGAAAACAATGTACGATTGGAAATAACGACCTCTGCGCTTTTGATTAGGGGTAGAACCCCTATCGCATCAGAAAAGCTTGCCGAAACCTCTTCTGAGGTCATTGGCAAAAATAGGGGAATAGATGTTCCGTCAAGTATTTCAAGATTGGCGAAACAAGTATATTTCCTCCCATCCCCAAAGGTGAAAAATACCATGGCTCGTTCTGGCCGAAACAACAACGACCGTAGTTTGTCAGTAAGCGGACGCTTCAGCGTAAATTTCACATTCGTCGGCTTAACCGGTAACGGCTCATCCCTCCGCTCGAGCAGCACATGCTCCTTGCCATCGGCAACAAACCGAAAATGACGCCGTACGGCGTCCCATAGTCGCGGATTGTCAAAGTAGATATTACGCGAGTCAAATGTCCATGGGTTTGCAGGCACAATGATGAATTTTACAGCATCAGTTGTTTGTACCACGCGATCAGCACAACGTTGATCGAGGTACGAAGTATAGGCAGAATAGGTTTGCGCAGCCGGAAACGGGACGAGGTTCAAGTCACTGGACATAGCAGGTCCCATCTCCGAACCCACAATCATCACACGATTCGTTCCAATCCTATTGCACCATGCTTGTGGCAATCTTGCCGCATTGCACTTCACACGGGATTCCGCAACTGTTCGATCAAACATTCGCGAAGGGCAGACGTTCGCAAGCAAATTCTCAAATGAAACGCCAAGATGTGGCCGTTCGTTCAACCAGACGACACCAAACGCAATCGCGAAACCAACAAAAGCGAATACCATGACTACAGAACGCCGTACTCTGTCTGGGATGACAATTATTTGCATAGCCGAGAACCAGGCAATTCCCAATGCCAAAGGTACTCCGCTTTGACGTACCACCGCATACTTGTAGGTACAGAATAGGAATGGCAAGAATACGAACCAGTACGTAATAGCCTGCCAACGTCCTTTACTTCCGAATACAACGAACACCATGAAAACACCTAGCAATACAAACGTACTGGCAAACTCGGGCAAAGACTTATCACCTCCCATTACGAGATTGTATCCTGATGCGATTTCTAGTGACCCACGAATCCATTCGGCGAAAGAAGATGCTGAAGGGAATAGAAACACAGCCAAGAAAACGGCAGAGAAAACCACCATTCCCATGTAGAAACAAGCTCTGGCGACCATTCTCCGTCGTTCACGGCGCAAACCGTATGCCAACAGGAAGAAATGCTGGCCAATGACCGTAATACATGAACTAAACTTGACAAAGGACTGCAAAACCGCCGTCACCGCCGCCAAACCCATAAGCCACATGCGCGTCCGCTTCCCAATACCATCCACGAATACAGCCAGAGCGCATGCGGTCACACTCGTCATACACCATTTCCATTCCATGCCATTCGGCCAAGGCAACATCCAAAGAAAGAGAAGGAGGAACGACATTGTGGAACAAGATGGCAAATGGCGACAACGATGGAGCAGCAGCACCATCCAGCCGAACAGGAGGGAGAAGAAAATGTTCGTCACCATGCCCAATGCGACGTTCATACCCCAACCTTGCGGCGCAATGAGAAAGCCCAACGGTCCGTATGTGAAGACAAAGTCCTTACCGAACATGGGTTCTCCTGCAAATCGGTTCATGAGCCAGATCCACGATGAATCAAGGCCGGGAACGGCAGGCGTTACGGGCACGGGAAGAGCTAAAAGAACTATAGCCACCACGAGAAAAAAGAATACCACTTCTCGGTTCAACACGGCGAGCAAAGTCTTCCCAGCACGGCATTGAAAGAACGCCGCCGTAAATATCACGCCCAACAGCAGTATTGGAATCACGGCTATAAAGGCTTGTACAGATACCATGACATGCAACACATAAGGAAACACATTTGGAAGGCCCAATGGATCCCCATCATCTGCTTCCAAGCACAACGGTTCACCATCATGGGATGGCGCGGTTGAAAAAAGTTTCTTCTGCATCTCGAATCTGGGAACGAGCGCAGACCGAACGGCGGGGAGGCCACAAAAACGAATGTCCCTTAGCAGCCATTTCTGACACCCTTCTCCTCCTGCCGCATAGAGACGAAAGTAGAACGTACGTGCCGCTCTGTCAATACCGAAGGCCACCCCACCATGTTCGTCGACCGCTTTTCGAGGAGACTCCACAATATGTCCATCTGGATAAACCGCCACGGCCGACACCTCGCCTTTCTGACCTGGCAGAAAGCATATCCCCACAGGAACCGTTCGAATTCCCCTCCAAACACCAACAGCCCACAGAAACGCGCAGACCAGCAAAAACAAATACTTTTTCACGGTTTCATTCATGCCCCCCCCTATGTCCTCTTCCTCACAGCAATCATATCCGCCAACGTCTCATCCAAGGTAAACTGCGGTTCCCAGCCCAGTCCACGAATTGGCGTTGTATCCAACTCCACTGAAACATCCGTCGGACGCCACAACACCGGATCCACTTCGTAATCAACTGGGACACCCACCATTTTCGCCACTTTGGTAAGCAATTCTCGCATAGACAAATAATTGGAGTTTCCAATCGCATACACACCCGTTGCCACCCCCTTCTCCAACAAAAGCCGATACGCCCGTACCACGTCACGCACATCCGTGAAATCACGCACGGAGTCCAAGTTGCCCACCGTAAAACATCGCCGACGGCCCGCTTTGATCTCAAGTGCCTGGCGGATAAAAGACGGAACCACGAACTTCTCGCTTTGCCCCGGCCCCGTATGGTTGGCGGGGCGTGCAATCACCCCATCGACTCCTTCATGGCAATAATGAAAGGCCATTGCCTCGCCTGACATCTTTGATATCGCATACGCAGAGGGCTTCCGCATGTAGACTTGAGACGTTGAGACAAAAAGAAACTGCGGCAAATCTCGGAAACGACGTGGCAACCTTGCCGCAACAAGCGCATTGAGTACATTCTGCGTACCACCCTCATTGACACGTTCAAGAAGTTTACGGTCTTTAGCCGCATCTGGCACAAACGAAATCGCGCCGAGATGAACAACAGCATCTGGGCGAACCTCATCCACAAGCTTAAAGATCGCTTCCTTATCCGTCAAATCGGCCTTGCGGTAATTTGGCAGATCGGCTTCCTGGCAATCTGTAAGCCAGACATCATACCCAGCCGTCGTCAGTTCTCTGACGAGATGACTGGCCACGAAGCCCGCACCGCCTGTGATCAACACCTTCATACGCGCGCCGCAGCAACCTGTCGCCGTGCAAGTTCAAGGTCGCTGCCGACCATCATCTTCACAAGCTCCTTGAAATCAACCTTCGGTTTCCAACCAAGTTCACGCCGGGCCTTGCTGGCATCGCCCAACAGCTGGTCAACCTCGCTCGGACGGTCAAACCGCGCGTCATGCGTAACATAGTCGTGCCAGTCCAAATCGACAGAGGAAAAAGCCGTGTCAAGAAACTCGCGAACCGAATGCATCTCGCCCGTGGCAAGAACGAAATCGTCAGGGTGGTCATGCTGGAGCATCCGCCACATCCCTTCGACATAGTCTCCTGCAAATCCCCAGTCGCGCTTCGCCTCAATATTACCCATCGCCAACACCTTCTGAATACCAAGCTTGATGCGGGCAACCCCCATCGTAATCTTGCGCGTCACGAAGTTTTCGCCACGCCTCGGCGATTCATGGTTGAAGAGAATGCCGTTCGATGCAAACAGCCCGTATGCCTCGCGATAGTTCTTCACGGCCCAAAAAGCATAGAGCTTCGCCACGGCGTATGGCGAACGCGGATAGAATGGCGTCGTCTCGCGTTGTGGCACCTCTTGTACCTTGCCATAGAGCTCACTTGTGGACGCCTGGTAGAACCGAACGTTCTTGTCAATTCCTGCCTCCCGGATGGCCTCTAAAAGTCGCATCGTACCTAAACCATCCACATCACCCGTGAACTCGGGCATGTCAAAGGAAATACGCACATGGCTCTGCGCGGCAAGGTTGTACACCTCATCCGGCTGGATCTCGTAGATCAGCTTGGTCAAACGAGAGGAATCCGTGAGGTCGCCATAATGCAAAAAGAGCGACTTCCCGTAAATGGCCGGATTCAGGCATAGATGGTCAATACGCGCACGATTGAAACTAGAACTTCGGCGCACGATACCATGCACCTCATAGCCCTTCTCAAGGAGAAGTTCGGCCAGATAGCTACCGTCCTGTCCGGTTATGCCAGTAATCAATGCTTTTTGCATGGCGAAAATTATACCAAAACCCAAGCATAAATTCCACTAGCACATGCTCGGCCTAGGTGTTATAATTATACCATGTTTTCTCTTCTACAGGTATACTGGATCAAGGTCCGGACATGGGGACTGTCTGGCGTCTTAAACCACCTTCGTTCCCTTGCAGAACGCCGACGTATCAGAACCTACCTTCTAAATGATGCCAAACGCCATCCATATCCACAACCAGAACGCGGCTTCACGCTGATCGGCAAGTTCACCCAGACAGCTTCTCACGGAAAGGTTGTCAGAGATTTCGCATTCGCCTTGAAAGACGCGGGCATCCCCTACCAGACGCTCAATACGGACGACAAGCCGAACATACCGATGTCGGATGTCTCTGACATCTTAACGCCACCAGCGGAGTTTCACATCAAACGTTTCGACCATGTTGTCGAGATTCTTCCCAGTATTGTTCCGACAAGTTTACATCTCCCACTTTCCCGTATCGCTTTCTGGGAATTTGAATCTGGGTTTCTGCATGCCTATCCCGACATGCCGCTCAGCAAGAGCGTCATTGCCATGTCCGACTTCAATGCCACCTATTTCAGAACGGAGCTGCCCCCGACCACAACTGTCACCAAGATCCTCTACCCGTTTCATGCCTATTCGGGCGACCTTGAGGATTCGGTTTCTATCCGCAGACGTTACGGCATTGCCGCTAACGAGTTTGTTGTATTCTTCAACTTTGACTTTGGTTCATCCTATTACCGCAAGAACCCCGAAGGTGCTATGCGCGCCTTTGCCGCCGCATTCAGGGACGTGCCAAACGCACGGCTGGTCTTCAAGACCATGCGCGCTAAGTCGCGTCCCGACCTGCTCATGCAAATCGAAACGCTTGCTCGTGAGCTAGACATCTCCGAACGCCTCACAATGATTCACACTTACATTCCAGAACGCGACATTTTCGGACTCACGAACGCATGTGACGTGTATCTTTCGCTTCATCGTGGCGAAGGTTTCGGCATCACCCTCGCGGAAGCAATGGCTATGGGCAAACCGGTTGTCTGCACAAATTGGAGTTCAACGACAGAGTTCTGTAAACCTGACTGTACGATTCCCATTCCTTATCGCATGGTACCCGTCCCGCCCAATCAGGTTGACCATCCCTATTACCAGCAAGTCAAGGAATGGGCAGAACCCGACATTGATGCCGCCGCCACGGAATTACGAAGATTGTATGAGAACCCAGCTCTGCGCGCAGATATTGGGTGCAAGGCAGCTAATTCAATAGCAGAACAGTTCTCAACCGAAAACTCTCGGAAATCCATCGAGACATTTTTGGGGCGTACATAATCCTGATGTCGCAAGTGTAGCGGGCTCGGTCGTTAGACATGCCCATTTCGCATGATACGGGCGACATTTGAGAAAAATCTCACAAGGCGGAATAGGGCGCCTTTCAACGGATAAAACACAGGCGCAGCCCAGACGGGCAGCATGCAAGATGACACGTAATCTCCTTGCGCAAATACCAAGAGACCGAACATTATCTCCAAATCCCCAGCCAAACCATAGTCGCGATGTGGGTTTTCGCTGCGAGGAGCCGTGAAGTCCTCTTCGCAATATCGTCTCCCGAAAATCAGAAATTCTGTGCATAAATCACGCCATGCCTGAAATACGGGAAAAGCATGTCGCCACACAATGGAAGCATATATCCTTGTGAGTATCGAAAAGAGAATCCCAATTCTTTCAATATTTCAGAAATCACTTTTGCATCATCTTGCCTATGATAGACACAACAACTCAACTTCACTTTGTTTGCCCGCAAGAATTCTGCCGATGATTGAATAACCGCACGCTCGCCCCCCTCTATATCCATTTTGATGAAATAACAATCTGAACTAGATTCATTTATTGCATCACATAATTTTATTTCCTTTCGAGTTGTTCTGTCAGAAACAAACCTAGAAAACACTCGTGTCTTTCCCATAAATGGCTCAAACGAAGCATTCAGCGCGGGCCGCCAACGGTTCCATGATTCAAACAAATATATTCTCTTGGCTTTTTCGGCGTTATCAAAAGCGAACAATGCGTCCGAACAGCCAATATCAACAACAATATCTCCAGGCTCAACTCTGAAGGTAGTATCCACATAAGAGTGGGGAGACTTTATTCGTCGCCCTGTTCCCAACAACCCCTCTTCGTCAACAAAATATCGATATGAACGCTCAATCTCCTCAACCGTCTGATCTTTTCTGCCAAAGAACCGCCTGTTATTGTGAATAACATACGGTAGTCCCTTTCCCTTGTCAAAACCACTTTTTATAACACACGGTTCTATATTACTAAACGGATAAGGAAACAAAGGATAATCATCTGCCGAGAAATCCTTTAGATTATCTATTTCCTGCTGAAACATTTCAGCCTCGCGACCTGGCAGACCTAAAGCAAGATTCCGTAACAAATGCCTTTGCATTCGTTCCTCGTCCTGATTCAAGAACCTCAATAACCGATAACCGCTTGCCAAAGGATGCAACAGAACCTGGCGTAAAAAAGTATTGGTCAATTGATCAACCCCAAATCTTAAAAACCGAGTACCCAACATTTGCCTCTCCTTCTCAAACTTTCAAGCTAACATCGGTGCATTGATGATCTATCCGTTGCCGATTGAAACTTGAACTGCGGCGCACGATACCATGCACCTCGTATCCCTTTGCCAAAAGGAGTTCGGTCAGGTACGATCCATCTTGACCAGTTATGCCGGTAATCAACGCTTTTTTCATGGCATCTATCCTTCCTCAATACTTCCTCTCAGCGACGAGTTCGCAGTTGGCCATCTTCGAACCGCGGTACAGCGCCAGGATCGTGTGCACTGTCGTGCCCTTCGCGAGAATGGGCACCATCCGGTCCTTCGCGTATCGCTTGAGCTGCGCGACGCCTTCCTTGCGAAGCGCCTCCATCGTTGGCTTCTTCGCGCCCGCCTTCGCGTACTTGAACTCGATGATGTAGCTGTGCAACACATCGCCGTAGTATGTGCGCTCCGGGAAAAGGAAGAAGTCACAATTGCCGTGCGACATCTCAAGTTCGGGGCAGGTAATGAACTGCGGCAGGTACCCCATCTCGCACTGGAAATACTCCTGGAGACGCCCCTCGCCACTAATGCCGTCGCGTTTCGGCATCGTTTCGGCAAAATTCTTAGCGACAAGCTCAAAGAACTCGCGCCACCTGCCCTCGTAGGCAAAAGCACGCGCTACCGAGTCAAACTCAGATAAAACCTTCCAATTCTGAAAATATTGACTACGAAGAAACTCATTCCTCTGCTGTAAAATAGAAAGATTTGATGCCACGAGCTCCATTTCGTAACCAATCTTCCCTTTTTTCGACCGAAATCTATCAAACGGAAGCCTCGTATTGGGATCGACCATATTTCTCGGACGCGAACCATACAACACGAGGCTCTTCAGGTAATACAAAACCGACAAAGGATCAAACACGCTCTCCTCACCGATTTTCTTCCGTGCGAAGCAGTAGCCGTCATACCAAGGCTTGATGGATTTGACTATCTCCGCCGAGTCGCCTGCGGTGAACTTGCCCGTCCCCTTGGAGTCGGAGTACATCTTCAGGACTTCGGCCTCGGAGAAACCGAGCGTCGCGTTACAGTCGGCATCCAAGGAGAGGTTCGTCGCGATGTTGAAGCCGCTTGTGAGGTCATCCATCGTGACGGGCGAGACGCCCGTCATGAAGATGCGGTCGAAGTCGCCCTTGAACTTCTTGAACCAGTTGCGGTAGAAGCCTGCGCCGTGCGTGATCTCACGGTAGTCCTTCACGCCCGTCGCCCGGATCATCTGGTTCGTGAAGTTGTCGTACTCGTCAATGATGAGGTAGAGGGGGATGCCGGCGCGGCGCGCCTTGTTCACCACATCGGCTATCTTACCGGATGGCAGCTGTCCGAAGAACGATGCCCTGAACTCCGAGTCAAAGCACTTCGGATAGCGTGACACCATATCGTCAAGCTGTTTCCCGATATGTTCCTCGAAAGACTTCTGCAATTCCTCGCTCGTGCCGCCAACCTTTGAGAAGTCAAGCTTCAGCGTCATGAAGCGATTGGCATTTTCCGTTGGGTGCTTTCCGATCCAGAGATCGCCAAAAAGCTTCTTGAAGTCCTTCTTCGCATTCAGGTCGTAATAGCACTCCATCATGGACAGGAAAAGCGACTTGCCGAACCGGCGCGGACGCACGAAGAAGATAAATCTGTCTCTCGCCTCCATCTGCGCAAGAAACTGCGTCTTGTCCACGTAGTACAGCCCTTCGCCGCGGATTGTCCTGAAATCCGAAACGCCGTAGGGTATCTTAAGGCCGGTACGCTTTTTCCTCATGGCGACATTATATCCTATTGGCGGCACATGCGTCAATCATTTGATTGCATAGGCTCAAAAGAGATTTTATCATCCAGTGCGGGCAAAGCATAATGTCTCAACCTGAAAACTTGCGGAGCAACCGTTTCAGCGCCATGGTCAAGCGGCGAAAGAACGGCGGTTTGCCGCCCAATATCCACGAGGATGTGCCGGTGTAGCAGGCGTTCGGATACTTGGCATTGACATGCGCCTCCTGTTCATAATACCTCGGCTGGACCGATCCGCCCGACCAATGACGGCATTTCAGCGGCAGGATGCGCGAAGCGACACCACCTTTCTCATGCGCTGCCATGCAGAACTCCTCAACATAGAGATCGAACGACAGCGTCGCGTCAAACCGAAGCCCCAGCCTCTGCACCAACGAGGAATGTACGATCAGGCATTGGCAATCGAACGTGTCAACTTGCGTCCCACGCGGCACGGCTTCGCCCACCCGCCGAACGTTCGAGCCGTCCTTGCGACATTCCTCCACCGCACCCAACAACCGCCACTGGTGATAGACTCCGAAACGCACACGCGTGGCGGCGCCGATCGGTCCCCACAAGGCACCTCGATCGCAATCCGCCAAGAGCGGCGCCAACGGCTCCAGCAGCTGGAAATCCTCATGGCAGAACACGTACCATGCATCTTCGTCGGATGGCCGCGCATCCAAAAACTGGTTGTAACGCACGGGGATGGCTTCGTTCTGATCTCGATTGTCGAGCGGACACAATTCCGCGTCCGAAAGAAACGCATTGCCTTTCAGACACCGCGCATACATCGCCCAATCGCGTACAACCGATATGGCGACGACCTTATCCATGAATCCCTTCCAGCCAGTGTGCGAAACGTTCCACGCGGGCAGGCCAATCCCAATGTGCCCGGAGTTCGGCAATTTGACCCGCCGTTGGGGCGACAGACGCATAATATCCGTCATCCGACAACAGGCGCGTCACCTCGCCCGCAAATGCCGCCTTGTCGCCAAACGGCACCTTGACGCACCCTGTCGTGTACACGTGGCGCAACGCGGGCAGGTCGTACATCACCACCGGCAATCCCGAACACAACGCCTCCGCCGCCACCATCCCGTTATTGTCGAAGATCGTTGGATGCACAAACACCTTCGCGCTCGCGTAGATGGCATATTTGGCCTCGTTGTTCACGTAACCCAACCAGTCGATGGAATCCGCGACTCCCAACCGTTCGGCCTTAGCCTTCAGTCCAGACTCGTAATCCGGCGCGCCGTTGCCGATCACCGTCAGCCGTGCAGCAGGGCAGGCAACGCGAACAATCTTCCAGACATCAAGAAACCCATCAATTCCCTTCTGCGGATGAAGCCGACTGCAGAACACCACATCGCGCGTCTTTTCCTTCAGCACAGAAGGAATCTGTTCTACGTTCACGCCGCCATAGAACGCAAACACGCACTTCCGCAATTTCTCCGGGAAATGGCACTTGTCCGAATCGTTGGTAATGACAAAACCATCCGCCGCCCGCTTCGCCATGCGGAAGAAGAAGCGTTCGTAAAACCAAAGCGCAAGATACTTCAGCGCCGGGAAGCGATAGCCACGCGCAAGGTTTTCGAAGATGAATGGCGAAAAAAGAAAATGGCTCGGCAGATAGGTGAAGCCTAGCCGCCGCTTCAGCCGCACGAGCGGCACGATCTCGTAATGGAAATTACAGACGGCAAAAACCACATCGTCTTTACCGACACCCAGTTCGGAGAAGGCGCACGACAATTCGCGCATGAAATGCCGCACGGAAGAGACTGGCCGCAGCAGATCGTTTCCCGGGAAACCAGAAATCTCGCAATACCGTACACCGGTCTCCGATGAAACGTTTTCTGTGAACGTCGTTTTTTTGCCGTTCGGCACCACGACTACCACAGACCATCCAAACCGCGGCAGATGGCGCGCCATTTCGATGGCAATCTTCGTATTGCCGCCCATCGTTCCCGGATCGCTCGCGCTGGCGGCGACGATGATGAAACGTTTACCACCCATGATCGCTAAAGGTTTCCTCGAATCGTACCCCATAACTCGGCGAACGTATAGCGTTTGCCGACAACCTTGAACAGCGCCGTATCGGAGAGCACGCGTGTGGCCTGAATCCGGTTTCGCGCCTCCGCTATTTTCGGCTTGAGCCTCTTCAGGTCCTTCTTCGCCCATCGGTGCGCCCGCCAGGCGACGCTCTTGCCTTTGAACAACTGGAGCAAGGACTGCATGAAACACGCAAGCTCAAACAACGGACGAATCGTCAATCGCCCTCGCCAGCCGAAGCATGTCGCAAAGGAGAAGCGGATGTTGCGGTAGAACCGCTTAAGAACTTCCTCGCGCAAACAGAATTTGCCAAACGTCGCACCATGGGCATGATCGACAGGTGTCGTAGGAACGTACCACACCTCCCATCCTGCAAGCCAGGCACGGTGGCAGAGATCCACCTCCTCGTAGTAGGAATGGAAGAAATCATAGAACGGCACGTCACGGCCCGTTGATTCCACGACACCGCGCCGGATCATGAACATTGCGCCGCAGGCTGCGAAGCATCTCCGTGCACTTTTTGCCGCTGGGTCGTCCGTCGGTTTGAGCCAGCCCGGCGTGACGGTAGTGCCGAAACCGGTCATGAAAGCACCGCACCCGTTGAGGCAGCCGTCCACCCCAGGCTGACCGTTCCGTATGACCACCGTCCCTTGGGCAATTCCGGCCTTGGGATGGGCATCCATGAACTCAAGCATCGCAGTGAATGGTTCATCATGAAACATGATGTCGTCATTGACAAGAACCACAAACTCTTTGGTGCAGTACGGCCATCCGAGATTGTTCGCGCCCGCGAACCCCCTGTTCTCCGGCGAAACAATGAATTTTACGCCATTGTCACGATAATCCTCAACCACCTTGCGGATATCCTCATCGCCTGGCGTATCGTCCACAATTACAGTCTCTGGCAATTTTCCGCCAAACGCCATGCGAAGCGAATCCACGCACCGTTTCACCAGCTCCGCGTTCTTGTAGGCGGTAATGAGAATGGAGATTCTGTCAATTGTATTCGAAATCATTTGATCGTCCATGACGCAAAGCGCCAATCTCTTCGGCTACGTCAAAATCCGTAGGCATCGCTGAACCGAAGTAAGGATGTTCACAAACCTTTTGTTGCGCTAACAACGCCTCGTAACGGGCGGTGAGATAGACCTTGTAGAAGGTTCGCTGCAGGTCGGTCAGGCACGGCACGCCGTCGATAAACGTAGTGATGGCGGCAAGGTCGATGCGCGGCGCGAGGCGCGCAAGTGACGGCGCGAGAAGGTCGTTCGCATGACGGCGGAAGAAATCGACATAGCCGATCTTCTTGCCGTTCTCCTTCAGCGCGGAAGCGGGGAAACTGTAGATACGCGCATCACGCTCGGCCTTGTCGTCGATGACGCGGCGCATGATCTCATCGTCCGCCTGCGGAAGGAGGCAACTGCCGAAGTCAAACGCCGGTGCAATTTCCGCCTTGTTCGTGGCAGGATCGACCAGAAAACCCCAGTTTCCATTGTGGCGATCGAAGTTTCCAAGGAATGCATCGACAACGAACATGTCCCAAAAATGCGCTTTGAGCGCAATCGGATCGACAAATGATTGCAGGTCAATCGTCTCCAGCACATCGCCGAGTTCCGTTCCCGTTCCGCCCGTATCCGAGTCGATCACCGTATTCTTGATAGAGCAGAAGTCGTAGAGCATCTTTCCGCCTGCCGTGAAGTCACGGCAGCCGCAGACGATCTTCGTCTTGCCGTTCGTGAAGGTTCCAAGGCGCGTCTCGTGCGACTTGAAGCCGATCATGTTGGCGATCGAACTGGCGATGTGCTCGCACAGGCAGCTGTTGGTGTACGAGAGCGCCGTCGGCTTGTCGGCGGCGGAGGGCGGAAACTTGACGAGCCACACGTCCTCGTCATAGCGCACGGCGATTTTCTTGCCGTTCGCGCCGTTGTAGGCGCGACTCGGCAGACGTTCGCATTGCGTGAAGTCAATCGGGGCAGTCATACGTCCTTCCCCCAGAGATATTTGTCGCGCAGGTACTGCGCCTGTTCGTGCGTGATGAGCGAATCGTTGATCTCGGCGATGTTGATCGAGCTGTAGAGTTCGCCCCAAAGGCAGTCGAGGAAACGCGAATGTTCCTCGACACCCTTCTTCCAGGCTTCGAGGTCGTGCGCCAGATACGGCGGCAGATTGCATTCGAACATAGATTCCATCGCGGGAATATTATACCGAATATTGCGTGTCCTATTCAAGTAGGATAATCTCGGCTCTGTTTCCTGAAGATTCGCACACGCAGCACATGCGGCGTGCTGCACATGGCCTCAATGCCGTTTCCAGACGCCGAATAAGCCAACCAGCGTCCCTTTCAGATAGGCCCAGGCGATGTCGGCACGTCGATTCTTGAGCGCGATTGCACAATAGTAGGCGACCGAAAGCGGCGCGAACACGAACGCCACAGACAGAATCTGGAAGAAGTTGAAATGCCGCCGGGCAAAGACCAACCTGTTGCGCGCGAAATAAAATGTACGAACTGGACGTTCTATTCCCAGCTGCCGCAATTGTCCGACACACCCCGGTTCCAGATAGCCGTAATGCTCCGTCCTGGCCTTTGCCGCAATATAGGCAGAACAACCTGCTTCCATAATCCGCCAGCCAAGGTCGGACTCCTCGAAGATCGCCACGTAATACTCCGAGAAACCCTTCAGCTTTTCGAATAGCGCGCGGGGCACCATGAAGGCATTCGGGCTATACGTCGTCACGTAATCTGTTTCCGTGATATTCTTGGGCTCAAAGGGCAGGTTGGCGCCT
>JAEEGL011313184.1_pt1 | contig 13663 bp, 10 predicted proteins | sample 9134231 | NCBI WGS metagenome assembly JAEEGL01 (sample SAMN16246548, study PRJNA631951) | gut metagenome | biome: gut microbiome; feature: rumen; material: fiber-attached | host: Bos | place: Iran: Karaj | collected 2018-10
CCCATACCGAAACCGTAGCCCTTGTCGTCTTCTGCGAGCAGCATCTCGTGCGGTTCAGCATGATTCCCGACCTCTTCCGCATGATGACCAGCAAGATGGACTTCCAGATGATCGGCAGCGTGCCGATCGTCGGCGTCGGCCGCTGGCCGCTCGACCAGGTCTGGAACCGGATGCTCAAGAGAATCGTGGACATCGTCGGCGGCTTTGTCGGAATGGTTCTCTCCATCCCGTTCATCCTCGTCTCCGCAATCGTGATCAAATGCGAGTCGAAAGGCCCCGTCTTCTACGCCCAGGAACGGTGTGGACGGCGAGGCAAGACCTTCAGAATCTACAAGCTCAGGACGATGCGCACTGACGCCGAAAAAGGCGACCATCCGGGCTGGACAGTTGATGACGACCCCCGTCGCACGCGTTCCGGCGCCTTCTTGCGCAAGTGGAACATCGACGAGCTCCCCCAGTTCTGGAATGTCTTCAAGGGGGAGATGAGCCTCGTCGGCCCCCGGCCGGAACGTCCGTACTTCGTTGAGCAGTTTACGCCCGGAATCGAACACTACATGTGGCGCCACATCTCCAAACCCGGCCTCACCGGCTGGGCGCAGGTCAACGGTTTCCGGGGCGACACCAGCATTTCCGAACGCGTCAAGTACGACCTCTACTACCTCGAAAACTGGTCCCTTGCCTTTGACTTCAAGATTCTCGTTCGCACCCTCTTCACCTATCGGAACGCCTGCTAATGTCAAATTCCTTCATAGGCCTTTTTGGCAAGCCTTGGTTCTGGTCGTCGTTCCTGGGCTGGACAATGGCGCAGACGATCAAGCTCGTCACTGAAGTCGTCCGTACCAGACGGATCGACTTCACATACTATGTCAGCACCGGCGGCATGCCGAGCGCCCATTCGGCAATGGTCTCCGGCCTCGCCACCTCCATCGGCCTCACAGAGGGCTTCGACTCCGCCATCTTCATGATGTCGCTCGCCTTCGCCGGAATCACGATGTTCGACGCGGCCGGCGTCCGCAACGCCGCCGGGCAGCAGGCGAAGCTCCTCAACCAGATTGTCGAGGAGCTCTTCACCGACCAGCATTTCAACGCCCCCAAGATGAAAGAGCTTCTTGGCCACACGCGCCTTGAGGTCTTCGCAGGGCTCGTCACTGGCGTCATCGTGGCCATCGCCGTTGTCAGCTACTGGTGGCCGGAGATGTTGAATCACTGACCAGCTACTCCTTTTTGCAAAAAAAGGTTGACAGCGGCGGCCGTTGTTGGTATCCTCTTTACATCATTTTTAGCCCTCTTCGTCTATCGGCTAGGACACAAGGTTCTCATCCTTGGAAGAGCGGTTCGATTCCGCTAGAGGGTGCCATTTTCAGACGCCGTTTCCGGCGTCTTTTTTATTTTCTAGTTGCGCTTTTTCCGAAGATGGGGGATAATACCTTAATTAGATTATGAAAAAGTCCTCCAGCGGTGGAAGTCCAAGACGCCATAGGCCGTTTTTAAAAACTGGTCTGCCAGGAGGCTTTTTTCTATGCCTTTTGATTGACCTGGCACTGATGGTCGTTTCGCTATTGTCGGCCTACGCCCTGCGCTTCAACTTTGTCATCCCAGAGCAGCATCAGGCTCAGTTGTGGACAGTTCTTCCCTTCACCCTGTCCCTTGAGATCGCCGCCCTTTTGGCATGCGGTTGCTACCGCGTTGTTTGGCGCTATTTCTCGGCGACTGACATTCCTCGTTTCGCCTTCGCCTTTGGCGGTGCCGCATGCGTACTTCTCGCGATGCGTTTTGGCGTTCCGTTCAAGTTGTCATTCCTTTATCCGCCTATAAGCGTGATTTTCATCAACGCCGTAGTTTCTTTTTGTCTTGTCCTTTCCGCGCGGTTTTTGCGCAGGTTGGCGGCGGACAACGCCGGCGGAAAGCCCATTGCCAAGCGAGTTCTCATCGTTGGCGCGGGCGAGGCCGGAAACGCCCTTGCCTATGTTCTTCGCCATGATCGCGGCGCCATGCGCGTCGTCGTCGGCTTCCTGGACGACTCGCCGGATCGCGTCGGGGCCGTCATACAGGGAGTCGGCGTTCTCGGCACGCTTGATGACGCCGGCGAGGTGATTTCGCGTACCGGGGCTGACGAAGTGATCGTGACGATCGGCAAGCTGTCGCGCGGCCGGCTCCAACCGCTCTTCTCCGCCGCCGAGAAGGCGGGGGCGCGCCTGCTCGTCGCCCCCGATTATTCGCGCGTCCTCGATGGTGTGGCCCACCCCGATAAAATCCGGGAAGCCGAGATTGCCGATATTCTGCGCCGGCCGGAAATCGCCGTCGGCGACCTTGCCTCGCAAAGGGGGCTTCTTGCGGGACGCCGGGTGATGGTCACGGGCGCCGGCGGATCGATTGGCAGTGAAATCTCCCGCCAAGTTCTTGGCGCAGGACCAGAGTCGCTGATCCTTGTCGAACGCAGTGAGAATGCGCTTTTCAATGTCTGCCGCACCCTCGACGCCATTAAGCCCGGCGCCGCTGCCGTCCACCCTTGCGTCGCGGACATCACCGATGAAATGCGCATGCGCCCTCTTTTCAAGCGGTACCATCCCGAAATCATCCTTCACGCGGCAGCCCACAAGCACGTGCCGATGATGGAAGGCAACGTTTGCGAGGCCATTTCAAACAATGTCCTCGGCACCCTTTTCCTCGGTCGTCTTTCGTGTGAATTCGGCGTTTCCCGCTTCGTGCTGCTTTCGACCGACAAGGCCGTTCGCCCGTCATCCGTCATGGGCGCGACCAAGCGTCTTTGTGAAATTCTTCTCCGCAACATCAACGGCAAGTCCGCCACGATTTTCTGCGCCGTCCGCTTCGGCAACGTCCTTGGCGCCTCCGGCTCGGTCGTTCCCATTTTCCGCGAACAAATTCAAAGCGGCGGTCCCGTGACCGTGACGCATCCCGACATGACCCGCTATTTCATGACGATTCCCGAGGCCGTCCATCTCACGCTTGAGGCCGCGTCCTTTGCAAAGGGTGGCGAGGTCTTCATCCTCGACATGGGCGAGCCCGTTCGCATCGTCGACCTGGCGGAGGACATGATCCGACTTTCCGGCCGCATTCCAGATTCCGACATCGCCATCACCTTCACGGGAATCCGCCCAGGGGAGAAGCTCGCAGAAGAGCTTGCCCTTGCAGGGGAGAATGTCGTGCCGACCGTACACCCGCAGATTTCCTGCGGAAGCCTCATCCTCAAGGACGACGTCACTGCGGCCCGATTCGAGAAGGCGCTTCGTGAAGTCATCGCGGACGGCGACGATGCGCGCGCCCGGGAAACGCTCATGTCCATTGCGAAGGAGTGCGAACAGTAGCGATGGCGGGCGCATTCACAGGTTTCTCCATTCGCACGGTCGAAGGACGTTTGCACATCGCCCAGCTTGCGGCCGCCGTAATAGCCCTGCCTTTTATCCTCAGTCTTTCGTCCCACGTGTTTTGGTGGATGGCCTTTGTCTTCCGCGAACCGCGCGAGGACATGGGGCATGGCTGGATTGTCCCGCTCTTTTCCGCCGCCCTTCTTTGGCGTCGTCGACGCGAACTCGCGGCATCCGTCGGCACGCCGTCATGGCGCGGTTTCGCCTGCGTGGTCTTAGGGCTCATCCTCTTCTGGATCGGCGAAAGGGGCGATCAGGTCCGCATCTCGCAGATAGGCCTCTTCTGGACGCTCTGGAGCCTTTCCTATGCCTTGTGCGGCGCCGCCTTCGCGCGCCTGATGCTCTTCCCCGTGGCGTTCCTGCTCTTCACGGTTCCGCTTTCATTCCTCGACATCTTTACCGTCAAGCTTCGCTTTCTGACGTCATCTCTTGCCGCAGGGCTTCTCAACGGCATAGGCATTCCGGTGGTGCGTTCCGGAACCGGTCTGCACTGTCTCGCTGGAGAGGGGTTCAACCTCGATGTCGCAGACCCATGCAGCGGTTTGCGCTCCATTTTCGCCCTCTCAGCCCTGACGGCCGCTTACGCCTATGTGACGCAGAAGACATTGCTGAAAAAGTGGATTCTGTTCCTCTGCGCGGTGCCCGTTGCAGTTCTCGGTAACCTCGTCCGCATTTTCTCCATAGCCGTCGTCGCCAAATTCTGCGGCCAGGAGGTCGCAACGGGCTTTTATCACGATTATTCCGGATACATCGTCTTTCTCGTCGGCATCCTCTCCGTCATGCAGCTCGGATCGTGGCTGCAACGCGGCTCTGTCGAAAGTCGAAAGTCGAAAGTCGAAAGTCTTGATATCCGTCAAACCGTCGAACCGTCAAACTGTCAAACCGTCATGAAGACGGTTTTTCCTGCCATCCTCTCCGTCATCTTGCTTGGCTGCACGTCGTTCTACCTTCGCGCGCTGCCGCCGCCGGCGGAGGAGCCTGCCGACTTCGTCGCGGCCGTTTTGCCACCCTTGCGCGATTACAGGCCGATGTACCCTTGGTTCTGCCAGAACGAGCATTGCGGAAACGTCGTGGAGACGGATTCCCCATTTGAAAAGCCGCAAGCATGTCCGTCATGCGGTTCGCCGATGGCTTACGTGTCCGTTGGCGAATTGACGGTGCTCCCTTCCGATACGGGCTTCCGCAAGTGCCACTACTACGATGCCCTGGGCGATGTCTACCGCGTGACGGTCGTCATCAACGGCAAGTCTCGGCAAAGCATCCATCGTCCGGAAGTCTGCCTTCCCGCCCAGGGTTTCTCTTTGGAAAACGGCCATGTCGTCGAATTCCACCTCGCCAACGGCACCGTGTTGCCGATGCGCTGCGTTGAACTGCGCCGACGCGAATCGACATCGTCGCTCAGGATGGGGCAGGGGTACTACTTCGTCAGTCGGCACAACCTTGTGGCCTCCCATCTGTCAAGAATGCTCATCAGCATTCGTGACCGCGCCTTTCGCAACCGCATCACGCGCTGGGCGATGGTCACCCTGTTTTGCGAGGAGGCGCTTGCCTCGACGCCCGATCGCGAGAAGGCCGTCGCGGCCTTTCTTTCGCAATTGAACGAGGAGTTGATCAAGCCCGGCGCGATTGGGGAAGGAGGAACGGACTGATGCCACGCGAACTCTACCTGCTCATTGTGCCGTTTCTCATGGCCGCCGGATTGGTTCTTTTCTTTGTGCCTCCTGTCCGAAACGTCCTGACGAAGCTCGGGCTTGTCGATCAGCCGAGCGCAAGGCGGATCAATAAGAAGCCGGTCCCGCGTGGCGGAGGCATAGCCCTTTTTGTCGGCACGCTGATTACCGGCGCCTTCTGGCGCATGGTTACAGGCTCATACGCGCCTTGGACCTCTCCCGAGCAATACCACATGTTCCTGCTCGCATCCGCGCTGATCGTGTTTGTGGGCTTCATCGATGACGCCTTTGACCTCAAGCCCGTTCTCAAGCTCATCGGCCAGATTGCGGTTGCTCTCCTCCTCTACGCCTCTGGCATAAGCCTTGGCGACGCCGTCTGGTTCGACGTTCCTCCGTTCGTCGATTGCGCCATCACGCTTGGATGGTACATCATCATCATAAATGCCTTCAACCTAATCGACGGCATGGACGGTCTTGCTTCAGGTCTTGCCCTGATCGGCTCAATAGGTTTGGCAGTATGTCTAATCGGCCGTGGCAAAATCGACGACACCGTTCCGCTCGTCATTCTTGCCGGAGGATGCCTAGGCTTTCTGCGCTACAACTTCAACCCCGCCTCAATCTTCCTTGGCGACTGCGGTTCGATGTTCCTTGGCCTCATTCTGGCGTCGGTGCCGCTGCTCACAGGCGGGAAGTCGGCCTTCCTCGCCTCCCTGGGCGTTCCGCTCCTCATCATGGGTGTGCCGCTTTTCGACACCGTTCTCGCCATCTGGCGGCGCTCCATGCGCGCCATGATCCCAGACGCCGCCGGGAAGCACGAGTTCGGGCGCATCATGATGCCGGACATGGAGCATCTCCACCACCGCTTCCTTTCGAGCGGTCTCACCCAGCGCCGCGCCGCATGGGTTCTCTACATCATGAGCTTGGTGATGGTCCTCGTCGCAGTTGGCGCCTCCTTCTTTTCCAGCCGGTCGACGGGCATAATCCTAATCGGGACGCTCGTCATCATCGCGATCATGGTGCGCCACCTCTCGCGCGTCGAGCTGTGGGACACGGGGCGCGCCTTCCTCACGATGTCGCGGACGTCGCGCTTCGCAAAGTTCCTCCTGCCGTTCTATGTTCTGGCCGACATTCTGGTCTTTCTCCTTTCGTGGATCGGCAGCTTCCACATCGCCTTCCCCTTCGTCCAAAACCTCCACCTCGTCTCGGTCTTCCCGTTTTTCCTTTCCGCGGCGATGTCCGCCATGCTCGTCACCGGCGTCTACCGGCGAGTCTGGAACCGTGCCGATGCGCGGGACTTCGCCGTCCTCGTGATCGCCGTGCTTGGCGGATGGATTGTGGGTGTTTCCGCCGCAATCATCTTCGACATCCGATACGACGGCTTCAACCGTCAGACATCGATCTTCCTGCTTCTCTCCCTCCTGCCGGTTCTGCTTATCCGCATCGGGCGCCTGCTTGTCGCAAACCTTATGGTCTCTTCGGAAACGCTGCGGTTGATCTGGGATGAAAAGGCTCGCCGTTGTGTCGCGTACGGCGCAGGCGAACGGTACAACATGCTCGATGTCTCACTGCGGGGCAGCCTGCTTGGTTCGCGCAACACCGTCATCGTTGCGCTGATTGATGACAGTCCCCATCTTCAGGGACGCATCGTCCACGGGCAGAAAGTGCTTGGCGGCATTGGCAAAATCGACGAAATCATCCGCGTCTACAAGCCCGACACGCTCATCATCACGGCTTTGCTTGAACCCGACAACCGCATTCGCGCGCTTGACGCGGCGAAGCGATTCGGCCTTGCAGTTCTCGAATGGCGCTGTGGCGTGGAGGTGGTTCTTCCGCCCCCCGCAACTGGCGCAGCAGAAAAGGAATCAAGAAATGGCAAGAAGTAACATCGCACCCTCCCCGTTTCTCCACCGCCATGGGCTGGCCGCCGCCACTCTCGTGCTTTTGGCCGCATCCGCAGTGCGTGCGCAATCGCTGGGCTTCGCGGTCGAGATGAAGCATCCAGCATATGTTGTCGGCGAACCGGTTCTGGCGGCAGTCACCATTGAGAACCACGGCTTCCGCCCCGTCAACATAACCAACTTCGGCCCCTTTAAGGAGAATCGGCTTTTCTTTGAGATTTCCCGGACGCCTCAGGTGTACTTGAAACAGCGTCGCGAGGGGAAGATAATTACGGAACTGGAACTCGAAAAGGACGAGGGCTCCACCTGTGGCGTGAATCTCTCGGAATGGTACAATCTGCTCTCCCCTGGTTCCTACCGCATCCGCGCCGTCCTGATCCTTGGCAACGAGCGATATGAATCGCCTATGACAGGCTTTGACATCGTCCCCGGCATCGAACTTGCCACGGCGACGCAGTATCTTCAAGGGAGACCCCCGATCGAGCGTACGCTTCTTCTCGTTTACTGGAGTCGGGGCGGCAAGGACGTCGCCTTCCTCCGCGCCTGGGACGCAAACGGCAGAACCTACGGCACGATTGAAATAGGTTCACTGCTCAGGAACCGCAAACCAGTGCTCCAGAAGGTCAACGAAACAACTTACTATGTGCACAGGCAGGTCACGAGCGACGCCCTGCAGCGCGCCGAGATCATCTCCGACGCTTCCGGTGTTTCCCTCACGGAGCAGCAGGTGGGCATCGATCCCGCCGTGCCGATTTCCGATGCCCTTCGTGATGCCGCCAGCAGCGTCAGGGAAGCCCGCGAGAAGAAGGGCAAAGAGGAACAATAGCCTTCACGCCCCCCCGACTCTCGGACTTGGGACCCAGGACTTGGGACCCAGGACTTAGGACCCAGGACTTAGGACCATGTCGAAGAACCAGATGGACCTTACCGAAGGTCCGCTTTTCCGCCAGACGATCGTTTACACGCTGCCTCTCGCGCTTTCAGGTCTGCTCCAGCTGGGCTTCCACACGGCCGACATGATTGTCATTGGTCGCTACGCATCGGCCGCCTCCCTTGCCGCAGTCGGTTCCACCGGCTCGCTCTGCATTTTCCTCATCATGTTGTTCGGCGGCTTGTCGGTCGGCGCCAATGTCGTCGTGGCCAACTTCTTCGGCGCGCGCGACCACAGAAACCTCTCCCGCGCGGCACACACGTCCGTGACGCTTTCCATTGTCGGCGGTTTGTCCGTCATGCTCATAGCCCTTTGCGTCTCCCGTCCGCTTCTGCGTCTTATGGGCGTCCCGCAGGAGATTCTCGGCAAGTCCTGCCTCTACATGTGGATCTACTGCATCGGCATTCCACCACTTTTCCTCTACAACTTCGGAAGCGCAATCCTCCGCGCAGTAGGAGATACGAAAAGACCGCTCTTCTACCTCACCGTTTCCGGCATCACCAACGTGCTCCTGAACCTGCTTCTCGTCATCGTGGTCAAACTGGACGTGGCGGGAGTGGCCATAGCGACGGTCGCCTCGCATTTGGTTTCCGCCTTTCTCATCCTGCGCAACCTCTCCCGCCCGCATTCGGCCTGCCGCATTCGGCGGAAGCTGCTCAGAATCGACCTGCCAATCCTTAGGAACCTTGTCCGAATAGGCTTGCCCGCCGGAATCCAGAGCATCCTCTACAGCGTGGCCAACATGACAATCCAGTCCGGGGTCAACACCTTCGGCCCGAACGGAATGGCCGGCAACGCCGCGTCAGCCGGTCTGGAAGGGCTGATACATATCTCCACCTCCGCCTACTACCAGGCGGTCACGACTTTCGTAAGCCAGAACTACGGTGCCGGCAAGTACAACCGAATCATCGCCAGCTTCTGGTACTGCCTGTGGACCCCTGTTGCGCTGAACTTCATCTGCGCCGGTCTGATTCTCGTTTTCGCCCCCTCGCTTGTGGCCGTCTACAATTCAGACCCCGAAGTGATCGCGTTCGGCGTCAGCCGCCTGAAGCTTATAGCCTTTACATACGCGCTCTGCACGCTCATGGACTCAATCACAGGAGCCTTGCGCGGTCTTGGCCATTCCGTGCGCCCGGCAATCGTCACGCTCGTCGGCGCCTGCCTGCTGCGCATACTCTGGGTCCTTTTTGTGTTTCCACACTACAGGACCCTCCCGTTCCTGATTCTTTGCTTCCCGATTTCCTGGCTGGTGGTCTCAATTGTGAACGGCGAGTATCTCTGGCGCTTGCTCCGCGCAAAGCGCTGATGCCCACCATCGAATTTAGCGCTTTCAACTACCTCCTCCCTAGTGCTATAATTAAATACGAATTTTCATTCGCGCTAAGGGAGGTAAAATGAATCTTTTAATCCGCTGCAAGCCCGAGGAAGGGTACAACAAGGTTTTCGACGTGGGCGAGTATGGAATGAAGCTCACGCAGTTCGGTCTCATCAAACTGCCCAAAGGGGCGAAGTTCAATGGCGACACGGGCGAGATGGAAGTGGCCCTCGTCCTCATCGGCGGCAACTTTATTGCGACCACTCGTCACTCGTCACTCGTCACTGGTCACTCCGAGTCGGCTGCGCCGACTCGGTTTGAGGTCGCGGATGGCAGGACCTCGCCCTTCACGGGCAAGCCCCACTGCCTCTACCTCCCGCGCCACACCGCTTTCGCTCTTGAGGCAATCACGGACGTCGAGTTCGCCTACAACGGCTCGCCTGCAACGCGCGACACCGCCCGCCCGACGCTGATTCGCCCCGAGGACACGCGCCACATTGAACTTGGCAAGGACAACTGGCGCCGTACCTCTGAGATTATTCTCGACGAGACCTTCGACTCTGAACACTTCTACATCGGCGAGGGCATGATCCCCTCGGGCAACTGGTCCGGCTACCCGCCGCACCGGCACGATGTGAACAACCCGCCCGCCGAACTCGACATGGAGGAGACCTACTTCTACCTCTTCGACCCGCCGCAGGGCTTCGGCTTCCAGAGCGTCTACCAGCCCGACGGCTCCGTCAACGAGGCCTACCGCGTCCAGGACCACGACACCGTCGCCATCGCCGCCGGCTACCATCCGCTCGTCGGCGCCCCCGGCTATTCGATGTACTATCTCTGGACGATGGCAGGCGCCACCGGCCGCGGCCTCATTTCGTCCCTTGACCCGCAACATGCTTGGGTCAAGGGATGTTAAGAGGTTAAGCGATTAAGCGGTTAAGCGGTTAAGATGCACCCCCAACTGCTTAATCGCTTAACCACTTAATCACTTAACCGCTTATTTTTCAACCCATTCAACGTTTTCAACGTTTTAAAGGAGTTCCCATGGCACTGAACATCGTTAGCAAAATCGACGACCGCGTGAAGATTTCGCATGTGCTCGTCAGCGTGTCGGACAAGACCGGTCTCGACACCTTCATCCCCGCGCTCGTTGCGCAGAATCCCGATGTGATGATCTACTCCACCGGCGGCACCTACAAGGCCATCGCCGAGATTCTCGGCGAGAACGCCGCCAAGAACCTTACGGCCGTCTCCGACTACACCGGGCAGCCCGAGATGCAGGGCGGACTCGTCAAGACGCTCGATTTCAAGATCTATCTCGGTCTCCTCTCCGAGAAGTACAACGATGCGCATCAGGCCGATCTAGCCCGCACCTCCGCCGTGGCGATTGACATGGTTGTCGTGAACCTCTATCCCTTCCGGCAGACGATTGCCAAGGAAGGCGTCACGCCCGAGGAAGCCCGCACGAACATCGACATCGGCGGCCCCTGCATGGTCCGCGCCTCCGCCAAGAACTACCTCCGCGTCGCGTCCGTGACCGACCCGGCCGACTACGCCGCGATTATCGACGAACTGAAGGCCTTTGACGGCACGCTCGGCATCGACACCCGTTTCCGCCTCATGCGCAAGGCCTTCCGCCACACCGCGACCTACGACGACAGCATTGCCGCCTTCTTTGCCGGCACGACGCCGGAGAAGGTCCGCGCAACCTACGAATTCCAAGACAAGTAGCACATGCTCGACCTCCACGTCCATTCGAGTTACTCCGACGGCAGCGAAACGCCCGAGGCCCTCGTCGCATTGGCGAAGGCCGCGCACGTCCGCGCCCTCGCGCTCACCGACCACGACAACGCCTTCGGCGTCCCTGAGTTCCTCGCGGCCTGCCGCGACGCGGAACTCCTCGGCATCGCCGGTGTCGAGGTCAGCGCGAACATCGAATCGGGCACGCTCCACATCCTTGGCCTCGGCATCGATGCCGCGAACGAGGCTCTGCGCGATGCGCTGAACGAAGTGCTCGAAGGACGCGAGGAGCGCAACATGCGCATCCTCGAGAAACTCCAGGACCTCGGCTTCAACATCACCTACGACGAAGTTCTGGAGATGGCGGGGGAGGATGTCGTCGGACGGCCTCACTTCGCGCAGGTCATGGTCGCGCGTGGCTGGGTCGACAGCGTCGAGGAGGCCTTCGCCCGCTATTTGGAGAAGGGCGCCGAGGCGTATGTGGATCGCTTCCGTTTTCAGCCGGAAGAGGCGATTGCCCTTATCCGGGGCGCTGGCGGCGTACCGGTCATGGCGCACCCCATGACCGTCACGGAGGACTTTGCCGAATTGCGCGAAGTGGTGGCGAACCTTACGGATGCGGGCCTGCGTGGCATCGAGGCCTACTACAATGGTCATTCTCCAGAAACGACCTTGGAGTGCCTGCGCCTTGCCAAGCGCCATGGGTTACTGGTCACAGGTGGAAGCGACTTCCACGGAGAGGATGTGAAGCCCGGCATTCGCATCGGCATCGGCAACGGATCGCTCTTCGTTCCCGACCGCCTGCTCGACCCGCTTCTCGCCGAAATCAATCCCAACGGATGTTTCATCCCGAATAATAGAAAGGAGGTGCATAATGAATAGCCCCTCTAAGTTATCATTTCAAAAAGAAAACTGGGTCTCAACCCTTGTCGATCTCGTCCGGCGCACGTCCACGCGTCTGCCGGACGACATTCTTGCAGCCCTTCGCAAAGGTGCCGAAACGGCCGAAATGCCGCGTGCCGCGACAATCCTCTCCACAATCTGCCAGAACGCCGACCTTGCGGCTCGCAATGCGACCCCGATGTGCCAGGATACCGGTACGCTCACTTTCTGGGTGGAGCATCCGGCGGGCGTCAGCCAGCGCCGCATTGCCGAGGCCATCCGCGAGGCCGTTGCCGCCGCAACGCAGCGCGGTTTCCTAAGGCAGAACACAATCCTTCCAGTTGACGGCAAGTCCGTTCCCGAAAATATAGCGGACGGCGCCCCGGCCATCCATTTCGAAGAGGTCGATGACGGACCGGTGCGCGTGAGCCTTCTTCTCAAGGGTGGTGGCTGCGAGAACATGAGCTGCCAGTACAGTCTGCCCGACGCCTCGCTTTCAGCCGGACGCGATCTCGCCGGCGTCCGTGCCTGCATTCTCCACGCCGTCTGGCGCGCCCAGGGCATGGGCTGTGCGCCCGGCGTACTTGGCGTCTGCATCGGCGGCGACCGCGCCGAGGGTTACCTCCGCGCCAAGCGACAGCTCCTCCGTCCCTTGGACGACGAATCGCCCGACCAGCTGCTTGCCGGTCTTGAGCGCACCGTTCTCAAGGAAGCGAACACGCTCGGCATCGGCCCCATGGGCCTCGGCGGCAACACGACCCTTCTCGGCGTGAAAATCGCGGGGGCGTCGCGACTCCCCGCCTCCTTCTTCGTCACGGTGGCCTACTCCTGCTGGGCCTGCCGCCGCCAGGCCGTCGAAATAGACCCGGCGACGGGACTTGCGATTTCGGAAAGCGAGGTGCGCCATGACTAGCCGCCCCCGCTTCGTTAACGCCACCGTGCGTACCTCGGCCGCCTTTGAGCTCCGCTCCCCCTTCCGCGAGGCCGACGTCCGTCAGCTTCCGCTGGGCGCCACCGTCTCCATTTCCGGCACGATCTACACCGGTCGCGACCGTCTCCACAAATACTTGGCCGAAGGCGGTGAAACGCCCGCCGACCTCCACGATGGCGCAATCTTCCATTGCGGTCCAGTGGTCGTCACCGACAACTCGCAGCCAGCAGGCTGGCGCATTATCGCCGCCGGTCCTACGACCTCCTGCCGCGAAGACCCCTACATGCCGAAGATCATCGCCGAGAACGGCGTTCGCGTGATTCTCGGCAAGGGCGGCATGGGACCCGAAATCCAGACCGCCTGTCGTGAGCATGGCTGCGTCTACATCCAGGTCGTCGGCGGCGCGGCCGCGTGGCTCGCCAAGTGCGTCAAGCGCGTCGAGGATGTCTGGTTCTACGACGAATTCGGCGCAACCGAGGCCATGTGGAAGCTGACAGTCGAAGGACTGACGGGCATCGTCGCCATCGACGCGAATGGCGAAAGCATCTTCTCCGGTGTCGAGCAGCTCTCCAAGTCGCGCCTCAACGCGCTCCTCGGCTCGCCGCTTGTCATCGAAGGTGGACAGGACGGCGCGCCTGCGCTTAAATACGCACCGCCGCACGCCTCCGCCGGCGTGCCTCCGCCCCTCCGCATCGTCTTCATGGGCTCCGCCGATGTCTCCTGCACGGTTCTCCGCGCGCTCCACAGGACGCCGGGATTCGTCATCCAGGGTGTTGTTACGCAACCCGACCGCCCGAGTGGGCGCAACCGCCGTCTCCAGCCTTGCGAGGCGAAGACCGCCGCGCTCGCCCTCGGCCTGCCGGTCATCACGCCGGAAAAGGTCAACGCGCCGGAAGTGCGGACGCAAATC
>JAEEGL011651832.1_pt1 | contig 13663 bp, 9 predicted proteins | sample 9134231 | NCBI WGS metagenome assembly JAEEGL01 (sample SAMN16246548, study PRJNA631951) | gut metagenome | biome: gut microbiome; feature: rumen; material: fiber-attached | host: Bos | place: Iran: Karaj | collected 2018-10
CAACCCCGGGAGGGGCGCCGGAGGGTACTACGCCGGCAGGTTCGAGAGCTCCTCCGTCAAGACGCCGCTCATAGTCCTGGGCCCCAACTGGGACGAGGACACCCTGGTCCACGAGTTCACCCACCACCTCCGCCAGACCGACCCCACCCGCGGGGGCGTTGTCAGGACCCCGTTCAGGCTGAACGAGAAGGGCGAGCGCAGGAGCTACTACGCCGGCCAGGAGTCCGAGTACAACTCTGCAAGGAACCTGGAGGAGGCCGCGACGGTCGCCGAGGCCGCCGCCAGGACGAGGGAGCCGTGCGGCTGGCCCACCGGCTACTACGAGCACACGCCCGCGCACGGAAATACCTGGAAGGAGCGCTACGCCTACGACCGCGAGCTCCTGGCCGGCGACGGGCCGAGGAAGGGCCGCGCGGCGGAGAAGAGGGTGTCCTCCAAGTTCGAGGACACGTCCATCTCGCATCTGAGGTACTACTCCCCCGGCTCCAACGCCGAGAGCTACTACAAGCGGCGCAAGAGCGACGGCACCCTGCCTGTGGCGTCCAAGCCGGCGAAGAAGAAATCCCCCGATAAAGCCGAGGCTTCCGTCACGGTCCAGCCGGTGCCAGTATCAGCGAATTTGAGAAGATACAGAAGATATCGAGGGCTTCTCGCTCATAAACCTATTACGGGCACTATAGCCCGGTTCTGCTTTCATCCAATCCCTTCCGCCGCGTCTTTCCCACAGGCCTATCGGAGATAAAGGACAGCACACCATTGATATGCAATCATTTTATTTTACTACTGTAATTTCACTGTTATACTACTGATAAATAAAATAATTTATATACATAGACCATCTATGATGATTCGGTGATAGGATTAAGAGGATTGTAGAGTCAAGCTTTCCTGGACGCTTCGTGATCAACGGGAACAACAAGTTCGTGTCGATACCGTCTCAAGTGATACAGCGCATGGCGCTTGTCCCCGGAGACTACCTCGACGTGACGATAAGGCTCCCGGAGACGTAGGAATACGACATGGACGACAAGCTTCTGGCACTGTCGGACCTGGACGCCGAGGAGAAAGGGACGCAAGCCGAGGAAGAGGACGAACCCAAGTCCAAAAACAAGAAACCCCGGAGAAAGAAGGAAACCGATTCGGAATGAAAACGGTCCGCCACCCGAGTACCAATCAGAAAGCGGACCTGGCCACAGGTGTTGAGCTATGGTTAGATGCAGATATATCAAGGATTATTTAAAGTGCGAGACGGCAGGAGCATCCGGCTGCGAGAATTTGCGCCCGTGCGGAACTATGGCTTCAGTTCATGTTATCGGAGGTGACGGCCGTGCAGCGGCTCGAGGACCTCGTGGACAGGAGCCGTATCGACTGCCTCTTCGGAAAAGAGATCACAGAGTTCTCCGCCAGGGAAAAGGACGGCGGGGCAGCCAAAGGCACGGTGAGCCAGCACAGGGGCATGGTCTACAACTGCCTTCATCTGATGCTCTGCAAGAGGAAGAGCGTGAAGCTAGACAAGATTACGAGGAAGGACATGGACTACCTTCTGTCGGAGCTCCGCCGCTACGGGGTGAGGAATCCGGTCAGCCAGGTTAGGACGTTCGCGGTTTTCGTGTCGTTCTCGACGGACATGCCGATGATCATAGACCCAGGGTCCTATGGGAGGGCTTGCGGCAACAGGGCTTTGCTGCTGGCCGACAAGACCGGGAACGGTCCGAGAAGGTCCGAAGGGGACGAATCGGACAGGAGGCGCATCGAGGAGTCATACAAAGAGCCTCTGAAATTATTCTCAGACCATGAAAGGGATGCGGGGCTCTCCCCTCCGACGAGGTGCACCCACGCGAGGAACGTCCGTGCATGCATATTCGTCCTGGAGAAGAGGCACGGTGCCCTAGACCTGCCGAGCCTAGGGGCCGAAGATCTGGACTACGTGGAGGCGTACCTAAGGGACTTCGGAATATCGGACACATCGCGCTATCTGAACGCGTTCGCGTCCTTCCTATCCATCGCCACGGGGAAACCGCCCGTCATAGATGTCGATAGGTACGGAGTAAGCAGGCCCGGGTGGAGCGCCGGACTGAAGGAAGGGTTCAGGTTCCGGAAGGATCTGGACCGGTTCCTGAGGAACATGGCCGCCCGCGGACTGAAGGAGGACTACCTCGGCGTTGTCGCGTCCCGCGTCACGGTGTGCTCCAACCTCCTCGACTCCCTTGTCGGCCCGAAGGCCCTCAAGGGATACGACATCTCCGATATGGTGTCGCTCGAGTCGAGCCTCTCAAGGATGATAGGCGAAGACAACGTCCGCTCCCACATCCAATGCTTCTCGAACTTCGTCTCGTACGCCGCCGGAAACGACCTCTACAGGGAATTGAAGGAGAGCAGGAACGACCACATCGCGTTCGATCCGGAGACGGAGCAGGACCGCAGGTTCCTAGAAAAGCTGAGGGGGTACGCCGACCACCTCAAGGAATGGGAGAGCAAGCCCACCACCGTCAGGGGCCGCGTGTCGTCAATCACAGTGTGCTACAAGGCGCTCAAGGCCGTGAAGGGGGACTTCGAGCTGGAGGACGTAGACCCCGTGGACTTCAGGAAACTTCGCACCGCTCTCGAGGGGTACACGGAGGCGACCGCCCGCAACTACCTGTACACGTTCGGATGGTTCTTAGATTACGCCACGGGCTACAACCCGTTCCCGGACGCGAAGATAAGGTTCAACGGCGAGACCGTCAGGAGGAAGTTCATCTTCAACGACGAGTGGGTGGAGCTATACAGGGCCGCGGACGTGACAGAGCGCCTGATTCTCGGTCTCGGCGCCTCCATGGGCCTTCGCAGGAAAGAGATCGTGTCCATAGAGCTGGACGACATCAAAGGGGACAAGCTGTACGTCAAAGGGAAGGGAGCCGGAGCGGGGAAGGTCGAGATCATGGCCATGTCCGAGCTGGTCAGGAGGGACCTCGGCCTCTATCTGGAGCACCGCGAGAGGATTCTGAGCGAATACGGGGACAGGTCCAACGGCCGCCTCTTCATCAACACGCGCATGAGGAACATGGGCAGGCCCATGTCAATAAGAGCGCTGGAGACCGTCCTGGACGGCCTGGTGAAGCGGTCGGGGGTATCCTTCAGTCCCCACTGCCTTCGGCGTTTCTTCGCGACGACCATGAAGGATGCAGGGGTCGATCTGGACACCCTGCGCAGGATGATGCGCCACTCGTCGATCGACACGACCTTGAGATGCTACATCTACGCCGACCCGCGTAAGATGGGCGCAGCCGTCGGAGCGGTGGACAGGGCATTCGGCGCATTGGTCTGACCCGCCCCTTCAAACTTCTTATTCATGGCCTGGCTGGAGGCGGCCCCGTTCGCTCTCCGGTCAGCCCTGTGATTGTTCTCACCAGCCTGTGCACCGTGGTGGTCCCCGGTCTCATCGCAACGTCCTCGGCGGTGCCGGCATCATGGAGAGATGCCTCGGCCCTGCGCAGGGCCTCCCTGATAGAACCCTCGGAAACGGGTATCCCCCTTCCCTTGTCGTACCTTCTTCCGGTGCTGCCCGACAAGGCCTCCTCCAGGTCCTTCTGGGTCAGGCTAGAGGAGACGTTCCGATAGTGCATGAGGAGATATACCTCGAAGGACGGGTTGGAGACGTAGAGGTCGACATCTCTCTCCCGACACCATCTTTCGAACTCCCCTATCTGGGCCGGAGTCTTCTCGTCGACGTCCATTACCGCCGCGATGCGGTCGTTCTTCCCGCTCCGCGATGTCTCCCTCGACACGGCCTGCCTCATGCTCCGCAGGTCACCCCCTTTCGCGTCGCACGTATGCACCGAGACTCCGGGGAAAATCCTGGATATCATGTCAAAGTACAGTGTCTCGGATGCCCCCTCCCCAACGATGACGTAGACATCGGCAGGCCGGCGATGCCCCATCCCGCCATCGGAATGCGCCCTCTGGCTCATAGCACGCGGACCCCTACGATCTTGGGGAGGGCGTCGTACCTCCCCATGAGGTACTCCTTCCGGACATCGGTAGTCCTCCGGACCCCTTTGATGTCGGCCAATGAATACAGGTCGCAGGCACCGGTGTCGCGACACTTGTTGGTGAGCCAGATCTGGTCCCTCCTGAACACCTCCTCGATGTCCATGAGGCACAGATCGTGGGTGTTCACTATGAGCTGCGCTCCGTTGTCGTTGGACAAATAGTTAAACAGCCCCACTATCCATCTGTTCAGAAGCGGATGCAGGTTAACCCCGAACTCGTCGATTATCAGAGTGCATCCCTCCTTGAGGGCCTTGGCGACGGGACCCATCAGCGAGAACATTTCCACGGTTCCGGCTGACTCGATGTCCAGCGGGAACGAGAGCATCTTCCGGTCCACGTCGGCGCCCTTGAAGCTGTGGATAAGTTGGATTTCGGCGTATGTCTGCGGCCTGATCTCGGTCTCAACGCCCTCGCTAACCCTGATTCTGCGTCCAGGGATTGTGCGCTCCTCGCCCACGAACCCTGTGACAAGGTCAGCCGCGTCCAATCCCGACCTCATCATCTCCTTCACCTCAGGGTCGCGCATGGCGTACCTGTACGACTCCTGCACGAACAGGTCCATCGACTGGTACACGATCATGATGCCCATGATCTCCTGGAGCACCGCGTTGCAGACGGGATAGTTGAATCCGGGGGCAATGTTGAGGTAGGCGGTGGCCCCTGTCAACCTCTCCTTGACCACGGGGTCCATCATTTCCTTCTCGGTCCCTCTCGCGAACACCTGCTCGTACTTCCTCCCGACCTTCTTGCGGAGAGACTCGGACACTATCCCGTTAGAGCGGTACGATATGCTGTACTCGTAGACGGTGCCGTCCCTCAGCACCTTTATGGAGAGCTCCACGGGGGCGTCCAGGCAATCCTTCGATAGCCTGAAGGGTATGTATTCCGGCATCGGCCCCTCCGGGCGGGCGGAGCCGACTACAATCTTGAGGCTCTGGATTGCTTTGACGATGTACGATTTCCCGGAGGAGTTTGGGCCGAATACGGCGGATGCCTTCAGCAGCCCAGTGCCTGCTCCTTCGGCTTTCAGGACTCCTGATTCGTCGTCTTTGAGCGATGACGCGACCATGCTGAATGTCTTCCTGTCGCGGAACGGCCCGTAGTTCTATATGGACAGGTCTACGAGCATGGATGATAAATACTTGTTTTTTTATTTGAAAGTATTTTTCAACTATCCGTAACTATATTTAAAGTAATCCTTTGCAAACGTTCAATGTGTCGGCCTTGCAAACCTTAATAGCCACCCTTGCTGATAGCGACCCACGAGGGGAGGCGGCGCTCCGTCCGGATATCGGGAGATGTTGCATCCTTCCGCGTACGCCTGAAAGTCGGCCCGTCCCGCTTTTTGGATCCCGGTTCGAGTTTCCTCGGACTTGGGGGATCTTAGGGATAGAGGACACGATAGAACTGCCGGGAGAGCAGATGCGCTCCCTGGGATACAAGATACAGACGCTGCTGATGGACGACAGGTCCGGAGAAGGCCATCTGTCCGGTGCTGCCGAGGCCCTCAGGGTCTCCCTGCGTCTGGGTGAGTCCGCGATAATCATCGGGGAGGTTAGGGGGGAGGAAGCCCGCATACTCTATCAGAGCATGCGCACCGGCAAGGCTGGAAGCGCCATCATGGGGACGGTCCATGGCGACTCGGCTAGATCCGTGTATGACCGCATGGTCCACGACATGGGAATCGCGCCCGAGGCATTCATGGCCACGGACGTCGTCGTCACACTCGGCACGATAAAGGACCGTCGCAGCGGGAACCTGGTCCGCAGGATGAGCGAGCTGGTCGTCACATCCGAAGAGCCTGGGGTGTTCATCGACGTCATGGACCAGAGCAGGCTTCTTGGGACCCCGGTGATGAGACGGGCGTTGCAGACTTCCAGGCTCGGCAAGATGGAGGCCATGAAGGAGATCCGCATCCGCTCGTCCCTGCGTTCATATCTTGCGGACATCGGCAGGAGGAACGAGAGGTTCCTGGATCCCGAATGGATCCTCCTGGCGAACGACATCATCGCCAAGGCCCCGCCGACGGCCACTGCCGAATCGGTGCTCGAGGAGCTGAAGAAAAGGACGGTGGCGGCGGATGCCTGACCTGAGGAGGATAGACTGCAGGAGGCTGCTCAACGAATGCCCCACGGTGGTAGGCATGATGACGTCGTCTCTGGAATCCGGGAGCTCCCTGGACTCCGCGGTGAGGATGATTGCCGCCGAAGGCCCCAAGCTGTCCCGCATGCTCTTCTCCGGAGTCGCTCGCAGGATCGACACCAAGGCATGCAGAGACATGGCATCCTGCGTGACAGCAGCCATATCCCGTCTTCCAGAGGATGCGGCCGGGTACCGGCGTGCCATTCACCTGTGCATAGCAGCCTCGGAATCCTCCGGCGCCGAAGAGAGGACCAGGATGCTCAAGGACGCCTCTGACATATCCCTCTTAGCCGTCAAGGACATGGGAGAAGCCTATGGAGCCTCCCTCAACACCCCTTTCATGACCATATTCGGGCTGGGGATACTCGTCCCGATGATACTGATGTCCATTCTCCCCATGCTGAGCATCGGTGGAATGCTGGGCCCGGGGGCGATAGACCAGGGCGTCATCGTCGTCCTTACGCTCGCTGTCATTCCTGCAGCCATCTTGACGATAGCCGTATGGATGAGGGAGACCAATCCGTTCCTTCGCTCAGGCCGTGGAAACTACGATATGCGCTGTGCCGCGCCGATGCTGATCGCGGTCCCGTCTGCGATAGTGTGCGTCCTGTTAGGATGCGACGAGGGGTGGATCATCTTCCTGTCCATGGCGCCTGCATGCGCTGCAACGATACTGTTGAACATGGCGGACATGAGACGCGAGCGGCTGCTTAACAAATGCGAGCAGGGGCTGAGGGACTCCGTCTTCGACATCGGGAGCAGGATGATGTCTGGAAACAATTTCGAAAGGGCCGTCCCGGAGGCTATACTGGCAAGGAAGGAATGCAAGGACGCGGGACGTTCCATGGCCCGCGAGCTCCTCCTCTGCCGGGGGGACGTGGCCAAGGCCGTTCACAGGGCGATACGGCCGATATCCGAGGACATGGCGATCGCGCTCACCGACGTCTATCGCTGCTCCAGACGCGACATGGCAGACGCCGGCAAGTTGGCGATGGCCTTGGGAAGGCAGTTCCAGAACCAGAACCACGCCCGCAAAAGCCTGGAGATCAGCCTGAAGAGCATGACGGACATGATGACGGCGACGTCCATGTTTTTCGCGCCCATCATCCTGGGGATGAGCGTATCGATGCTGGAGCCCCTCTCGGGGCTGTCCGGGTTCCAGAGCCTGGACGGCACGTCGTTGATACTGTCCATTTATTTGACCGAGCTGTGTCTGACGATAACCGTCCTACTGTCCGGGCTGGGAAGCGGGGAGAGCTTCCGCGCGGCGCTTTGGAGGTTCTGCATCCTCTGCCCCTTGGCACAGGCCGTGTTCTGCGTCTGCTGCGGGATCGCTTTCCGACAGGGCCTCGGCTGCGGTCGTTGGCGCTCCTGGCGAACAGCGTCAGGACTATCAGCGCTACGCTGACGGCAGCCAGGATGGCGAACGAGGCGTGTATCCCGTCCATGGTGGCTATGTTCACGGGGAGCCTGTCCCCCGCCACCAGAGATACCACTCCCATGACCACCGACATCCCGAGGGCGCCGGCCACGGTCCTGAGGGAGTTGATCAGCGCGGTGGCGTCCGGCCGGTGGACCGCCTCCACGCTGTTGACCCCCCACGTGGTCATCGGCATCACCATGCATCCCGATATCCCTATGACGGATCCCAGGAGGACCGGGATGACTATGTTGGCATCCACGCCCACCACCGACATCCCTGCGCATGCGGCGAGGCAGAACGCCATGTTGACGATCATGGGCTTGCGTATCCCGTGGGAGTCGTACATCCTCCCGGCTATCGGGGACATGATCGCGCAGAAAAGGGCGCTCGGAAGAATGAAGAGCCCGGACATCGCCGGATCGTACCCGTAGCATTTCTGATAGCATACGGGCATCATTATGGAGTACCCCATGACGACCACATAGTACAACATCCCGCAGACCACCGAAAGGGAGAATTGGCGGTTGCTGAACAGCCTGAGCTCGAGGAAGGGCTTCTCGATGCGGAGCTGCCGGCGGATGAAGGTCGCCGCGCCTGCCAGCCCTATGGCCAGGGGGATCAGCGTCATGGCTCCGAGCGGGCCCGATGTCGTGAGGCCGCTTATCCCGAGGGTCAGCCCGCCGAACATCATGGCGCATGTGACGAACGACGCGACGTCGAAAGGCATCTTGCTGACGTCGACGATGTCCACCATGCTGACCAGGGTTATCGCCAACGATATCACCGCTATGATCAGCGGCAGGTAGAACGCCCCCCTCCATCCGAACAGGTTGATCATGACCCCGGCGATCGTCGGGGCCACGATTGGAGCGGCCGACATCGAGAGCCCGTACCATCCCAGGACGGTTCCGTGCCTCTCTTTGACGTAAATGGTCATCAGGACCACCTGCGCCATCGACATGAGGATGCCGTTGGCGGCTGCTTGAAGCACTCTGCCGGCCATCAGCGTCAGGAAATCCTGCGCCAGAAGGTCGATCACCATCCCTGCTATGAATGTCAGGACCGTGGCCGTATACAGCGCCTTAGTAGGGAACCGCTTGACGAAGAAGGCGGAGGCCGGCATCATCACGCCCATGACCAGCATGTACCCGCTGGTCAGCCACTGGGTCAGGGAATCGTTGATGTCCAGGGCTGCGGAAATGCTCGGTATGGCGGTGGCGAGCGCAGTGCTCATCATCGACGTCGCGGTGCAGATGACCACGATGTTCAGGAAGATTATTCTCCGCTTCCTGTCGGTGACTTCAAGCAGGGACATAGAACCCCGCTTTCGTCTCTTATTTATCTGTTTTCTTTTTTTATCAACAGGATTCCCGTAGAATCGCCTTTCGCGCCTGCGTATCCTGATCCTCACGTCCTGGGTCAGGGTGGCCATCCTGGCTATCTCGGGGTCCGCTATCCCCCTGGCGATGTCCGACCGGAGGCGGGAGTAGTTGACCATGCTGAGGCTGTCGTACTGCTTCGTCTCCTTGAGCCTGGAGATGACCGCCGATTTGTCTTTGGGAAGCTCTGCCTTCTTGTAACGCCGTATGTCGGCGACATATCCCTCGCCATAGACGGAATCGCATCCGATGGAGTCCGAATACGCCACTATCTTTTCTTTCAGGCCTTCCCTGCGGCTTTTCAACATCTCTATGCGCCCGCTCAAGGCGGCTATCTTCTCGTCCAGGTCCGCATATTGGGCTACAAGGGTGTCCACCTCACGGCGGTCCGGAACGGATCTGGACATCTCGGACCGATACGAGGGGCAAAGCGACCTGTGAGCGCAGGTTTTGCAGAATTCGGACGGGTTCGGCAGGAACTCTTTGTCCGATTCGATCTCCTCCATCTCTCTGGACAAGGACTCAGCTGCCTCGTCCAAGGAATGCTTCCTTGCCTTGCACTCCCTCTCCTCGCCTGTATGAAGGTATCTCCACTGGAGGACGACCTTCTCCACCCCGGGGAGGCTGTAGACGGCCCATAACGCCGACACCAGCGCTTCGCTTTCGCTTACGGCGCCGGGTCTGAACGCCTCGTGCTCATCGGTGACGTATCTGCAGATGACGGCGGAATCGCCTCTTCTGTAGATTTCGTCCACCCGTATTCTTACCGACCTGCCGTAAGGAAGGTTCTGAACGCCGCGCACGTCGAACGACATGAGCTCTGATCCGTCGGACCTGCTCGCGAATTCGATGAATCTCTCGACGCATCTCATCCCGCGCCTGAAGAAGTCCGCGGGGTCCTGCCCTTCGCCGACGAAGGCGTCTTGGACGCAATCGTCCCATTCGTCCCTAAACATCGCCTCCGCCTCTTCCTTGCGGACGAGGTGCCCTGAGACGCGTCTGCCATCCGCACGGGCTATCATACGGCGCAGGGAGATGTCCAGACATTCCGACAGGGACAGCCTCCAGTCGTCGGACACCACGGACAACCGGTATGAGCGGGGGCATCTGCGGTATTTCCGGATATCGTCGAACGACATGACGGGCATAATCAGGAATAGACAGCATAGATTAAATCGATGGCTTCGTTTTCTTCGTCTGACTCTTTTGAGGTTGGCGGATGAGACGCGTCTTGGTTGTCCTTTCGGTTATCGCAGGAATCGTCTCGACGGCTTTCGTCATCGCTCCATTGGCCGCTCCTTACGGGTCGTATTTGGGGCTCGACGGGACTCCGGGGTTCGTAGACCACAGCTGGGGCCTGACGGACGTCGCATATCTCCTCGGGGACTTCCTATGCCATCAGATGGAGGACAGGTCTTTCATCATAAACGGGTCGCAGATGCCGGTGTGCGTTAGGGACTTCGGACTGCTGACAGGTTTCTCCATAGGCGCCGCCGTCTGTTCCGCATGCCTCCAGGTTCTAAGGTTCAGGATCATCCCCATAATTGCCCTGGCCATGGTCTTGGTTACCGTGGCGGAATGGGCGGTCGAGCCTGCTGTCGGCGATTACCCTGTTCTGAGGTTTGCGACAGGGATAATATCTGGGGCCGGGGCGGCCTTGCTGACCGCATGGATGCTTGACTTGAGCGTAAGGAGGAACGAGCAGGCGGATGCCTGACGCGGGCCTGTCTGAGTTCAAATTGAAGGAGCTCGGTCGTCTCCATGCAGTAAAAGAACAGGACTTATCGCTACACGTTCCAAATATGCATCCTATTGGTGTTTTTAATAGCTGCGCTTAGAGAACTCCTGGACGTCTTTTATGCGCTATTATTATGCAAATATAACGATTATAACTATTGTAACAAACAGCAGTTATTATACCGGAATGCCGTACAAAGATTAAGGACGCCGACAGCCGTAATCCCTTCCAACCCGCCGGCGTCCTTTCAGAAGAATGAAGGGACGGAGCCCCTCTGTTTTTCAGTCGCACTTGGACCAGCCGCACGACTTGCAAGTGTTGCATCCGCCCTGGAACTCGAGCTCCGCTCCGCATTTCGGGCAGGGGTTCTTGATGTTCCTGGACATCTCGGGGTCCTTGGCCTCCGGTATCCCCTTGAGCTGGCTCTGCATCTCGTCGTACATGTCCCTCAGGGCCCACCCGACGGCCATGGGGCAGCATGAGCCTATGCTCGTGTCCCTCTTGGTGTGCGTGCGGACCACGTACGACGGGCACGACCCGCAGGACTTGAGCTGGTCGATGATGGCGTCGACCCCGCATCCCGACCTCGCGGCCAGGGAGATCATCCTGGACAGCCCGACCATGAAGTTGTTGCACCCGCCGGTCGATCCCTTGTTGAGATAGGCCTCGACCAGGTCCCCCGTGTCGGGATCGAAGAACGCGGTGCAGTGAAGGCTGCCGCATCCCGTCATGAGCTTGCGCTTCTTGCCGACGACGTTGTCGCTTACAACCCTCATGACCAGTTTCTTTCTGGGCTCTTCTGCCTTCTCGGCCTCTGTGGTCTTCTCCGAGCTCTTGGTCGAAAGGATTCCGAGCCTCTTGCATCCGTCGCGGAACACCGTGACCCCTTTGCATCCCGACTCCCATGCGTACATGTAGATGTCGTAGACGTCCTCCTGGGGGAACTCCACAGGAAGGTTGACGGTGGAAGAGATCGAAGCGTCGATGTGTTTCTGCCAGGTGGCCTGCATGTCGATCCTTTCCCTGTAGTCGAGGTTCTGCGCCGTCACGAAGATGTCGGGGAGGTCGTCCTCCGTCCGTATCTCAGGATGCCTGTCCATGTATGCCTGGACCACGGGCGTATAGACCTTGTAGTACTCGTCGTGGTCGGACAGGGAGGTCGTCCTCCTCTCGTACGATATGGCGAATATCGGCTCTATGCCGCCTGAGATCCCTATCATGGTGGAAAGGGTCCCCGTGGGGGCGATGGTGAGCAGTTGGGAGTTCCTCAGCCCGTGCTGCAGCACCAGCTCCCTCGTCTCGTCCGACGCGTTCTCTTTGAAATAGGCGGAGTCCACGATCTGCTGCGGCACGCACTTGGGGAACATCCCGAACTCCTTGGCCAGGAGGGCGGACTCATTCATGGCCGTGTCCGCCATTATCTTCCCGAGCTTGTTGCAGAAGTCGGCGGCCTCCATCGACCCGTACCTGTATCCCAGGCCGATCAGCATGTCGGCCAGGCCCATTATCCCCAGGCCGATCTGCCTCCAGTCTCTGACGGATTCCCTCTGCTCCTGCAACGGATGCAGCGGGAGGCCTTCGTCCAGGACGTCGTTGAGGGCGCGGACGCAGATTCTTACAGAAGACTTGAACTCCTCCATCTGGAACACCCCGTCTACGACGAAGGCTGCCAGGTTCATGCTTCCAAGCAGGCAGCTCCCTCCGGCGGGAAGGGGCTCCTCGGCGCATGGATTGGTGGATTCGTAGTGGTAATCGGGGAATTCGCTGAGAAGGTTCCACGTGGATATCCTGTCCCAGAACAGGCATCCAGGCTCGCCGTAGTCCCAATTCGCGGCGCACATCTTGCTGAAGAACTCGGCGGCGTTTATGTCCTTGACTATGTTCTCGTCGCTTTCAGGGCGGTAGAACTTCTGGGTGAAGACCTTCCTGTCGCGGACCGCCCTCATAAACTCGTCCGTCATGCGGATGGACATGTTGGCTTTGGTGACCCTTTCCAGGTTCGTCTTCACGGACATGAACTCCTCCATGTCGGGGTGCTCGCACGAGATGGTCAGCATGAGCGCCCCGCGACGGCCGTGCTGCCCTATCAGCCCGGTGACCATGGAATACAAGTCGGTGAAAGATACCGCTCCGGACGTCTGGGAGGCCGTGTTGTTTATCCTGGCTCCGCGGGGGGCCAGCTTGGAGATGTCGATCCCGGCTCCTCCTCCGTAGCTGAACGTACGGGCGAGCTTTCCTGCGGTCTCGAAGATGGATTCTATGGAATCCTCTGGCGACGATAGCACGTAGCAGTTCGACAGGGTGATCTTGAGGCCGCTGTTCTGAAGCCCCCTGTTGGCGAGTATCCTTCCTCCGAAAAGGAATTTCTTCTCCTCCATCAGCCTCCTGACGTCGGAATCGCCGGCGCTGATGCGGTCAAGCCATTGATCGAAGCTTTCGCCGCGATGGCAATACTTCTTCTCCCATATGTCCACGCCGAGCTGATTGTCACTGCCCAGCCATTCTTTGATCTCCATCTCGATTTCCCCTAGAACCGCGGAGGCGGTCTGTGCCGTCCCGCTCACTGCAACGGGGATGCCGAGCACCTTTTTAACCTCAACGATAAGGGGATCCGATGCCTGCAGGACGTCAAGTTGGCATATGCATCCTACTATTTATCTCGAAACAGGCTTCCCGATTAATTGTTGGATTGGTGTATTATGAAGTCGTTACAATGCTACAAACAAGAGGAGGTTGCAGTCCAGGGCGTCTGAATACGGAATTTCCACAGGTTGGTCTCCTTGCTGGGAAACGATGGAACTTATTAAATATCAATCATCCAATGACGGGTTAGCACAGTCGAGGACGGTGCGTTTTCTCTCACTAAGGGGATACTATGACTGAGGATACTCTTAAAACCGGTACGACCACAATCGGAATAAAGCTCAAGGAGGGCGTCATCCTCGCCAC
>JAEEGL011663625.1_pt1 | contig 13663 bp, 12 predicted proteins | sample 9134231 | NCBI WGS metagenome assembly JAEEGL01 (sample SAMN16246548, study PRJNA631951) | gut metagenome | biome: gut microbiome; feature: rumen; material: fiber-attached | host: Bos | place: Iran: Karaj | collected 2018-10
AATTCGGCGGCGCAACCGGATACACTGTTCTGGCTGCCGCGGATATATACCAGTCCGGATGGGGCTTGTCCAATGATTGGTATTACAACTGGGGCGGGTACTGGTATTATTACAAGACAACCAACGGTTACACCCAGATCATGCGGTATATTGCCCAGGCCGGCGGATACGATTACTATACCAAGAAGTCAGGGAAGCACGGCGATACGAACAAGGATAAAAAGATTTCAGTCCGTGAAGCTTTCAATTACGCGTATCCCCTTGTAAAGAGTGCCTACGCCTCGCATTACAGTGACGGAAAGAGGGTATTCTCCAACATGCAGTTCTGGTCCAGTGAGGAAAACCTGATCCTGTTCCAGTAAGCGTCTGCACTGTAAAGCACACGTTGTGCTGCAAAAAACAAACCCAAAGCTTCAGGAAGCCTCCCGGCGGCGCCGGGAGGCTTTCCTTTTATTTCAGGAGCCGGAGGAACCGGTGCAGCCACAGGAGGACATGCATGGGCCTTTCAACGGTTAAAGCTTTCAAGCATATGAATAAGGATGCGGCGGGTACTGTACGGCTGGCGGGAGAGGATCTGAAAAGGTATCAGCAGTATCTTCTGAAAATTACCGAGGATATTATCGGAGTCTGTGAGGAACAGGGGATTGTTTACCACCTGACCGGGGGAACCTGCCTGGGTGCGGTCAGACACAGGGGTTTTATTCCCTGGGATGACGACATTGATATCGATATATCCGGAGATCAGTTCGACCTGTTTGTCAGGAAATTCGGGGAGAAATATCCGGATAAATACTGGATCCATACTGCGAAGACCCACGATTACGGGATGACGGTGAACCGGGTACGCCTGAAGGGATCGGTTTTCCGGGGCAGGGAAGATATCGGGAATGCGGAATGCGGCTTTTTCGTGGACCTGCTTCGTATGGAGAATGTGCCGGATTTTAAACCATTCCGCTGGCTGCATGGCTTTCTGTGTATGGGTATGGGATTCCTGCTTTCCTGCCGTAATTTCCATAAGAACCGGGCGCTGATGAAACAGCTTGCGCAGGATAATCCGGATTTCCGGAAGGCATACAGGATCAAGGTTTCCATCGGATGGCTGCTGTCGGTGCTGCCCCTGGATTGCTGGACCCGTATGACCCAGGCGGTATACGGCATGTGCAGCAACTCCCGCTCGGAATATGTGAGCGTTCCTGCCGGAAGAAAGCATTATTTCGGAGAGCTGCGTAAACGTAGGGATTTCTATGAAACAACAAAAGGCACCTTTGAAGGTCATGAATGGGATATTCCCCGGGATTATGACGGGTATCTCCGGTCCATGTACGGGGACTATATGAAGATTCCGCCGGAAGCAGACCGGGAAGGCCATATTCTGCTGGAACTGAAGTGGCCTGACCGGGAGATGTTTCCGGGCCGGGAGAAAGACTGAATAATAGAGGAGAGCAGAAACAGTCCTATGAATATCGGTGTGATTTTCGCCGGGGGAACCGGCGCACGGATGCACAGCAGGGACCTGCCGAAGCAGTTCCTGATGATCTACAACAAACCGATCATCATCTATACGCTGGAATACTTCGAGGAAAACAGGGAGATCGACGCGGTGGTCGTCGCCTGCGTGGAGGAATGGATTCCGTATCTGAAGGACCTCCTGGAAAAGTACCGGATCCGGAAGGTCCGGAAAATTGTTCCGGGCGGGGAAACAGGGCAGCTCTCCATCTACAACGGTCTGCTGGTGGCAAAGGAAACCGCCGGAGAGGAACCGGCAATCGTCCTGATCCACGACGGCGTGCGCCCCCTGATCAGCACGGAGCTTCTTTCAAAGAACATTGAAGCAGTGAAAGAATTCGGATCTTCCATTACGGCGGGCGTCGTGAAGGAAACCATTGTCGAGATCGACGATTCCGGTAATGTGAAGAGCGTGCCTTCCAGGGCGCATTCCCGGGTCGCCAAGGCGCCGCAGAGCTTCTGGCTGGAGGAAATCCTGGCCGCCCACGAGCAGGCGCTGCGGAACGGAGAAAACAACAATATCGATTCCTGCACGCTCATGCAGAAATACGGAAAACGGCAGCTCCACATGGTGGACGGGCCGTATGAGAATATTAAGATCACGACGCCGGACGATTATTTCACCATGCGTGCGATTTTTCAGGCCAGGGAGGATTACCAGATCTATGGACTGGATTCATGACATGGAAAAGGCTTCGGGCTATCCGGAACTGCGGGGAAAAACCGTCCTGCTGACCGGCACCACCGGCCTGATCGGCTCCGCCGTTGTCCGGAGGCTCCTGCGGGCGGCAGAGGAGGAAAAGCCGAAGGAGATCCTTCTCCTGGTCCGGAATGAGGAAAAGGCGAGGGAGAAGTTCAGGGACGCGGCGGATCGCCTGACGTTCATCCGGGGCGGAATTACGGAGCTCCCGGAAATCCCGCAGGACGCGGACTATATCATCCACGCGGCCGGAGAAACCGGCAGCCGGGCGTTCGTCGAAAGCCCGGCGGACGTCATCCGGACGAATCTCCGCGGAACGGAAAACCTGCTGGAACTGGCAAGGCGGAAAAAGAGCCTGGGCTTTGTCTATACGTCCACCATGGAAGTATACGGAACGCCGCAGACGGACGAGAAAATTACGGAAAGCCATTCCTGCAGCCTGGATACGATGAAGGTCCGGTCCAGCTATCCCGAGAGCAAAAGGGCCTGCGAAGCCCTGTGCACCGCTTACGCGGGCCAGTTCGGCGTTCCCGCGAAGGTGATCCGCCTGACCCAGACCTTCGGCCCCGGCGTGGCGTATGACGACGCACGGGTGTTCGCTGAGTTTGCCCGCTGCGTCATCGAAAAGCGGGATATCATCCTGAAAACAAAAGGGGAAACGAAGCGAAGCTACCTTTACACCGAAGACGCGGCGGAAGCTATCCTCACCGTCCTGACCCGGGGGGAAAAAGGCGAAGCCTACAACGCGGCCAATGAAGAAACCTACTGTTCCATTCTGGAGATGGCGGAGCTGGCCGCGAAGGAATTCGGGGCGGGCAAGGTGCAGGTAAGATGTGAACCCGGGGACACGGAAGCGGCGGGATACGCCCCGGTTCTCCGGATGAACCTGGACACCGGAAAACTCCGGAAGCTCGGATGGCAGCCGAAGACCGGACTGGCGGAGAGCTTCCGGGAAATGCTGCAGTTTATGGAATCGAAGAAAAATGAGTAAAAAACACATGACGATGATGAGGTATACAATATGAATTCAGAACCTCAAAGTGCTACCAAAAAAACTGAATCAGGAAAGCGGCCTTTTATCGGGACTATCAGTATCAATATTAACGCTCCTGATTTTAATTATGGGGCTATACTGCATAGTTGGGCATTTCAGCAATATCTGCTCAAAAGTGGCCTGGCAGAAAAAACTGAAATCATTGATTTCAAAATGCCCAAGGTTGAAGGGTTCAACAGAAAAAGTCCTTTTGCTTTTTATATAAAAAACGGAAAAGCGAAAAGTATGCTCAGGATTATGCGAGGATACAGGACTTATTTACGGAGACTGAAAAAATTTGACTTGTTTATTCGGAACGAGATGAAAGTTTCGGAAGAGAAATATATCACCAGAACTTTGAACAAAGCGATTCTTCCGTATGATACGGTGATTGTAGAAAGCGACGTTGTTTGGGATTGGCGAACAGGCTTCGGATTTGATAAAGGGTTTTTTCTTGGGCTGGATTCCATGAAAAAAGCAAAACGGATCGCATATGCTCCAAGTATGTCCGATGCAAAATTCTCCGAACAACAGCTTGATTTGCTAAAGGAAAAAATAAGCGGATTGGATGCCATATCATGCAGGGAATCCTATGGGGCAAAACTTCTGGAGAAACTGACGGGCAGTCCTGTAAAGCATGTGATGGATCCAGTACTGCTGTTGGAGTCTGAGGAATATGATTGTATTACTGCACCTGGTTTATCGAAGGAACCTTATTTGCTTTTGTATCTGCCTGTAAACAACAACGAGAAATTGAGGGAAAGCGCAAGATTATTTGCACAGAAGAATCATCTGGTCACAATTGAAATATCCACAAAGTTAAAAAACAGGAAGTTAAATAACGGTTTTTCGCTGGGAGACGCGGGAATAGAAGAGTTTCTGTCTGCCATCAAAAACGCAGAGATGGTTTTCACAAATTCATTTCACGCAGTTTGTTTTTGCCTGATCTTTGAAAAGCAGTTTTACGCTTTTACACGAAAAAAGCAGAAAAAAGTGATTGATATTTGTGAAACATTTGGCCTGCAAGAGAGATATATGTGGGACGATACGTTTACGGAAAGGGAGCCTATAGATTATTCTGTTATTCGGGAAAAAAGGAAACGACTGAAAATGGAATCGGAAAAATGGCTTCGCGAAGCAGTGATGCAAGAGTAACATCATTGTCAAGAATCAGATGAGAATGCAGGGATAATTATGAACAAAAAGAAACTGAAAAGCTGGATGAAACGACTTTCCCGCCATCCATTTCGTTTTCTTCATGAAATGATTGAAAAAGTCTGTGCAGAAGCACTGCTTTATCCAAGACAAACAATTATTTCGCATTTCCAGGGGAAAGAAAAAATAAGCAGCAATATAATTGCTTTTTCAACGATCACAAATACTTATTCCTGCAATCCAAAGTATCTTTTCGAAGAATTGAACCGCAGGGGCGGCTTTGAACTGGTTTGGTTAAGCAACGGCAAGAAAAAGAAAACTTTTCCGGAATCCGTCAAAGTATTGAACAGATTCAGCCTGGCAGGAATGAAGGCGGTTACAAAGGCCGGAATGCTGATTGACAATGGGGTTGTCTTTTCAAACTATTATAAAAAAAGAGACGGACAAATTCATCTGCAAACGATGCATGGGTCGCTGGGCATCAAAAAACTGGACAATGCCATCAGACTTCGGGAGCAGAAGGGAAAAAGAGGCAGAGATATTATAAAGCGGGAAATGAATGGAACGGATTATATAATAACCAATTCCAAGTTTGAAGAGGACGTTTTCCGCACTGCATTCTGGCGTCAGACACCCATGCTGCGGCTGGGACATTCGAGAACGGATATTCTGTTTTCCGATGATATTGAAAAAGTCAGAAAAATAAGAGAACAATTATGGAATGATTATCAAATCCCGAAGGAAAGCAAAATTATTCTTTATGGCCCGACATACCGGCTTGGGATAACGGCAAAATCATTGGTCACAGATTTTGCGTCTTTGATTAAAGCAACGGAAGAGCGTTTTGGCGGAGATTTTGTAGTATTGCTCAGACTGCATCCCAATACAAGAGACTTTTTTTTCGAAACACTTCCGCCAAATGTGCATGATGTTACGAATTATCCGGATATTCAGGAACTAATGCTGGTGACAGATATAGGGATAACCGACTATTCCAGCTGGATATTTGATTATGTGCTTATGCGAAGACCAGGATTTATCTTTGCGTCAGATGAAACAACCTACATAAAAGAAACCGGTTTGTGTTATCCGCCGGAAGAAAGTCCGTTTCCGGTCAGTAAGGATTTTGAGATGTTGCTGCAGAATATCAGGACTTTTGATGAAGAGAAATATCTTGGAAGAGTTGAACGATTCCTTCAGGAGAAGGAATGCGTCGATGATGGTCATTCTGCCAACAGAGCAGCGGATATGATCGAGAAACTGCTTCTGAACTGAAGAAATTGAACTTTGTTTGGCCAATACGGAATACGAAAACGGCAATTTTAGCAAAAATAACAAGAAAAGTTTTAGGAATGAATGGAATGCTGAGAGGAAAGAAAGAGAATAAAACCTGGGATACGATCATTCAGCCCAGGGTCGGATGGTTAAATATTGATTTTAGAGGGCTCTTCCGATATAGGGACCTGATCTGGCTGTTGGTAAAACGGAATTTTGTTTTGACTTATAAACAGACGATTCTTGGTCCGATCTGGGTAATTCTGCAGCCACTGTTGACTACCGTGGTTTTTACGGTGGTATTTGGCAATATTGCGGGATTACCGACGGATGGAGTTCCAAAGTTCCTGTTTTATATGGCGGGTAATATTGTCTGGCAGTTTTTTTCCAAATGCCTGACGACAACATCCAGGACATTTCTGACAAACCGAAATATATTCGGTAAAGTTTATTTTCCGCGACTTTGTTTTCCGATATCAACAGTATTTACACAGCTGATCGATTTTCTGATACAGTATGCAATGTTTATCGCTTTTGTTGCGTGGTTTGCCACAAGACCGGGGAGCGTTGTTACACTGAATTGGTCTCTGGTTGCCACAACACCTCTGATCCTGTTGCAGCTGGGTATTCTGGGGATGGGCTGCGGAATCATTGTTTCTGCGGTGACAGTCAAATACCGTGACCTGCAGATGCTGGTTGGCTTTGGTGTTCATCTCTGGATGTATATAACTCCGGTAACTTACTCCTCTGTTCTGATTGCTGAAAAGCATCCGGAATGGATGGGATTGTATATGATAAATCCTATGACACCCGTGGTGGAATTATTCCGATCTGCATATCTTGGAGTTCCAAACTATTCCGCAAATTATATTTGGGTTTCAGTTGTAATTACTGTAATCATTTTTATTCTGGGATTAATTCTGTTTTCACATACAGAAAAGAATTTTATGGATAAAGTGTAATAAAAAGGAATCAGATATGAGTGAAAGATTATTGGAAGTGGAAGGCGTATCCAAGGAATATATATTGGGAAAAATCGGGAGTGGGACGCTGAAACGTGATCTGGCAAGTTGGTGGGCAAGAAAACATGGGAGAGAAGACCCCAACGTAAAAATCGGAAAAGAGCATATCCGGCCAGGAGACAAGTTCTGGGCACTGAAGGACGTAAATTTTTCAGTAGATCGCGGAGATACGATTGCCATCATAGGAAGAAATGGAGCCGGGAAATCCACTTTGTTAAAATTGATTTCCCGGATTACCTCGCCTACGGAAGGAGAGATCCGAATCCGCGGCCGAGTGGCCAGTATGCTGGAAGTGGGTACAGGTTTTCATCCGGAACTGACCGGACGGGAGAATGTATATCTGAACGGTGCGATTTTGGGAATGAGCCGGGCAGAAGTCACCCGCAAGATGGATGCAATCATCGATTTTTCTGAGATAGAGCAGTTTATTGATACACCGGTAAAGCGCTACTCCAGCGGAATGCATGTTAAGCTGGGATTTGCAGTAGCAGCCAATCTTGATCCGGATCTGATGATCTGCGACGAAGTACTGGCAGTCGGAGATGTTAATTTCCAGCAGAAATGCCTGACAAAAATGTCTGAAATAGCCCGGGACGGCAGAGCGGTGCTGTATGTGAGTCATAATATGCGTACGGTCAATCAGCTCTGCAATCGGGGATTGTATCTGGAAAACGGCTGTCTTTTATATGACGGAACTGTGGAAAGAGCAGTTGAGTTGTACGGTGGAAGCAGCGCCAGAAGCAGACAGCGGAATCTGGACGAAGTGCCCAGAGGGAAAGGCCGCGGGCAGACCATGCGAATGACGGAGATCCATTTTCTTGATACGCAATCCATGGAGTTTGATCAGGATAAAGAAATTGCTTTTGTCCTGAGTTTTGAATCCCATTTTTCAGAGCAGAATCTGCGCTTGCGGATGATCCTGCAAAACAGTATTGCCACGCCGATCGCCATGGCGGAAACGGAAGCTTTTCCGGTGAACAATGGAGATACAGTGCGGCGTATATTCCGTTTTTCGCTGAAAGGATTGTCACCGGCAGAATACGTACTGGGGTTGTCCCTGATTTCGGGAACGCCCCGGGGGAAGACAGTTATTTATGATGAGATCATCGATGTGAGCAGATTTGTTGTTTCAGAAGATGCGGCGGTTAATGACGGCTTTATATGGGCGGAGCGGAAATGGGGCAATCTGCGACTGGGAAGATTAAAAATGGAGTAAATCAGTCTGTCTGAAAAGTCAAGTGTCTGAAGATAAACAGAGAGGGTATAATGGATGGAAAGAAAAGAAGAAAAGAAAACAATTTCTCTTTCTGTAGTTATTCCGGTTTACAATACGGCGAGATGGATAGGTGAATGTCTGGACAGTATTCTGGCCCAAAAAACATTTGACTTGGAAATTGTATGTATCGATGACGGGTCGACAGACAAAACACCGCAGATTCTAAAATCGTACGCAGAGAAGGACGCCAGAATCAGGATTATTACGAAAAAGAATCAGGGCGTATCTGCTGCGCGGAATACAGGAATAGAAGCCGCACAGGGAGAGTATATTTGGTTTGTCGACAGTGACGATACAATTAATCCGGAAATGCTTGAATCAGTTTACCGGACGGTAATATCAAATAATTTTCCGCAGGTGATTTGTTTTCCGACGATTCGGAAAGTGGTGGACCAGGATTACCGCGGACCGCGAAATACCAGAAAAGAGAAAGTACTTTCGGAATTCTGCCCAAACGGAATCCATACCGGACCGGAAACAATACAGATTCTTTTGGAGGAAAACAGGTTCTGGCATCGGGTCTGGACACATCTGATTAAAAGATCTCTTCTTATGGAAAACGAACTACGCTTTCTGGAAAATTTGTATCGGCATGAGGATTCAGAGTTTATGCTTCGTGTTTACCGGGATGCTGTTTCTGCTCTGGTAATTCCGGACATTTTGGTTAATCACAGAATTCGAGAGGGATCAAGTATAGATTTACTTCAGCGGGAAAAAGTCGCGGAAGATGTAAAAACACATTTTGACAGTATTATTGAACTTTACAGGACCTATTCCGGGTCAGAAGATTTGCAAAAAGGCGCTCCATTGTTTACATCTCTTTTACAGGATCGCATAAGGCGCTGCCAAAAGTTTTATCAGGAACTGATACAGGGGAAACCGGAATACAGGAATGCTGTGTCATATGGAAAGGACAGGAATAAAGACAGGCTGTTTGATCTGCTGATTCGTTATCCGGTGGAAACAGGCAGAAGCCTGTTGGCTTTGAAGGAGACGGAAAAGAAACTAAAATCCAGCCGCTACAGGATTTATTCGATGCTGCCTGCTTCGGCCAGAAAATTTATCAGAAAAGTGGTAGGGAAGGGATAACATATGAAGACAGTTGAAGAAGAAGAGAAGATTTCCCTGTCAGTAGTGGTTCCGGTCTACAATACAGCAAGATGGGTGAGCGAATGCCTGGACAGTATCCTAGCACAGGATGCCTTTGATCTTGAAGTGATATGTGTGGATGACGGTTCTACGGATGAGAGTCCGGAAATTCTCAGGCTTTATTCTGAAAAGGATTCCCGGGTAAAAGTGATCACACAGGAAAACCAGGGGGTTTCCGTTGCCAGAAATGCCGGAATTGAAGCCGCACGGGGAGAATATATATGGTTTGTCGACAGTGATGATACAATCAACCCGGAAACGACAAAAGCTATATATCAGGCGGTCGTAAATAATGAAAAGCCCCAGGTAATCTGCTTCTCATCATTTCACAGATATGGTGATGAGGATTATCAGGGGCCGAGAAATGCCAAAGAATCAACAAAAAAAACAATATCACGCCTGTTGGGGTTACATACCGGTCCGGATGTGCTTCAGCTTTTTCTGGAAGAAAAGAAATGGTGGTATTATGTATGGGCAAATTTATTCCGAAAGGATTTCCTGATTGAAAAGCATCTTCGTTTTTTGAGAAATCTGTATCGGAATCAGGATGCGGAGTTCATGCTTCGCGTTTACAGGGACGCGGATACATTTTTATGTATTCCGGATATGGTTATCAATCACAGAGTGCGTGAAGGATCCAATATGGATCTTCTGACACGAGAAGCAACACCAAGAGATGCGATAAACAAATTTGATCTTATTACAGCGTTCTACAAAACCTATGCCGATTCTGAGGTGCTTTTGCAGAAGGTTCCTCTGTTTAAAAACAGATTAATGTCGCATATATATAATTGTCAGAAGATTTATCAGGCTTTGAAGGATGAAAAATCAAGAACGGAAGTGGACAGCTACTATAAAGCTGACCAGAATCTGAAAGCGTTGTTTGATTTGTTGATCCGATATCCGGTGAAAACAGGGAAAAACCTAATTGAATTGGCGAATTCTGAAAAGAAACTGAAATCCGGCCGGTATAGACATATTTCCAAATTACCGGCTCCATTCAAAAAGATTGCCAAAAAATTGATGGGAAAGGGATAAGGAATGGGAACAAAAGAAAAAGGGGAGAAGATTTCTCTTTCAGTTGTTGTTCCGGTCTACAATACGTCGAGATGGCTGGCTGAATGTTTGGACAGTATTCGGTTACAGAATGCATTTGATCTGGAAATCATATGCGTAGATGATGGTTCCACAGACAGAAGTCCGGAAATACTCAGGGATTATGCTGAAAAAGATCCCCGGGTGAGAATTATTACACAGGAAAATCAAGGAGCATCGGTTGCAAGAAATACCGGAATGGACGCCGCAAAGGGAGAATATATCTGGTTTTTTGACAGCGATGATACCATTAATCCGGCAGCATTGGAGGATGTTTATCAGGCGGTTATTGACCATGGAAAGCCTCAGGTAATTTGTTTTCCCATAACAAGCAAATTTGGAGATCAGGATTATCTTGGTCCCAGAAACACTCGAAAATCGACAAAGAAACAAATTTCACGCTTGATGGGAATTCATACAGGTCCGGAAACAATGCAAATACTATTGGAGGAGAAACGAAACTGGTTTTGGGTTTGCATGCATCTGATCCGGAAAGATTTCCTGGAAGAAAACAGACTGCGATTTCTGGAAGTGCTGCGCCGTCATCAGGACGTGGAGTTTATGGTTCGTGTTTACCGGGATGCAGCTTCAGTTTGCTGCATTCCACAAATGGTTGCAAATCACAGAGTCCGGGAAGGATCCACAATAGATAAAGTATCGAGGAATATTACCCCCAAAGATGTGATAATCAAATTTTTGTATATTATGGAGCTGTACAGGACATATTCGGAATCGACACTTCTTCAGAAGAATACTCCTTCCTATCCAATGTGGTTAATGCAACGCATTCAACGCTGCCAGAATTATTACAGCAGAATGATTCAGGGAAATACAGGGGAAAGAACAGATATTGTATTTGGGGAAGACAGGGAAAAAGATCGGCTTTTTGATCTTTTGATTCGTTATCCAGTAGACACGGGGAAGAACCTGATAGCTTTGTCGGAAGCAGAAAAGAAAATAAGGTCACGGAGATACAGAATTTATTCGATACTGCCTGCTTCAGTTCGAAAAGCAGTTCGTAAGCTGGTAGGGAAATAATTCTGAAAAAACGCCGGATTTGCATTATCGGCACTACAGAGGTGGAAAAGAATGGTTCGTGTCGGGACAATTGTTGTAACATATAACCGAAAGGATCTTCTTAAGGAATGCCTTGAGGCAATTATCAATCAGACATATAAAGTGGCATCTATTATCCTGATTGATAATAATAGCACAGACGGCACCTATGAGATGCTATGCGCTTCAGGATTGTTTAATCAGATTATTTATCGAAAGCTTAAACAGAATATCGGTGGATCCGGAGGATTTAATGCCGGATTTATCGAGGCGGAAAAGTACGACTATGACTGGCTTTGGATTATGGATGATGATACAATCCCGAAACCTGATTGTTTGGAAAAACTAATTGCTGCAAAAGAAGCAATTGAAAGAGAAGAAGAGACAACAAAACAGGAGAGACCCATTTCATACCTGGCCAGCGCAATTTACGGAGCAAATGGCGAATTTATGAATGTCCCCGGAGTAAGCAGGAAAAAAAGCGGCAATGGATATGAATACTGGTACAAATATCTTTCAGAGGGCATGATACAGATTGGGCGGGCGACATTTGTTTCGCTGCTGATTTCATGGAAAGCCGTGAAGAAGGTAGGCTATCCGATGAGAGATTATTTTATCTGGGGAGATGATACTGAATATACTAACAGGCTCACAAAATATTATGGCGATGCGTATTTAGTTGGGAATAGTGTTGCGATCCACAAAAGAAAGAATGCGAAAAACATTGATATTATAGACGATTCTGCAGACCGCCTGGATTTCTATTATTATTTTTATCGAAACAAAATGATTAATGCGAAAGGTTACGGAGGGAAAAAGGAAGTCCGGAAAGCAACATTTGCTCATTTGAAAAAGATGATCAGAATCTTGAAAAAGAAAAGTGTAAAAAACAAAAGGGAGAAAATACGTCTGATAGCCAAAGGGACTCTTGCATATTTCCTAAAAAAATATGATGCCGAGGGGTTCCGCAACCGGATGAAACCGGAATTCATGGAGAAGCAGAGAAAAGAATATGAAAAAATGGTGATTTCCGATGGAAATATGTAAGAAAGAAAAATGCACAGGTTGCGGATTGTGCTCTGTAATTTGCCCAAACAACTGTATAACAATTTGCCCGGATGATGAGGGATTCGTATATCCGTTGATAAACGAGGGAAAGTGTATTCATTGCGGCAAATGTTCAAAAATATGTCCATCGAATCATCATGAGGAAGCAGTGAATGAAAATCGAACACATGAATGTTACGCTTTTCAGAATTCAGATGTGAACATCCTGGCAGATAGTTCGTCCGGGGGTTTTTTTACTGCAGCAGCCTCTTCAATTCTCAATCAGGGCGGTGTAGTATATGCGGCTGTAATGACTGAAAGATTTAATGTACAGCATATACGCATTTCTCATCAGGGTCAACTTGGGGATGCAAGAAAAAGCAAGTATTTACAGAGTAAAGCATGGCCTGTTTACAACAGGATCCGGGAAGACATTGATTCACACAGGAAGGTTCTTTTTGTCGGAACGCCGTGCCAGGTTGCTGCTGTCAAAAAAATAGCACATGACGGACTGCTGATAACTATTGACCTTCTTTGCCATGGTGTAGCAAATGCGAAAATTGCTGAAAAATATGCAGAAGGTCTTGAAGAGAAACAAAAATCCAGATTGAAAAAATATTATTTCAGATATAAGCCACAAAATGAACGGGGTGGGGGTGGGAAAGTAGTAGTTTCCGGTGAATTTGAAAACGGCAGGACATACACGGCTTCCTCCCTGAAAGACGCTTATATGACAGGTTTTAACGCCAATTTATTTCTCCGTCCCTCCTGCTATAAATGCGCTTATGCAGGCCTCAACCGGACAGGCGATATTACAATCGGAGATTTTTGGGGACTCGGCACATCTGACAAAACAATGATCAAGACCGGCAAGGGAGTAAATTTTGTTAAAATTAATACCAGTGCCGGGCAGAATCTGTTTAATGAAATTATCGGTCATAAAATGGGAATCGTTGAGAAACACGATCTGAAAGAAGCAATCCGTAAGAACCAGACACTGACAAAACCTATGGAATATAACAGAAACAGGACCCGCTTCTTTAAGCATTTCGAGAATGAATCATTTGAAGATATGATTCGAAGGTATTCCAGGCAATATGTTCGGGGAAGAAAGATTGACAGATACAGACAGCGTATATTAAAGAAAATTAAGAAATTGCTGAAAAGATAAGGCAGTCAGTACAGTTATCAGAACAGGAAGGTATTCCATATGGAAAAGATTGGGATATTGACATTTCATTATGCATTAAATCATGGTTCTGTACTTCAGGCGCAGGCAACTCAGATTGCGATTGAAAAACTGGGATATGAATGTGAAATAATTGATTACAGGTTTCTTTCTGATGAAG
>JAEEGL011993811.1_pt1 | contig 13663 bp, 7 predicted proteins | sample 9134231 | NCBI WGS metagenome assembly JAEEGL01 (sample SAMN16246548, study PRJNA631951) | gut metagenome | biome: gut microbiome; feature: rumen; material: fiber-attached | host: Bos | place: Iran: Karaj | collected 2018-10
TACGAGCTTGCCAAAATGCTGAACGAGTATAACGAAAACTCAAATTATAAAATAAACAATTTCTATTTTGATTTTCCCGATATCGGCGTGGAATGGGACAGTGCGGCCGGCGCCGGGGATTACGACGTTGAAAGGCTTGCAAAGCTCAAAAAGGGATTTGACAATTACTATAAAGTAAACGCTTTTGCCGGGATAAAGGGCGCCGATATACCGGAGGATAAATATACCCCACCGGATGGCGCGGAGAACTACTATTACGATCTTATAAACGGCGCGGTCATAAACGCGGAATCGATCGACAAAGGGCTTTGCATAGACGTGGACGGCGTAAAATTCGACATACTTTTCACGTGGTGGAAAGAGGCGAAATACGTAAACAGCACGTCCGTTATAATCCGCATGGTATACGGCGATCATTCCGTTTTGTTCCTCGCGGACTGCGCCTCGGACGAGGGCAAAAAACTGCTTGAAAAATACGAGCCGGAACAGCTTAAATCAGAATACGTACAAATGGGACATCACGGGCAGGGCGGCCCGGACAAAGAGTTTTACGACGCGATAGACGCGACGAACTCAAAAAGACTGTGGCCGACTCCGGCGTGGGTCTGGAACGACGCGAAGACTTATAAGATAGGTGAAACGCGCTCGTGGGTGGGACTTCCGTACGAAGCGGCGGATTTCAGAAAAGGCCGTTATCAGACCACCGGCAACGACTTTGTCGCAGGATTGTATAAAAAATGCCCGGGCGGCGGCGCGAACAAAGTCAGCAAATGGACGGAGCAGGTTCTTACCGCACAGCTCGTCGCAGCGTTTGAGGGTTGAATCAGGACCGCTTTGAAAAAGAGGTAAACGTGAACAGAAAAGGATTTGATAAGGCAAGAAAAAAAGCCGAAAAGATCGTATCTGAAATGACGCCGTATGAGAAGATCTCTCAGCTTTTATACACGTCTGCGGCGATAGAGCGCCTCGGAATAAAGGAATACAACTGGTGGAACGAGGCGGCGCACGGCGTTGCGCGCGCGGATACCGCGACGGTATTCCCGCAGGCTATCGGTATGGCGGCGACGTTTGACCCGGAGCTTATATATGAGGTAGGCTGCGCCGTCTCCGACGAGGCGAGGGCGAAATACAATAAAAACGTTCAGTTCGGTGACCGCGGTATTTACAAGGGCCTCACGTTCTGGGCGCCGAATATCAATATATTCCGCGACGGGCGCTGGGGACGCGGACAGGAGACGTTCGGCGAGGATCCGTATCTGACCTCGCGCATGGGCGTATCATACGTCAAAGGCATACAGGGCGACGGTGAATATCTGAAAGCCGCCGCGTGCGCAAAGCATTTTGCCGTACATTCGGGACCCGAATATACGCGCCACGTCTGCGATACAAGAGCGAGTATGAAGGATATGTGGGAAACGTATCTCCCCGCTTTTGAAGCGTGCGTTGAATGCGGCGTCGCCGGAGTTATGGGCGCGTACAACAGAACGAACGGCGAGCCGTGCTGCGCCCATTCGTATCTTATGGAAGAGATTTTGTTCGGAAAATGGGGCTTTCAAGGCTATTTCGTATCCGACTGCGGCGCGATCTCCGACATAGCAAACGGTCATCACTGCACGGAAACGGCGGAGGAAGCCGCGGCTCTGGCGCTGAAAAAAGGCTGTGATTTAAACTGCGGAAACACGTATGAAAAGCTGATAGATGCGTACGAACACGATCTTATAACAAACGAGGATCTGACAAAAGCCGCGGTAAGGCTGTATACGATCCGCGCCCTGCTCGGAGAATTTGAAGAGCATAGACCTTATTCCGATATACCGTATTCAAAGGTCAACTGTAAAGAGCACCGCGAGCTGAATCTGAAAACAGCGCGGCAAAGCGCTGTCCTGCTCAAAAACGATAACGGTTTTCTTCCGCTTAACGACAGATACAAACGCATAGCCGTCATAGGTCCGAACGCGAATTCCGTGCGGGCGCTTGAGGGCAATTACAACGGCAGATCGCCCGAATATATCACCGTCGCGGACGGGATAAGGCGCGTATTCAAAGACGCGGAAATATCCGTCGCCACGGGCTCCGCGCTCGTTTCAACGCGCGGGTCCGACGGAGAAGAGCTTTTGTCCGGCGCTCTCGCCGCCGCGTCGGAGGCTGACGCGGTCGTGCTTTGCCTCGGACTTGACAGCTCGATAGAGGGCGAGGAAATGCCGTACGAAGCCGAGGGCTTTTACAGAGGAGACAGAACTACGTCGTACTTGCCGCGGTGCCAGATAAAGCTTGCGGAAGCCGTATGCGATATATGCGAAAACGTCGTCGTGCTCGTCACGTGCGGCTCCGCCGCGGATCCCGGCGATGTGGTGAGCAAAAAAGCGAAAGCCGTTTTACATTTGTGGTATCCCGGTGCGCTCGGCGGACTTGCGGCTGCGGAAATACTGCACGGCGACTGCTCGCCCTCCGGCAGACTGCCGATAACGTTTTACAAGGGCGATGCTGTACTGCCCGATATATCGGATTATTCGATGGACGACAGAACTTACGCGTACAGTGAGGCGGAGCCGCTTTATCCGTTCGGCTTCGGCTTATCGTATACCGACGTGGAATACAAAAAAGCGACGGCGGTATCGGATGACGCCGATACGCTGACGCTCGGCGTTACGCTGAAAAACGCGGGTAAATACGACGTGTGTGAAAAAGTGCAGGTCTATGCTCATTTTACCGACAGCAGGACCGAAACGCCGAAATACCGTCTCTGCTCAGTGACTGCGGTCACGCTTGCAGCGGGAGAAGAAAAGACGGTAACGGTAAAGGCGGATAAGAAATTCATAAAAGCGGTGCTTTACAGCGGCGAGCGCGTGAGCCCGGACGGTGAAATAACGCTTTATATCGGAGGTCACCAACCGGACAGGCTGAGCGAAAAGCTTTGCAAAAACGGATGTTTAAGTATCAAACCGTAAAAAAACCGGCATATCGCCGGTTTATTTATTTTATTTTTATTATTTCGTCTTTTACAGACACCTCAAACGTGTGCAAAATCTTACAGCATGACGTTCCGAGCTTTACCGTATAATCTCCGTCAAACAGTCCGTATTCAAGCTCCGCGTTGTAGTATTTGAACGCTTCGTCATCGATATTTAAGATCTCTCGTTTTTTCTCACCGGCCTGCAGGCGCGTCTTTCTGTACGCTTTAAGCTCGGATATGGGACGGACGACGCCGCAATTTCTTCCCTCAAAGTATATCTGTACTACCTCCGCGCCGCTGTATTTTCCCGTGTTTTCTATATCGTAGCCGACCGTAAGCCCGTTATCATCAACGGAACAAGTTACGTTGTCTATTTTGAATTCCGTATATGAAAGCCCGAAACCGAATTCAAACAGGGGTTTTCCGTCGTTTTCGTTATAATGATATCCGCGTCCGCTCGGTTTGTAGGAATAGTAAAGCGGTAACTGTCCGACGGATTTCGGAAACGACATGGGAAGCTTGCCGCACGGGTTGACGATACCGAAAAGCGCCTCGCATACAGCCTGCGCGCCCTGCTCGCCGGGGTACCACGCCTCAAGCACGGCGGGAACTTTTTCTATCCAGCCGGTCATATCTATCGGCGCGCCGTTTAACAGTATCACCGCGGAATTTTTGTTTGCTTTCACCATTTCGGCTATCGCCGTCTCCTGATCGTCGCCTGCCTCCGCCTTTGCCTGATCCACTATCATACCGCCGGAGTTTTCGGTATCAAATCTCCGCTTTTCGGCGGATAATCTTATATTGCACCTGTCGCGCCCTTCGCCCTCAAGCATTTTGGTAAAATACAGGCAAATATCGCAGCCGGGCGCTTTTTGCTTTATTTCTTCATCCGTGCCGGTTATTATATTTATGCCTTTTGCAAATTCGCGTAAATAGCCGAGCGGCGTATATGCGTCGTCCGCGCGCCAGCCCTGATAAGGTCCGGAATAATTGTCGCCGACGGGAACGGTATCCGCTCCTTTGCCGAAAACGCCTATGGTTTTGATCTTGTTTTTGTCAAACGGCAGAACGCCGTCGTTTTTTAAAAGCACAAGACACTGCCGCGCACAGTCAAGCGCGGCTTTTTTATGCGCTTCACAGCGGACCAGACCGTCTATCGTATCTTCGTTTACGTAAGGTGTATCAAACAAACCTATATCAAATTTTGCCTTTAATATGCGGCTTGCGGCGCGGTCTACGTCGGCCTCGGTCAGATACCCTTTTTCAAGCGCCTCAAAGACGTTTTTCTCGCACCGGTGCGGAAGCGGCGCTTCAAGTCCGGCTTTTATGCATATCGCCGTCGCTTTCGCTTCGCTGTCTGATACGTGATGAGCGCCGTAAACGTCCGTTACGCCGTTGTAATCGGAGACAACGAAGCCGTCAAAGCCCCATTTTTTACGCAAAATCTCCGTAAGCAGTTTTCTGTTGCAGGAGCAGGGAACGCCGTCCACCGCGTTATACGCCGCCATAACGGACATTGCGCCGCCCTTTTGGATACAGCGTTTGAACGGCGGCAGATATACTTCGTACAGCGTACGCCACGACGAGTGAGATTCGTTTGAATCGCGCCCGCCGTCCGCGTAGTTGTCTGCAAAATGCTTTGGCGTAGCTATAACGCCGTTTTTCTGAAAGCCGCGGCACATCGCCTCTCCCATATCGGAGCAGAGGAGCACGTCTTCCCCGAAAGTCTCCATCGTGCGCCCCCAGCGGCAGTCGCGCGAAATGTTCACTACCGGCGCAAATACCTGCCTTACGCCCGCCGCCGCGACCTCTTTGCCTATAATATCTGCGACGCCGGACACAAGCTCCGGATCGAACGTAGCCGCCAGCGCTATCGGCTGCGGAAAGCACGTCGCCATGCCCCACTGCGCGCCGTGCAGCGCCTCTCCGTTTTCTATTGCGGGAATGCCTAAACGGCTTGCTTCAACAGATTTTCTTACGTCTTCGTTTATGAAGCGCGCGACCTCGGACGGCTTTGACGTCTTATTGTCTTTATAGTGCATGAAGTGTCCCGGATTGCGGAAACTGCCGAGGCGATGATCGCGCTTTTGCTTGTACTCGTCGCCAAAAACGTCAAAAATTATCTGCGTTGAAAGCTGAAAGACCTTTTCTTCTGTTGTCATGCGGCTTAAAAGATCCGCGGTCCTTTCGGATGATGAAAGTGATCTGTCCTTATATTTTTCCATATTACCCCTTCTTTGTAAGCGTCATGAACATAACGCTGTGACCATAGAGCGTATCGCCGCCGTGAATTATTTCAAAATCATTGCTGTCAAAACCGTAATCTTTGACCGCTATCTGCGTAACGGACGCGATCTCATATCCGTCGACTGAAATTTTTTGCGGCTCAGCGTGCCTGTTTATCACGGACATAAAGAGTTTTTCACCGTGTTTCGTGCATAAAACGTCAAGCGGATCGTCCGTATCGCATGCGCAGATAACGCCGTCTTTATGGCCTTTCATAAAGTGGAAGAACTCGCCTGTGCTCTCGGTTTTACATTCAGCGCCTTTGACCGTTATCATCCCCTCGTTTACCGGCATGAAGAACGCGGCGCGCTCTATATGATATTTTTCGCCGCTTTTTGCAAAAAAGTGGAATTGCAGCGCGTTTGAAAAAAACAGAGCGTTATTGCTGTCCTGTCCCCACGAGTAATTCCACTCGTCCGCGCAGACTTTTATTTTATCAAAGCGGTCGGGATAAAGTCCGTTTTTGTAGAATTCCAGACCGTAACTTTCTCCGTTTTGCAGATTACTTTCAAGCATTTCCGCCGTCGCCATGCCGTTGTGTCCCTGCGTCGGGTCGGGCAGGATGCCGATATAGTCGTGGAATGAAACGTATTCGTAATCGCTTTCACACGCGGCGACAAAATCGTAGTTCCATATCTGAAAATCCTTTGCCCACGTAAGACCTACGACGGGGACAATGCTCGGATCGGCTTTTTTCATAGCGGCTATAAGATAGTCCGTACGTTTTGCGGCAAGCGCGCCGTCCTTTTGATATTCGCGCCCGAAAAAGTACGCTTCGTTTCCTATATACCAAAGCTTTACGTTGAACTTGTCAAATCCGATCCGCTGTCTTAATGCGCCGTATTTTGTATCGGTGTCACCGTTGCAGTATTCGACTATATCCGCCGCGTCTTCGCCGTCGGATAATAATAGACTTACGGTGTATTCCGGCTCGGCGCCGAGTTCTTTGCAAAGCATCATGAATTCGTTTATGCCGATATCGAGGCAGTCCTGATTGTACGTATCGCGGAAAAGAAACCATTTGTCGCCGCCGTGCGCCGGTACTCTGAATTCCGGCGCTTTAAAGCTTTGCTTCCAGTCAAAGTGATCCGCCGCGCACCCGCCGGGGAAACGCAGCGAAGACGGCGAGATATATTTGAGCGCATCTATTACGTCGCGCCGCATGCCGTAAAAGTTGTCGGATATCAGTAGTGACACCTCAAATACGGCAATATCGCCCTCCGTCTTTACGGTAAACGTACCGTTGTCTGTCTCCGCTCCGTCAAACTCAAACGATAATTCTATATACGGTTTTTCGCTTTGCGGTACGCTGAAACGTTTTTCAGCCCCGCTTACGCCAATAGTGACAAATGCGTTATCGGACAGCGCCTTTACCCACGCTTTCGCCCCGTATTTTTCGCCGGTTTTCAGCGCGATAAACTCCGACGTCTGGCGCATCGAGCCGCCGCGGAGAATAACGAAATTACTGCCGCAGAGGCTTTCGTCTCTTCTGTTTGTGATATATTCAAAACTATCGCAATCCCAGCCGGAAGGCGCGGTATCGCCCGCAAAGAATTTTCTGTTGTTTATCATCTGAGCGGACAGACCGCCGAAATATCCTTTTCGCGTTATCTCCGCGTTTACGCCGAACAGTCCGTTTTTAAACGCATTACCGGGTTTGCCCGGCTTTATAACCGCTTTTTTCATTTTGCCGCCTTTGTCTTTTTTATAACGAACTCGGAAAACGAGAGTTTTCTTACTTTTGCGTAAAGTACGCCGTCTTTAACGTTTACGGCTGCGGGACGTTCTTTTACCTGCGTGTCGTTTAACGTGTTCATTGAAATAAGGCTGTCGCCGCAAAGGCATATCCCGCCGTATTCGCCGTCCGGCACGCCGAAAACGGATAAGTCAAGCTCAAGCCCGCCGTCTTCTTCACAGCGGTCGAGAATATTGAGCACGAGAAAATCTCCGTCTTCGGTCTCGGATAACTGTATCTGTACCGGGTCTTTGCGGTCCGGGTGATAGTTTTCTATCTGAAGCGTTCTGTACGCTTTTGTTTTTGCAAATCTGTGCATCATCATGCCCGGCCCGGTTATATACGCGCCTTCTTTCGGCGTTTCTATAACGGACTGCGAGTGTGTGTTTGCAAGGTTGTTGAAGTTTACGAAATCAACGATCCCGCCGTGCCTCTGCCACATCATAAGCGTTGCCGCGCCGTCAAGCGCGTACGACCATTTGCTGAACATATAGCACTTGTTCGTCTTCGTCTGCGACCGCGGCACCATGTTGTAAACGTCCGCGCCGTTCAACGGCAGCCATTCCGTGTTGCAGTATTTTATATCAGTTTTGTGCGCTTTGTTGTATTCGGTTATTATCCTTATCTTGTTTTCAAGATCTTTTTCTTCAAAACCGCGGTCGGCTAAAAAGTCTATGTGCTCTCCGGCTATCATAACCATTTTTTCAAGCGCTTCGTCGGAGAAGCAGTACGAGATCATACCTATTTTTATGCTCGGATCAACGGCTTTCATCGCCTTTGAATACAAAACGCACGTCTTTGCGTATTCTTCCGCGGTAAACCAGCGGTGAGCTTCGTTGTCCATTTCCCAGTATTTTACGTTATACGGCTTGACTCTGCCGTTTTTTATGCGCTGCCTGCCACCTTCCGTCGTTTCGTCGCCGTTGCAGTACTGCACCCACGCGGCGGCCTCCGCGGCGCCTTTCTGCTTGTCCGTAAACTGTATCAGATCGCGGTCGTGAAGCGCTGCGTGCAGTGTTTTGTCGTTCGGGTCGCCGCCAAGCGACTCGGGGGGTACGTATTCGTAATACCGCTTGAACGGGTGGTACATATTGACGCAGATCATACTTTCCCCGCCTACCGCCTCCGCGTACGACGCGAGCTCGTCCGTGCCTATGTCGTTATACTGAAACCCGCCCCAGAAATACGAGTAGGAAGGCTGACGGTTATCTCCCACGCCGGTCCGCCAGTCGTAAAACGACGCAAAACAGCCGCCCGGCCAGCGAATGACCGCCGGAGATACGTACGCTCCCGCCTCCACGGCGCTTTTTTTGAAGCCGCGCACCTCGTCCTCGGGTTTGAGCGAAAAATCGTCGCAGACGAACGCCGACTGCGGCGGTATAAGCAAAACGAACGTGTATCTGCCATCTTCGGAAACGTACAGCTGCGCGTTTACTTCCGTATAAGTATCTCCTATGCAAGGCAGAGAAGACACGCATACGGGTTCGCTCACCGTTCCTTCTTTATACAGCGCGACACAGACGTCGCCTTGCCCGCGTATCTTTTTAATCTTTCCTTTAAAATTGTATTTTACGCCGGCAAAACAGTATTTGCCGTCCTGACCGAGACCGCCTTTTTCGCCGTTTTCGTTTTCGACGTACATCGCGGTCTTTCCGTGCACGGCGTCGTCAACTAAACGGATAGAAACGTCTGCCGTCGGCGATTTTTCGATTATAAACGTTGAATCGTCGCATATCGGCTGATATCCGGCCGTGCCGGGGAAAGCGAACCACGCGTTATGCTCGTACGATGAATGGTACCAGTCAAAAACGCGCCAGTCCGTCTCACAGCGTGAGGAAAGGTCTGTCTCGTCGTCAAGCAGATCGAACCACAGCTTGTTTATCATCCTGTACGGATAAAACAACTCGAAACTGCGGTTGAAAAACATTTCCGCCGCCATGCCCTCGACCTGCAGACCGTAGCCGAGCTCAATAAAATTTGACGCGAGCTTTTTGCTTATCGGCGAGCTTAAATAATTACCCGTTGCTTTCAGTTTCATATATTTATCCTTTTACGGTCTGACCTTTTCAAATCTGAAATCTTCAAACCGGCACGCTTCTTCCGTTTCGCTTCTGAATACGAAGCAGAGATTGTGAGTGCCGTAAGTATTATCCAATTCAAGTGAAAATGTTTTGAATTTGTCAAAGTCGCCGGTATTTTTGACTTTAAGACAGCCGAGTATCGCGCCGAACGGACTGTTTTCGCGTATCTCTATTGTGCAGGGCTTGTCGTTTCCGTTGGATACGCGCAGTTCTATCGGGGCGTTCTGACGCATACGTTCCACATTCTGATAATAAAGATATGAGCCGTTTTTTATACCTCTTATTTCAAATCCGTCTTTGTTTTCTTTCTTGTATATACCGTCGGAGGCGGCAAAATACCATTCGCCTTTTATCACGTCCCAATTCGCGTCGTACTGACCGACGCCGTGTATTTTTATAAAATCATCGGTCACTATATCGCCGTTATCCCTGAAGTGCGCGTATACGATCTTTGTCGTTCTGTAATACGGATCTATCTTTTCGTCTCCGAGATTTTCCGGTATTCCGTACGTGAAATACGTTTGATTGTGATACGTGAAAAACGTGCCGTGGTCAACGGTAAAATCATCCATGAATTTCCCGTGGAACGTATAAGGGCCGTAAATGTTTTTTGACGTGGCAAAACGCGCCTCGTGAGTGTTAAGATAATATACGCCGTTATGCTTCGTCAGCCAGCACGCGTCGCTGTCCCAGTTCGGCTCAAGCTCTACCGGTCTCGGCGGCTCCGCCAAAGAGATCATATCTTCGTTTAAGCGCGCTATATAATACTTTTTGCCGATGCACGTAAAGCCGAACATGATGTACGGCGTTTTGTTTTCATCGTCGTCGATGAAAACCGTCGGGTCATAGCACGCCGTGTCGACCATGCCTTTCGGTATAAGCGGCTTGCCGAGCGCGTCCTTATATGGTCCGCCCGGCCCGTTTTCGCTCACCGCGACGCCGATAAGATATTGCTGATGCGAAAAATACATATAGTATTTGCCGTTTCTCTCCGCGGCGTCGGTCGCGTAGCACTCCTCGCATTTGCCTAAAAACGTGTCCTCGGGGCGAAGCGTATATTCGAGTTTCCAGTTGAGCAGATCGTCTGAAGAAAAGATCCTCCAGTCGTCCATTCTGAAAATCGGCTGTCCCGGCCCTCTGTCGTGCGTCGTGAACATATAAGCTTTGCCGTTAAAAATATGAACGTGCGGGTCGCACACGCCTTTGTTGTGGATTATCCTCATAGCAGCTCCTTTATTCTTTTCCGTAATATTCGTCAAGCACGCCTGATACGACAGCCGACCATATTATGAGGTTTTCCGGTCTGTCGCCTACCGTGCTTATGTCTTTCAGCGTTATATCGCAGGGGCAGCCGTATTTAAGACACGCTTTTACCGTATTTTCAGCTTCTTTTCTGATCTGTTCCGGGTCGACGGCGGAGGAGACGAACGCGGGATTCGGCTTTCTTGAAAGCACGAAATCGCCTTTTATCTGTTCCGCAGTTTTTTCAACGTCAGCCCACGGACTGCACCCTATTTTTCTTAAGTTCGGTATTTTTTTAATAATATCTATCCTGTCGTGCAGCGGCTCACAGCAGCCGTAATACGTATACGCGCATTTTTTTGCTATCGGTATGCTGAATTTTATATCGTATTCGTAAAGGTCTTCGGGTGAGGCGGTTGAAAACATCTGCGCCATAGTGCGGTACCACGCGCCGGACAGTCTGTGCCTGTCGTGGTCGCCCGCGGGCATATCAACGTAGGCGGGAGTGCAGTGAAGATCAGGATTTGAGTTGTCCAAAAGACCCAGGCTGTCCATCTGCGTTAATAAAGACTCCGACTCGTCCGCGTAAAGCTGTCTGATCTTCAAAAGATACTCCGGTCTGTCGCACATATCGTAGAGAATGTTCTGTACGCCGCGCAGTCTTGCTATACGGTCCCACGGCGCGTCGTAAATGCCGTGGCCTCTTATAACGACGGGGATCGTGTCGCCCGCTATTTCACGTATAAAGTTTGCCGTCTCCGTATCTTTTTCCGGGTATGCTGTGACGACCGGTAAATGGAAGTTTTCAAGCGCGGATTCATCTTTCAAAACGTCTTCATATTCGTGCGACTGTATGGTCGTATGAAGCCCCGGTCTTACGTTTTCTTTGACAAGTCCGTCAAGACCGTTTCCCGTGGACGTAAACGCTTTGCGCACTACCCAGCACGGCTCTATGAAATTATCGCACTTGAAATACTTTTCGCGAAAGAGCGCGACGCGCAGGCCGTATTCCATTCCGCGGAGTCCCGCGTCCTCGCAGAAGCAGTCGAGGGAGTGCGCGTAATTCATCTGCTGCCACGGTATCTCGTCTATCAGAAGCGGGGGACGGACGACTTTCAGGTTGTTCGTATCCAAAAACCTCTGCCGCATTTTAACGTGTCTGTCCGATACGGCTATCTCCATATACCGTTTGCACAGATCGCGTATTATTTTTATATCTTTTTGCGAATACATATTTCAGCACCTTTTAAAATTTTAAACTGATTTAAGCGCGGGGTACAGTTTTTTATAGACTTCAAAGCCTCTGTCGTATTTTTTGTGTGTTTCGGGATCGCATTTTACCGCAAGGCGCTTTTTGACGGTCGAATCGGCGCAGGATAAAAGATCCGGGTATTCGCCGCAGCCGACCATGCAGAGCATAGCCGCGCCGAACTGCTCCGTCTCGGTCACGTAAATATCTACGCCGAGCACGTTTGATACGACCGACTGCCACAGCGGACTTACAGCGCCTCCGCCGCATAAAACGGCTGAATTAACGCTCACGCCGCCCGCCTCAACGCAGTCGCGCAGAGCGTAGGCGACGCCCTCGTAAACGGCTAAACACATATCCTCGCGGCTCGTTTCAGCCGATAATCCGACGAACGCGCCGCGGACGTTCACGTCGTTATGCGGGCAGCGCTCGCCCGTAAGGTACGGCAAGAAATATACGCCGGTGTCCGCCGCTTTTTCAAGCGTGAATCCGTCGTAATCCGTCTTCAGGATCCGTTTGGTCCACCAGTCGTCACAGCTTGCGGCGGACAGGATACAGCCCATCAGATGATATTTTCCGTTGCTGTGGCAGAAATTATGTAAAACCCTGCCCGCGCCGGAGATATACTCATCACACGGTAAAAACACCGTGCCGCTCGTGCCTAATGAAATACTGCAGTCGCCGGAGCAGAGCGTGCCGGTGCCGACGGCGGAGGCGGCGTTGTCGCCCGCGCCCGCGCACATAACGGCGTTATTTAATCCGAATTCCGGCTTTAATCTGCCCGTCACCTCGTAGCTTTCATATAATTTCGGCAGCATATCGGTCGTAATACCGCATATTTCACACATTTTCTCCGACCACTTTTTATGCTCCACGTCAAGCAGAAGCATGCCCGCCGCGTCGGAATAATCGGTCGAGAAAACGCCGGTCAACATATACGCAAGATAGTCTTTCGGCAGACAGATCTTTCTGCACCGTGCGAAATTCTCCGGCTCGTTTTCTTTGACCCACAGGATTTTCGGCGCGGTAAAGCCCGGGAAAGCGGTGTTTCCCGTTTCTTCAAACGTTTCGGATGTGCCGTTCAAATATTCCGTCTGCTTTTCGCTTCTGCCGTCGTTCCAGAGGATAGCCGGGCGTATGACGGCGTCGTTTTCGTCAAGCATCACAAGTCCGTGCATCTGCCCGGCAATGCTGATGCCTTTTATCTCGTCCTCAATACCTTCCGACAGCGTTTTAAGTATTTCCACCGCCGCGTTGTACCAGTCCGCCGGGTCCTGCTCGCTGTAATTCGGAGCGGGGGAGCGAACGCCGTACTTTACGCTGCGGCTGCCGTAAACCTTGCCGTATCTGTCGACGACTGAGCCCTTGCATGAGCTCGTGCCGAGGTCTATGCCGATATAATAATTCATCGTATTTCTCCGTTAAACAGAATTTCGTTCATCACAGTCTCAAGATATTCCTGCCTGCCGCTTTGTACTTTTACGTCCTTCAGACCGGCGGCATACGCGGCGAGTGATTCAAGCGTTTCTTTTCCTTCAACTATGCGCTTGCCTATACCGCTTTCATACGACGAATAACGATCTTTTATAAAGCCGTCAATCCTTCCGTCGTCTATTATCTGATATGCCTTGATCAGCCCGAGCGCGAACGCGTCCATGCCGGCGATATACGACAGCACCGTGTCTTCAAGCGTGTTTGACTGGCGTCTCGCCTTCGCATCGAAATTCAGGCCGCCGTTAGTAAAGCCGCCCGCCTTAATGACCTCGTACATGGCGAGCGTCGTTTCGTAAACGTTAGTCGGGAACTGGTCGGTGTCCCAGCCGAGCAGCATATCGCCCTGGTTTGCGTCTATGCTGCCGAACATACCGTTCACCGCCGCGACGCGCAGTTCGTGATTGAAAGTGTGCCCCGCGAGCGTGGCGTGGTTTGCTTCAATATTCAGTTTGAAATCTTTTTCAAGTCCGTTAGCGCGCAGAAAATTCGCGCACGTCGCCGCGTCAAAATCGTACTGGTGCTTCGTCGGCTCCTTCGGCTTCGGCTCAATATAGAAATCTCCGTCAAAGCCGTGGCTGCGCCCGTAATCGCGCGCCATACGCATGAATCTGCCGAGATTGTCA
>JAEEGL012415495.1_pt1 | contig 13663 bp, 8 predicted proteins | sample 9134231 | NCBI WGS metagenome assembly JAEEGL01 (sample SAMN16246548, study PRJNA631951) | gut metagenome | biome: gut microbiome; feature: rumen; material: fiber-attached | host: Bos | place: Iran: Karaj | collected 2018-10
AGATGACGGCAACAAGAGAGCCGCCAGAGTCCTCCGTATCCTCGAAAAAGGTTCAAAACTCCTCAGTACAGTGCTGATAGGGAATAATATCATTAATCTGACTGCATCGGCAATTTCGACAATGCTTGCAACAGAGTATTTTGGCATACCTGTAGGTGTCATGACGGGTATCCTTACTTTTGTCATACTTATTGTGGGAGAAGTGGTCCCCAAGACCTGGGCAACGGTTTCCGCCGATAAGATGGCTCTTGCATACAGCGGCATCATAGAGATGCTCATGGTGGTCTTTACCCCTTTTATCCTGATAGTAAACGGCGTGGCTAAGGCAATTCTTTTCGTAATGAGAATAGATGCCGACGGAAAACCCGATGCCATCACCGAAGATGCCATTAAGACCTATGTTGATGTAAGCCACGAAGACGGAGAGATCGAACCCGAAGAGCGTGATATGATCTATAACCTGTTTGATTTCACCGATCACGTTGCCAAGGATATCATGATCCCCAAGGTCAGAATGGTCAGTGTAGACGTCAACAGCACCTACAGCGATATCCTGGCTGTGTTCAGGGAGTGCATGTACACCAGACTCCCTGTATATGAAGGTGAAAAAGAGAACATCATCGGTGTCATCAACATGAAGGAGTTCATCGGTCTTGAGAAGAACGATACCTTCAGTGTCAGAGACATCATGAGGGAAGCTCTTTTTACCCATGAATTCAAGAAAACCCAGGATCTTCTGGCTCAGATGCGTAAGGAGACCTCAAATATCGTCTTTGTCCTCAACGAGTACGGCACCATGGAGGGTATGATCACCCTTGAAGACCTTCTTGAGGAGATCGTGGGTGAGATCAGGGACGAGTTCGATGAGGACGAGAAGGAACTGATCCAGAAGAGAGAAGACGGAAAATACGTTGTTGAGGGCGCTCTCAGCCTTGACGATCTTAATGAAGCCCTGGGAACCAATCTTACCAGTGAGGAATATGACTCCGTAGGCGGTATCCTTATCGAGCATCTGGACCATGTTCCCGAAGACGGTGAGGAAGTAACCCTTGATGACGGAACGGTCCTTAAGGTCCTGGGAATGGACCAGAACCGTATAGTGGAGGTGGAGATAACCCTTCCCGAGCCTGCAGAGGAAGAAGAAGTGAGTCAGGGGGACGGGGCTACTGACTCATCTGACGATCAGACAGCCGTCCCCTGACTCACGTAAAACTTGCTTTTCATAACCGACTATGCTATTATCCATAGGAGTGTGCGTTAGCACGGATTTAGTTTTAATGTATATCCAAGGAGATTATTATGAAGCATATCAAGACTCTTCAGACCAGAGACCTTAAGGAATCTGCAAAGAACGGCGGATGCGGCGAGTGCCAGACTTCATGCCAGTCTGCATGCAAGACTTCCTGCACCGTAGGTAACCAGTCCTGCGAGCAGCTTAAGAAGTAATGTTTTTTAACCGGAACCGGGCGTAACCCGGATAGTAGGAGCAGTGTCTGTAGAGGCACTGCTTCTTTCTTGCCAAAAAGAGATTAGGAGTTTTTATGATCCATCAGTTCAAAAGTGAAGGCTACAATATAATCCTCGACGTTAACAGCGGGTCCGTCCATGTGGTGGATGATCTGGTCTACGACCTTGTTAAGGTTGTGGAACCCATCTACGCAGGCGGCGTTACCGATGTTGATACCATGAAGGCTGCGGTGCTCCTTGCCGGAGAGATCGACGGCTCCGATGCCGAGATAGAAGAGGCTATAGAGGAGATCATGGAGCTTGCAAAAGAGGGCAAGCTGTTTTCCAAGGATGTATATGAGCCTTATATCGACAGATTTAAGGAGCGCAAGCCCTATGTTAAGGCACTCTGCCTCCATATAGCACATGACTGTAACCTTGCCTGCAAATACTGTTTTGCAAGCGAAGGAGAATATAACGGTGAAAGAGGCCTCATGAGCCTTGAGGTGGGTAAGAAGGCCCTGGATCTTCTCGTAAGGGAATCCGGATCCCACGTTAATCTTGAGGTTGATTTCTTTGGCGGCGAGCCCACCCTTAACTTTGATGTGGTAAAGGGCATAGTTGAGTACGGAAGAAGTCTGGAAAAAGAGCACAATAAGAAGTTCCGTTTCACTCTTACCACAAACGGTATCCTTCTTAATGATGAGATAATGGAGTTTGCCAACAAGGAGATGGGAAACCTGGTACTTTCCATTGACGGCCGTAAGGAAGTCAATGACCGCATGCGTCCCAACCGCGGCGGACAGGGAAGCTATGATATCATCATCCCCAAGTTCATCAAGGCAGCAGAGTCCAGAAACCAGATGAACTATTATGTCCGCGGAACCTACACCCACTATAATATGGACTTTTCCGAGGATGTGCTCCATCTTGCGGATCTCGGCTTTGAACAGATCTCGGTTGAGCCTGTTGTTGCAAAACCTGAAGATGACTATGCACTGACCATGGAGGATATCCCCTTCCTTAAGGAACAGTACGACAAGCTGGCTCATGAGATGATCCTCAGAAGAAAGAACGGCAAGCCCTTCAATTTCTTCCATTTCATGATCGACTTAAACGGCGGTCCCTGTGTCTACAAGAGACTTTCCGGATGCGGATCGGGCTGCGAATATATGGCAGTGACTCCCTGGGGAGACCTTTATCCCTGCCACCAGTTCGTAGGAAACGAGAAATTCCTCATGGGAAATGTGGATGAGGGTGTAACAAAGCCTGAGATCAGGAGTATGTTCTCCGATTGCAACGTCTATTCCAAGCCTGCCTGCAAGGACTGCTTCGCAAAATTCTACTGCAGCGGCGGATGTGCGGCCAATTCCTACAATTTCCACGGCGATATCGTCAGCAGCTACGAGGTTGGCTGCGAACTGGAGAGAAAGCGTGTCGAATGCGCGATAATGCTCAAGGTTGACGAGAATATGGGAAACGGCTATGAAGAGGACGAAAACGCTCCTGCAGATTGATTTTTCTTTAAATAGGTAGTAGTATCTTTTTGTTTGGTTTTTAAGTGCTTTTATTTGAAAGGAAATTATTTGTCATGAAAAAGAGTAAGGCATTTGCCGTCATCCTTATAGTTCTTCTCCTCACAGTGGGAATCGGCTATATGGATATCTGGGGCTATGACGGAAACGGCACCGGAAATGCATCCGACATCAAGCTTGGTCTTGATCTTGCGGGTGGTGTCAGTATCACTTATCAGGTAGTAGGAGAGGAGAACCCTTCCGAGACCGATATGGCCGATACCATTTACAAGCTCCAGCAGAGAGTTGCGAATTATTCCACTGAGGCTCAGGTTTACCAGGAAGGTTCAAACCGTATCGCCATCGAGATCCCCGGCGTAAGCGATGCTGAGACTATTCTCGCACAGCTCGGACGTCCCGGACAGCTGTATTTCATCAGTGAGACCGATTCAAACGGTAATGCCAACTATCAGTCCTCCATGGTTCAAAATGAGGACGGATCATACGGAACCGCAACCATTCTTACCAAGACCATCGATGAACTCATGGCAGACGGATCCATCGTTATCACCGGTACCGATGTTGATACCGCAAGAGCAGTATCACAGTCCGATAACATGAAGAACATCGAGTATGCCGTATCTCTTTCACTTACTCCCGAAGGTGCCCAGAAGTTCGCTGACGCTACACAGAGAGCTGTATCAAACGGATATGAGACCATCGGTATCTACTATGACGGACAGTTTGTAAGCGTACCCAGAGTAAACGACGTTATCGCAAACGGACAAGCATCCATTACCGGAAGCTTTACCTATGACGAGGCAGAGAACCTTGCTTCCACCATAAGAATCGGTGGACTGAGCCTTCAGCTTGAGGAACTCCACTCCAAGGTAGTCGGTGCACAGCTCGGTGTTGATGCTATTCAGACTTCCCTTAAGGCAGGTGCCATCGGACTTGCGGTAGTCGCTCTTTTCATGATCGTTATCTACTTCATCCCCGGCCTTGCTTCTGCAATCGCACTTTGCTTCTACGTTGTGCTTATCGTACTTCTTCTTATAGGATTTAATGATGTCCTGACCCTTACCCTTCCCGGTATCGCAGGTATCATACTTTCCATCGGTATGGCGGTTGATGCTAACGTTGTCGTATTTGCACGTATCAGAGAAGAACTCGGCAAGGGAGATTCCGTTGAGAGCGCCATCAATACCGGTTATGCAAAGGCTCTTTCAGCCATCATCGACGGAAACGTTACAACCCTCATTGCAGCCATCGTGCTCATGATCCTCGGTCCTTCCAATGTTAAGGGCTTCGCACAGACCCTTGCACTCGGTATCGTGGTATCAATGTTCACCGCACTCTTCATTACCAAGTGGCTCATGAAGGCTTTCTATGCTCTCGGACTTAAGAATGTTGCACTCTACGGAAAGGGCAAAGACAGAAAAGCAGTTGATTTCCTTGGCAAGAAGGGAATCTTCATCGGTCTTTCCGTGATCGTTATCGTAGCCGGCTTCGTATTCATGGGAATGAATGCTTCCGCGGGAAAGGGAGCCCTGAACTTCTCACTTGATTTCGTAGGCGGTACCGCTACCACCGTAGACTTTAACGAGAGCCACACTCTTGAGGATCTTACCGCCAATGTTGTTCCCCGTATCGAAGCTGTTACCGGAAGCAACGTAATGGTACAGACCGTACAGAACTCTAACGAAGTCATCTTCAAGACCTCTACTCTTGAGTCTGCAGTAAGAAGTGAGCTCGAGAACATGTTCGTATCCGAGTTCGGAGTAAATGCTTCAAGCATCCAGACAGAGACCATTTCCTCAACCATTTCCGATGAGATGAAGAGAGATACCATCATCGCAGTGGTTGTAGCCATCATCTGCATGCTCATCTACATCCGTGTAAGATTCAAGGATATCCGCTTCGGTCTTTCCTCTGTTCTTGCACTTGTTCATGACGTGCTCGTAGTACTTGCTTTCTATGCGGCTGCAAGAGTATCAGTAAGTAACACCTTCGTAGCATGTATGCTTACCATCGTCGGTTACTCCATCAATGCGACCATCGTTATATTCGACCGTGTAAGGGAGAATATGGCTAACGCCGGAAAATCGGATGTTGTTACCATCGTTAACAAGAGTGTTACCCAGACCCTTTCAAGAAGTATCTTCACTTCCCTTACCACCTTCGTAATGGTTGCGCTGCTTTACTTCTTCGGTGTTTCAAGCATCAAGGACTTCGCCCTTCCTCTCATGGTAGGTATCGGATGCGGATGCTATTCATCCGTATGCCTTGCAGGAGCTTTCTGGATCATCCTTACCAAGAAGTTCCCCGCAAAAGCAAAATAATAAATTAAAAACATTAAAAACGGGGGCGTGATTCGTCCCCGTTTTTTGTTTACCGGAGTTACGGCCGGTATTTCGGAGATCAAATGGATAAATGGATTGAGATAAGAAAAAGCGGAGATTTTGTGGCCTGGGCCGAAAGCTTAGGTGTGGATCCTCTGTGTGCACGCCTTATCAGAAACCGTGGTGCAGAGACTGTGGAAGATGCTGCAAGGTTTTTGAGCGGCAGGCTTTCGGATATGCATGATCCCTTTCTTTTGCCGGATATGGATGCAGCAGTTAAGGGACTTTACGAATCCGTGGAAAAAGGTGAGAAGATCGGCATTGTTGGAGACTATGATGTTGACGGCGTGACTTCCACAACAATTCTTGTAAGCTGCATAAGGGCTGCAGGGGGCGCCGTGACCTATTACATTCCCGACAGGGTTAAGGATGGTTACGGCATTAATGACGATATAGTAAAAAAACTTTCTTCCGAAGGGGTTTCTCTTATCATCACCTGTGATAACGGCATTGCAGCAGCAAGCCAGGTAAGTCTTGCCTATGAGCTTGGTATGAAGGTCATCGTCACGGATCATCATCAGGTGCCCTATGTTCAGGAAACTGACGGAACGAAAAGAGAAGTAATGCCCGAATGCATTGCCGTGGTGGATCCTCACAGAGAGGACAGTGTATATCCTTTTAAGGGTATATGCGGAGCCATGGTGGCATATAAATTCATGCAGGCATATCAGAGTTCCCATCCTTCCAAAAATCTGGAGAAGACCATTGATGACTGCATTCAGTTTGCGGCTCTGGGAACCGTATGCGATATCATGGAGCTTGCTGATGAGAACAGGATAATCGTAAAAGAGGGTATAAAGAGGATCGAAAAAACCGATAACCCCGGGCTTAAAGCGCTTATTACCGCCAATTCACTAGGGGATAAGAAGATCGGAACCTACGCCCTTTCATTTGTGATCGGCCCCTGCATCAATTCCACGGGAAGACTGGAACAGGCCGGAGCCAGCGTTGATCTTCTTTTGTCGGATGATTACGAAAAGTGTCTCGGAAGTGCTGTCCGCATCAGGGAACTGAACGATTCCAGAAAAAACATGACTCAAACCGGTGTTGAACGCGCATTTGATCTGATAAATGAAAACAATATGACTGAGGATAAGGTTCTTGTCCTTTTTATTCCCGATATCCATGAGTCCATCGTGGGACTGGTTGCGGGTAAGATCAAGGAAAGCTTTAACCGCCCAACATATGTCATCACAAGGACGGAAGAGGGGCTTAAGGGCTCCGGCAGGTCCATTCCGGCATATAACATGTTCGAGAAGATGAACGAAGTAAAAGAATGCTTTACCAAGTTCGGCGGACATGCAATGGCTGCAGGTTTTTCACTGGAAGAAAAGGATCTGGATAAATTAAGAAACGGACTCCTGGAAAAATGTGATCTTACGGATGATGATCTGTGCAGGGTAGTAAAATTTGATGCTGTGGTTCCACCCGGGTATGCTACGCTGGATCTCGTAAAAGATCTTGAAAAACTTGAACCCGTGGGAACCGGTAATCCCGGTGCGCTTTTTGCGGCTAAGGATGTAAATATCGTGGGAATTACCCGAATGGGAAAAGAAAAACAGTATGGAAATATCTCCGCGGTAAGCGGCGGTAAGCGGTTTAAGCTGGTTTATTTCGGCAATATGAATGATCTTGACACTTATATTGATGAAAAATACGGTGCCGGAACAGCCGAAAAAGTATATGCTGGAATGGAAAAAATTAATCTTGATATATGTTATGAGATAAATTTGGGGGATTTTCGTGGAAACGCTTACATTGACTACAGGCTTAGATTCTACAGATAATGGTGTTTAGGCGGAAACTCAAATAATGTTTATAGTTTCTTAATTTTCTTTATTATTTTATTAGCGTTTGGACATATTTTCGACACATTTATACTTTAATATCAGTATCAAGATAACTAATAAAAGTTAGTTATTCTCCCCCCTCATAAGAAACGGAAAAGAGCTTCGGAGCAATCCGGAGCTCTTTTCCGTTTATGCTCCGGGTGTTATAATGTGCAGGTACGGAGTGACCTGATTTGGAAGATAAAATGATATATGCGGACGTCATTCTTGATGTCAGCATAGAAAAACTGGACAGACCCTTCAGCTACCGGATACCGGAAAGGTTATCCGGTATTGTTTGTGTGGGAAGCAGGGTAAGGATACCATTTGGCGCCGGAAATACCGAGAAAAAGGGCTATGTAACCGCCTTAAAGGACACCGTACAGTATGAAGAAGACAAGATCAAGGATATCTTGGGCATCGTAGAAGGCAGTGTTGAAGCAGAAGACAGAAGTTTCGAGATAGCTGCTTTCATTAAAGAATCCTACGGCGGAACCCTTTCCCAGGCTCTTAAGGTGGTGATCCCCGCCAAGGCTAAAGTTAAGCCCGTTGAACTTAAGACTCTTGTCAGGAAAATGGATATCGAGGAATTATCCTCCCTTGCCGCAGAATGCTCCAGAAAGAATCAAAAAGCCAAGGAAAGGCTTCTCAGGGCTTTAATGGAAAATGAGAGGATCCCTTCTCCGTGGATCGCGGGAAAACTCAGAGTATCGGCATCCACTGTGACTTCCGTCATCAAAAGCGGTGCAGCCTTTTACGAGACCTCTTCCGAATACAGAAAGCCTGCTGTTTCAGATATAGAAAATACCGATCCCTTATCACTTAATGATGAGCAAAGGAATGTGGTTGAATCCGTATCCCGGGATATGGAATGCGGCCATCCCGGAACATACCTTATCCATGGCATCACCGGAAGCGGAAAAACAGAGGTTTATATCCGGCTTGCGGAAAAAACGGTGCTTTCCGGAAGGCAGGTGATATTTCTTATTCCCGAGATTGCCCTCACATATCAGACTCTTGCAAGATTTTATGCAAAATTTGGTGACAGAGTCAGTGTTCTGAACTCTACCATGAGTCCGGGGGAGCGCTACGACCAGTGCGAAAGAGCTAAAAAAGGGGATATAGATATAATCATCGGCCCCAGATCTGCACTGTTTACGCCTTTTTCAAACGTGGGACTCATAATCATGGACGAAGAGCATGAATCCAGCTATAAGTCCGAGAATACACCCAAATATCATGCAAGGGAAGTTGCAAAAAAGATCGCTTCCCTGCAGAATGCGGCATTTGTAATGGGTTCCGCCACCCCTTCCATTGAAAGTTACAGCCTTGCACTGGCAGGAGAGATAACTCTTTTTAAACTGAATGAACGTGCTACGGGAGGAGAACTGCCTGAAACCAGTATCGTGGACTTGAGAAAAGAGCTTTCTTCGGGAAACAGATCCATTTTTTCAAGGAAGCTCAAAGGACTTATGGACGAAGCTCTGTCAAAGGGTGAGCAGATCATGCTCTTTTTGAACAGAAGGGGCTTTTCGGGACAGGTTTCCTGCAGGGAATGCGGAAAAGTCATTATGTGCCCCCACTGTGACGTGCCCATGTCGCTTCATACGGGTTCCAGGCTTATGTGCCATTACTGTGGGGAAATCATGGAGAAACCTTCAAACTGTCCTTCCTGCGGTTCGGGATATCTGGCGGCCATAAAGGCAGGCACGGAGCAGGTTGAGGACAGGATCCGCAAGCTTTATCCCGATGTGAATGTACTTAGAATGGACAAGGATACCACATCCGCCAAGGGCTCTTTTGATAAGATCCTGTCTGAATTTTCAAACGGTGAGGCCCAGATCCTCATTGGAACCCAGATGATCGTTAAGGGCCACGATTTTCCCAATGTTACCGTAGTGGGGATCCTGGCAGCGGACCTTAGCCTCGGTGTTCCTGATTTCAGATCCGCAGAGAGGACTTTCCAGCTCTTAGCCCAGGCCTGCGGAAGAGCGGGACGAGGGGAAAAGCCCGGAGCCGCTGTGATCCAGACCTACCAGCCGGATCATTATGCCGTAAGATGCGCTGCAGCCCAGGATTATGAGGCTTTTTACGAAGAGGAAACGGCCTTCAGGGAGACTGCGGGTTATCCGCCTGCACTGCATATGCTCTGCATCCAGTTTTTCGGTACGGATGAAAAGAAAACCTCGCTCCTTGCACAGGAACTTGCAGGTGTGATAAAGTCTAAAGGCCGGATCAGAGTCCTGGGTCCCGCCCCGGCAAATGTGTCGAAGGTTAAGGATTACCACAGATTCGTCATATATGTGAAGGATCCTGATCTTTCAAGGCTTTCTGAGATCAGGACCGGCGCGGAAGAGTTTTTCAAAGATAAAGATATGGGATCAGTATTTGTACAGTTTGATACAGACCCCATGAATGCAATATAAGGTAAAAGAGGTAATAAAAAATGGCACTCAGAAATATCAGAGAATTCGGAGATCCCGTACTTAACAAGGTATGCCTTGAAGTAAAGGAAATGACAGACAGGAACAGAGAGCTTATCGATGACATGTTCGAGACCATGTATGATGCCAACGGCGTTGGTCTTGCAGCCCCCCAGGTAGGCGTATTAAAGAGGATCGTGGTCATCGATACCACCGGAGAAGATCCCCTCGTTCTTATAAATCCCAAGATCGTTTCCCAGGACGGCGAACAGACCGGATATGAAGGGTGTCTGAGCCTTCCCGGCAAAACAGGAATAGTTACCCGCCCCAATCATGTGGTCTGTCAGGCTCTTGACCGCGACATGAACCCTATCGAGATCGAAGGTGAGGAACTTCTTGCAAGGGCTATCTGCCACGAACTGGAGCATCTTGACGGCCATCTTTATACCGAAAGGCTTGAGGGAGAACTTCTTGATACCGATTCCTTAGCGGATGATGATGAAGAAGATGAAGATGTTGAGGACGAAGAATGATGAAGATCCTTTTTATGGGAACTCCGGACTTTGCTGCCGGAAGCCTTAAAAGCTTAATAGATGAGGGATATGAGATATCTGCGGTGGTTACCCAGCCCGACAGACCCAAGGGCAGAAGCGGAGCCCCCGTATTTTCCCCTGTTAAGGAAGTAGCGGTTGCTGCGGGAATTCCCGTGCTTCAGCCGGAAAGGATCAAAAGACCCGAGGAGACTGCCAGGCTTCTGGAATATCCTGCGGATATCTACGTGGTGGCTGCCTTCGGCCAGATCCTGTCAAAAGAGATACTGGACCAGCCTAAATACGGCTGCATCAATGTGCATGCATCCCTTCTGCCCAAATACCGCGGAGCATCTCCCATCCAGAGAGTCATTCTTGACGGTGAGAAGGAGACCGGTGTCACCATCATGCAGATGAACGAGGGTCTCGACACAGGGGATATCCTTTACCAGGAAAGCATTGAGCTTGACCCTGAGGAGACCTTTGAGACTCTTCACGACAAACTTATGGTACTTGGAGGTGAGGCGCTCACTGAGGCTCTTCCCCTTATAGAAACAGGATCAATAACTCCTGTTATTCAGAACGATGACTTAAGCTGCTATGCACCTCTGATAAAAAAAGAGGACGGGCTCATCGACTGGAAAGAAAGCGCGGAGAAGATCCATGCAAAAGTCAGGGCATTCAATCCCTGGCCTGCAGCTTTTACATATCTGAACGGAAAAGTAATGAAGATCTGGGAAGTGACTCCCGTGGAAGGCAAGGGAGAGGCCGGAACGGTCATAGCTTCCGACAAGAATTCATTTACCGTTGCCTGCGGAGAGGGCGCCCTTAAGATCAGGTCTCTTCAGCCGGAAGGCAAAAAGAGAATGGATACCGCAGCATTTCTTGCAGGCAATAAGACAGAGCCCGGAGTACGTCTCGGAAGATAACCATGGAAAATACAAGAAGCATTACCCTTGATGCCCTTATGGAAGCGGAGAGTACCGGAACTTCCATATCGGGGCTCATCAGGGACGTTTTGAATAAATACGATTATCTGGACCAGCGTGACAAGGCATTCATCAAGCTCCTCTTTGAGGGAACTGTGGAACGCCGTATTACGCTGGACTTTATTTTGAACGGAAGATCTTCGGTGAAGACCGGTAAGATGAAGCCTGTCATCAGGAATATCCTCAGGATGGGAGTCTACCAGCTTGTTTTTACCGATGCTCCCGCATATGCCGTTGTGAAGGAGTCCGTTAACCTTGCAGGCAAAAGAGGCTTCAGGGGACTGTCCGGATTTGTAAACGGCATACTCAGGAATATCGCCAGAGAAATAGAGGGGGCAGATGTTAAAGATAACAAACGTTTGGATATATTTCTCCCTGACCCCGGAAAAAACGACAGAGAAAAATACCTGTCAGTTAAATATTCCATGCCTGAATTTGTCCTGAATATCCTTCTGGATGAATTCGGCGACAGGACCGAAAGTATTCTTGTCTCCATTAACGATCCCAGAGATGTGTCTTTGAGATTCAGAACAGATATGGCTCCGGATAAAATAACTGAGATTATTGATCGTATTGGGCAATCAAATGTTATCTTAAAAAAGGATCCCGGAGAGGACTGCATATATCATGCAAAGCATGTGGGAGATATTAGAAAACTTCCCGGTTTTGAAGAAGGGTATTTTAACATCCAGGATGTAAGTTCCTTCAAAGCAGTAAAGTCTCTTAGAATAAAAAAAGGCGACATGGTTCTGGATGCCTGTGCCGCTCCCGGAGGAAAAACCGTCCTGGCATCGGAGTATGCGGGAGAGAGCGGAAGTGTTCTTTCCTGTGATGTTTCGGAAGACAAGGTCAGCCTTATCATTGAAAACACAGAGAGAATGGGTTGTAAAAATACAAATGTTATTGTTAGGGATGCGACGGTCCATGTTCCCGAAGATGAGGGTAAGTATGACTGTGTCATCATGGACGTTCCCTGCAGCGGTCTGGGAGTCATGGGTAAGAAAAGGGATATAAAATACAATCTCACTCCCGAGGGACTTGAGTCTCTTCCGAAACTCCAGAGGAAGATCATCGATGCCTGTGTCTCATATGTAAAGCCCGGCGGAAAGCTTCTGTATTCCACCTGTACCATGAGAAGGACGGAGAATGAAGAACAAGTGTTATATATAACCGGGAAATATGATTTCGAGATCCTTGAAGGTCCGAATCTTTTTCTTCCGGATGAAGGACAGCAGGATGGATTTTTCAGCTGTGTGCTCCGCAGGATAAAATAATGAAAGATATTAAATCGCTGACTCTTGATGAATTGAAAAAGGAAATGGAAGCTCTGGGAGAGAAATCTTTCAGGGCTGCACAGATCTATAAATGGCTTCATGTCAAACTGGTACACAGCTTTGATGAGATGACGGATCTGTCTGTGGCTTTGAGGGATAAACTTAAGGCCTCTTTTTCCGTTACCGATCTTAAACAGCTGGAAGTCCAGATCTCGAAAGAGGACGGAACCAGAAAATATCTCTTTGAACTTGAAGACGGTAATACCGTGGAAAGCGTCCTTATGAAATACCATCACGGTAATTCCGTCTGTATCTCTTCACAGGTCGGCTGCAGGATGGGCTGTAAGTTCTGCGCCTCCACAATAGGAGGATGTATCAGAAGTCTTGAACCTTCTGAGATGCTGGATCAGATTTATAAAATAACAAAAGATTGCAATGAAAGGATCTCCAATGTTGTCATCATGGGAATGGGAGAGCCCCTTGATAATTTTGACAATGTTGTTAAGTTCCTCGGAATGATCTCGGATGAAAACGGACTGAACATCTCCCAGAGAAACCTGACCCTTTCAACCTGCGGTCTTGTGCCCGAAATCCGCAAGTTAGCGGAACTGCATCTTGGAATAACGCTTGCTATTTCTCTTCATGCCGGAACCGATGAGAAGAGAAAAGCTCTTATGCCCATAGCCAATAAGTATTCTCTTGATGAGCTTATGAAGGCCTGCTCTTTCTACTTTAAAGAAACCGGAAGAAGGCTAACCTTCGAGTACAGCCTCATCGCCGGAGTCAATGATACCCCTGAAGATGCTGACGAGATCGGCGCCCTGGCCAGAAAAGCCGGCGCCCACGTGAACCTCATTCCCGTCAATCCCGTTACCGAGACGGGATTTAAGCCCTCCTCCGGCAAGGATACCAATGCTTTCAAGCAGGCACTGGAGAAAAGAGGGGTCACAGCCACCGTCAGACGTGAAATGGGACGGGACATCGATGGGGCCTGCGGCCAGCTCAGAAAAAGACATCTCGGGTAGAAGAACAAGGGGACGGTTCTTCTGTTCCACGGGTCCTGCCGCTTTGTTTAACCTGTCTCGCTTTTCGATTCCAGGCGGAATTGCTTCACAAGGCATGCTTTTGTTCATTACGCGGAGCCACTCGCTTCGCTCGGGCATGAGCGGCCGCAATTCTCGCAGGAATCGAAGTCTCGACAGATTAAACGGACGCGTCACCCCTGGAACTGAAGAACCGTCCCTGACTCCCCTGAG
>JAEEGL013230982.1_pt1 | contig 13663 bp, 8 predicted proteins | sample 9134231 | NCBI WGS metagenome assembly JAEEGL01 (sample SAMN16246548, study PRJNA631951) | gut metagenome | biome: gut microbiome; feature: rumen; material: fiber-attached | host: Bos | place: Iran: Karaj | collected 2018-10
CTTTAAACAAGGAACGCATATACCACTTTAATTTTTAAGGAGGAAGTTATTATGCAGAATGTTGATCTTTCACAGTATGGCATCACAGGTGTCTCCGAGATCATCTACAATCCCTCGTATGAAGCACTTTTCGACGAGGAAACAAAGCCTGAGCTTACAGGTTATGAAAAGGGTCAGGTGTCCGAGCTTGGCGCTGTCAACGTTATGACAGGCGTATTCACCGGCCGCTCTCCCAAGGACAAGTACATCGTTATGAACGACGAGTCCAAGGACAATGTATGGTGGACAACTGAGGAATATCCGAACGATAACCACCCCATGTCCGAGGATGTATGGGCAAAGGTAAAGGAAATGGCTGTAAAGCAGCTCTGCGGTAAGAGACTTTTCGTAGTTGATGCTTTCTGCGGCACAAACAAAGATACAAGAATGGCAGTGCGCTTCATAATGGAAGTCGCATGGCAGGCTCATTTCGTAAGAAATATGTTCATCAAGCCCACAGCCGATGAAGAGAAGTCCTTCAAGCCCGATTTTATGGTTTACTGCGCTTCTAAGGCCAAGGTAGATAATTTCAAGGAGCTCGGTCTTCGCACCGATACCTGCGTTGCATTCAACACAAAGAGCAAGGAGCAGGTCATCCTCAATACATGGTACGGCGGCGAAATGAAGAAGGGTATGTTCTCGATGATGAACTACTTCCTCCCGCTCAAGGGCATTGCTGCTATGCACTGCTCGGCAAACACGGATATGAACGGCCAGCATACGGCTATCTTCTTCGGCCTCTCCGGTACCGGCAAGACCACCCTTTCCACCGACCCCAAGAGACTGCTTATCGGTGACGACGAGCATGGCTGGGATGACAGCGGCGTGTTCAACTTCGAGGGCGGCTGCTATGCAAAGGTCATCAACCTCGATAAGGATTCCGAGCCCGACATTTATAACGCTATCAAGAGAAACGCTCTTCTCGAGAACGTAACTCTCGACAAGGACGGAAAGATCGACTTCGCAGACAAGTCCGTTACGGAAAATACCCGTGTATCTTACCCGATCGACCACATCGAGAAGATCGTTAAGCCCATCTCTCACGGTCCCGACGCAGATAACGTAATATTCCTCTCGGCTGACGCATTCGGCGTACTTCCCCCTGTTTCGATACTTACTCCCGAGCAGACAAAGTATTACTTCCTCAGCGGCTTCACCGCAAAGCTTGCGGGAACAGAGCGCGGCATAACCGAGCCTACTCCCACATTCTCCGCTTGCTTCGGCCAGGCGTTCCTCGAACTCCACCCGACAAAGTATGCGGAAGAGCTCGTAAAGAAGATGGAAAAGAGCGGTGCCAAGGCTTACCTCGTAAATACCGGCTGGAACGGTACCGGCAAGCGTATCTCGATAAAGGATACCCGCGGAATAATCGACGCTATTCTGAACGGCGATGTTCTGAAGGCTCCCACAAAGAAGATACCGTTCTTTGACTTTGAAGTTCCCACATCCCTCCCGGGCGTTGATCCGGCTATCCTCGACCCGAGAGATACATACAAGTCCGCTTCCGAATGGGAAGAAAAGGCAAAGGATCTTGCAGGAAGATTTATCAAGAACTTCAAAAAGTACGAAGGCAATGAGGCAGGCAAGGCTCTCGTAGCTGCCGGTCCGAAACTCTGATAACAGCCGGTTATCCGGACTCAACAGGTAAATATGACATCCCCGCATCGATGCACGGTGCGGGGATGTTTTTACAGAAATATATGATCACCCGCACAGCTCACTATACCTATCCCGAACGGCAGAACAACGTATTGCGCTTTTTGGTCAGTTAATTAGGTAAAAAATATTGATTTTCCAACGGATTTATGTTATAATAACATGGTATGGAACTTTGTATGAGACCACTCGGTCAACCACGGCAATAACGGAAGGATATGCTTATGAAATTCAGGAAAATTGCGGCTGCGGCACTCGCGTCAGTGATAGGCGCGGCATCGGCGGTCTGTGTACCGGCATCGGCGGAATTCACTTCTCCGGGCGACACACTTTCGCTGCTGAACAGATTCGGCACGGATAAAATGCGCTACAGCGACGAGATGTTCGCAGGAAGTGCCAAGAAATACTCGCAGGATATCGCGGTTTTCTCGGCGATACTGTCGGCTTCGGAATATATCGTCGAGGACGGCGCGCTTATGTCGCAGAACAGGCTCAGTGAGCTCGGCTTCGACAATATTACCGACTTCGGCTCGCATCAGCGGGTGTGGGCGCTTACTACGGACGATGTGGATTACGCAGGGTATCTCTTTGCGCATAAGACGATAGAGGCGGACGGCAAGACGTATGACCTCGTATCGGTCACGGTCAAGGGCACGAGCTCCAACCTCGAATGGTACTCCAACTTTGATGTCGGCACGGGCAGCACACATTCGGGTTTCTACACCGCCTGCGGACGGCTTGAGGCCGATCTCGGAGCGTATGTCAGGAGCCTGAGCGTTGACCCGAAGAATGTCAAGGTACATATCTGCGGACACAGCAGAGGCGCCGCTGTCGCAAATCTGCTCGCGGAGCATATTGTAAACGCAGCAGACGGTTTCGGCGATGTCAACAAGCTTGACGAGGAATGGTTCGCAGATGTGAGCACGGACAACATCTACGCGTATCTGTTCGCGCCGCCCACCACGGAGAAAAGCGACGGTCTGACGGTGGATGTACGCAACGAGTCCTCCAAATATGCAGGGATATACAACTTTATCGACCCGCGCGACCCCGTTCCGCAGATGCCGATGTACGGCTGGGGATTTTCCCGCTGCGGGAAGCAGATACCGCTGCCGTCGGTGCTCTCTGCGGGCACTGCCGCGAACGATATCTACACCGACGAAATGGATGAGCTGTTTGAAAGCTTCGGCCTCGGGAGTTATTCCGAAAACGTTGAGGAATGTGCCGATTCAAGGACCGTGCATGTGTTCCGCGAGCTTGCCGAGAAAATAAAGAGCACCGACGAGTATTACAACAAGCAGTGCGGCGGCGAGGGCGACGATACCATAACCGCATATAAATACTTCCACGACGGCATTGCGGCCGCAATAGCCGATTACGCCTCGGACACATCGACCCTTATCTCCACTATCGCGGTGGGGGCGGCGACCGAAGAGCTGTACGGGATCACCAACTACTTCCTCAAAAGCGCACTTGACGGGAGCCTCGTTTTCGCGCACATGCCGCAGAACTATATTGCGGGTGTTATGCAGCTTGAAAGCACCTCCGACCTGCTGCGCGGGGAATATTACCGCGTAAATGTTGAGCCTGCACTGAACGTTACGGTAAGAGACGAATCCGGCAACGCTGTCGGCCGGGTAAAGGACGGCACGGCAGTGCAGTATTCGCAGGGCGTTTACAGCGACGGCACGGATATCGACATCTATCTGCCTGTGGGCGAGAAATTCACCGTTTCCATGACCGGCAGCGATTCCGAAAAGGTGAACGTCACTGTTTACCGTGAGAATATCGGTACGGGCAGGATACAGGCGGCTTACAGCATTCCGGACGTTCCGGCGGGCAAAGGCGTAAAGCTCGGGTTTACGCTGAACGGCGACGGCAGTTCAATGCTGGGCGTTATGGACGGTATCGGGGAAGGCTCTCCCTACAGCGAGATATACAGAGCGAGCTTCACCGATCCTGTGACCGTGGGCGAGCCCGAGGATGAAGACAACAGTGTTCCCGGAGACATCGTTATCGGTGACGACGACATTACCGTTGCTGACGATGAAGCAGACACCGATGAAACGGATGATGACGGAATTACAGACGATACGGACGACAGCGGTGATATCGATACTCCCGACGTTACCGACGACAGCGGTGATATCGATACTCCCGACGTTACTGACGACGCTGCCCCCACCATTACAGACGGCGACCCCGATGGAAATCCGCCGACGGGCAGCGCACTTCCTGTCGGTCTCACGGCGATTTCCTTACTCACTGCGGCGCTGTTTGTAAAACGCCGCGCGGAGAAAAGCCGCTGACAGTTGAGGTATCGGCTTCACCGATAATAAAAAACAAATGCACTTTCTCTCAATGCAAACGAGTGAAAGTGCATTTTTCTCTGTTTTCAATAACACTACGCTTTCGCTTCCTTTGTCGTACAAAGGAAGTGGTGAGGGAGCTCGAGGGAGAGGCAACGCCTCTTCCTCGTGTGGCTCGCCCTCAAGGCGAGACACTTCTCTCGAGCGGCAGCGGCTTCTGTACTTCTACGCTGTCTGTGCGCTGTACAGCTCGTAATAGGCACCCTTCTTCTCCATGAGCTCGTCGTGGGTACCGCTTTCGACTATGCCGTGGTCGTCGATGAACATAATGCGGTCGCAGTTTCTGATCGTGCTGAGGCGGTGGGCTATTATGAACGAAGTACGGCCTTTGAGGAGCTCGGAGAGACCCTTTTGCAGAGCGGCCTCGGTGCGGGCATCTATGGACGATGTTGCTTCATCGAGGACGAGTATTTTCGGGTCGCTGAGGAGAGTGCGGGCGAAGCTGATAAGCTGTTTTTCACCGCCGGAGAGCTTGGAGCCGCGCTCGTTGACCTCGGTGTCGTAGCCGTTTTCCATGTGCGTGATGAACTCGTCGGCGCAGACCGTTTTTGCGGCGGATATGACTTCCTCGCGGGTGGCGTCTATCCTGCCGTAGCGGATATTATCCTCTATCGTCCCGCTGAAAATGAAGCTGTCCTGGAGCATTATGCCCATCTGCGAGCGCAGAGACTTCAGTGTCACATCGGATATATCCGTTCCGTCAACGGTAATGCTGCCCTTCCTTATATCATAGAAGCGCGATATAAGTGAGACTATGGTGGATTTTCCCGCGCCGGTGGGGCCAACGAGCGCTATGCTCTCGCCGGGCCGGCATTTGAAGGAAACGTGCTCGATAACGTCGATACCCTCTTCGTAGCCGAACGTCACGTCCCTGAATTCCACCTCGCCCTTTATCTCGCCGAGTTCGGATGCTCCCGGCTTGTCGGTTATCGTCACCGGCTCGTCGAGCGTTTCGAAAATGCGCTCTAAGTAGGCGATATTGTTGATAAAATTATTCATTATATTCGAGATGTTCATAATAGGCTGCCAGAAGCGCGACGCGTAGCCTGTCATTGCGGCAAGGGTACCGAGCGAGACGGTGGCGGGGTCGAATACCAGCAGTCCGAATACAAACATCGACGCGCGTATCAGCGTTGAGATGTTGTCGGTGGCAGGCCACACGAGGTTCGAGAACTTGACCGCGCGCATCCAGCTCTTGCGGTAACGGGTGTTCAGCTCGTCGTAGATACCGGCATTTTCTTCCTCGCGGGTAAACACCTTTGTTATGCGCGCACCGACGATGTTCTCCTGTAAGTACGCATTCATATTCGAGCTCTTGTTGGAAACGTCCTGCCATGCGCGGCGCTGCTGCTTCTTTATTGCGAACATAACGAGGATAAAGAGCGGCAGGCCCGATATCGCAACAAGCGCAAGGCGAACATCTATGACGAACATAAATATCAGAATGAACGCCATATTGAGTATTTCCATTATGAAGTTGACGATACCGTTCGAGAGCATATCCGACACGCTGTTGACGTAGTTTATCACGCGTATCAGTATCTTCCCGTGCGGGCGTTCATCATAGTAGGTGAACGGAAGCTCCTGCAGATGCGCGAAAAGATCCTCGCGTATGTCGAAGATCACATTCTGCCCCACCATGGTAAGCATGCGCGAGCGGATGTTGGACAGCATAACGCTCACGACCGTGAGCAGCAGGAGCAGTCCCGCGAGTATCAGCAGCTCGGGGATATTGCCGTTCGGTATCGACACATCCAGTGCGTGACGGGTGATGAACGGCTCGGCAAGCCCGGCGAGCGCGGCGGCAATGCTTATCAGCAGCGCGGCGATCATCTTGCCCTTGTATTTTTTTATATATACGAACGAGCGTTTGAAATGTCCGAAGTCGAAAGGGGCTTCAAGCTGCTCGTCGATGTCGTATTTATTCCGTGCCATATTATACCGCCTCCGTTTCCGCGCCGCTCTGAAGGTCGTATATCTGCTTATAGTAGCCGCCCCGCGCGATAAGCTCGTCGTGCGTTCCGATATCGGCGACCCTGCCGTTATCGAGAATGATTATCTTGTCGGCATTACGGGCGGACGAGATACGCTGCGCAATGATTATCTTCGTGCAGGGGAAGTCGAGCTTCCCGGAGAGGCTTTCCTGTATATAAGCCTCGGTCTCCATATCCACCGCCGATGTGGTATCGTCGAGGATAAGCACGGCAGGCTTTACGGCAAGGGCACGGGCAAGCGAGATACGCTGCTTCTGTCCGCCGGACAGGCCGACTCCGCGCTCCCCGACAATGGTGTCATACTGTAAGGGCAGCTGCGTTATGAACTGGTGTGCCGCGGCAAGCTGCGCACATTTCTTGACATATTCCTCCTCAAGCTTGCTGTTTCCGAACGCGATATTGCTGTCAATGGTGTCGGAATACAGCAGCACGTCCTGTGTCGCGATACTTATATTTCTGCGAAGGGTATTGACCTTGTGCATTTTAACGTTTATGCCGTCAACGAGCACTTCGCCGCTGTCGGTATCGTAGAACCGCGGGATAAGATTTATCAGCGAGGTCTTGCCGCTGCCCGTAGCGCCCATTACGGCGACGGTCTCGCCAGGCTTGATGTGGAAGCTGATGTTGTTGAGGATGGGTTTGCCGTCGATCGAGAAATACACGTTTCTGAACTCGATATCGCCGTTAAGGTGCTCCTCGGTCTCCTCGGAATCGTTTCTGTCAACGATCATCGGCGCCGCATAGTATATCTCAATTATCTTGGATGCGGATGCCATAAAGCGGTACAGATCGTTTACATAGCTGCCCATATTGCGCATAGGCATCGACACCGCCCACAGCAGGGTGGATATCGCGACATACTGCCCCATGGTGAGGTGACGGCTTATGATGAACAGGCCGCCTGCAACGAGCAGTATCACGCCGAGCGAACCCGCCGCTATGTCTATCATCGGCTGGTATTTCAGCCACACGTTTGCAGCGTCCACGTTTGCGTTGCGGTAAGCTTCGTCCTTTGCGCGGAATTTCTGCTTCTCGAATTCTTCGCGTGCGAAAGCCTTTACCACGCGGTTTCCGGAGATGTTCTCCTGCGCCGCGGTATTCAGCGCGGACTGCCTGTCGCGGACGTTGCGGTACATAGGCCCGGCTTTGCGCGAGAACCTGCGGGTGATAACGAAGATGACGGGCGTTATCGTGAGTATGCACAGCGCTGTCGGAACATCTATTGTGAAGAAATATATCATAGATGCGGTAAACAGCGCGATAGACTCAACGATGCCTTTTATTACCCACGATACCATGTGGCGCACCATATCAAGGTCGCCCGTAAGACGCGTCATAAGGTCGCCCGTGCGGTACTTGTCGTAAAATTCCATATCCTGGTTTTCGATCTTGCGGAACAGGTGCGTCCTGACCTTGTAGATCATTCCCTGCGAGGCCTTCTCATAGTACATATTGCAGGTGTACTGGAATATCGTCCTCATAAGAGTGAAACCGATCATTCCCGCAATGAGCCACCACAGCCCCGCAGTGTCGTTCTGCAGGTTCTGTACCGCATTGTCGTTGGATATGTATGTGTCGATTATCGCCGACTGGAAGTACGGCGACGTGATGTGCAGAGCATTGCAGAATATCGAAAGTATCAGCGCAAGTATGTAGTTGCGCCGGCTGCCTTCCATATTCTTCCATAGCCACCTCAGCTGAAACATAGGTCTGCTCCTTTCCGTGAAGAAGTCGCTGCCGCTTGAGACGGCGCTGACGCGCATGAGGATAGGGCGCTGCCCTATCCTCAAACTCCTGACCCGGTTCCTTTGTGCGACAAAGGAACCGAAAGCGTAGAGAATGTATCCGGCGTCTCTGCGATTTTTACAACCGCAGAGAAAACGTTTTCGCAGATAAGTTACCTTATAATACCATAAACATTTCGGAATTTCAATATGCAAAGTGTAGATTTAACGCTGTTTTCATCCTTGTCTTTGTGCATTTTGACGTGAAGTAAGAGATACCCTTATAGATTCACATTGATACGGCTTTTTCCTTGACATTCCGGCATTTTTATGATAAAATATATAATATAGATTGGCCCGCCGGGAACCGTGCCGCTCACAGCTTCTACAAATGCTTGACAAACCGGCGCGTTTGTGGTACAATATATCTGTAAAAATTGTGTGAAAAGGTGATAACAATGAACAGGAATGAACGCCTCATCGCCGAGGTCGATGCAAGTATGGCGATAGAGGGTATGGCTCTCACAAAGGCGGATAAGGAAAGACTTATGTGCTATCTGAAAAGACCCGACGACTTCGGAAGGATAATGTCCGAGCTCGTGAGAAAGCATAAGTTTCCCGGCCGCGGAAACGTCTGAACAGACTTCCCGATAAATATGCTTGAAAAGTACAGCTATGACTACGAGCACGATGACCGCTACTGCGACCCCGTGACCGGCGTGCTCAGGAATAAGCTGAATATCGACAACGAACGCGATCTGATGATCGCCGAGAGGGAGATCACCTCAATGTGGTTGGTGAGGCTCAAAGCCGAGCCGGTCAAGGGAAATTTCGACCTCGACCATCTCAGGCGCATCCACCGCCGTATCTTCTCCGACATCTATTCGTGGGCGGGAAAATGCCGCACGGTGGATATCTCGAAAGGCAACGTCTTCTGTCGGGCAATGTACATTTCCGATTATGCGGCCGAACTGTTCGGCGGGCTTGCAAAGGAGAACTACCTGATAACTACGCCTGCGGAGGAAACTCCCGCAAGGCTCGCGTATTATCTGAGCGAGATAAATGTTCTTCACCCGTTCCGAGAGGGAAACGGCAGGACGCAGCGGCTCTTTACGGAGTATCTCGGCTCGGTGAGCGGATTTCACGTTGATTTCTCCGCCGTGAGCGCGGATGAGATGATACGTGCGAGCGCAGATGCCTTCGCGAAAGACCTTGACCGCCTGAACGCGATGTTTGAGCATATCTGTACGCCCATTACCCCGCGAGAGCAGATAAGGGCGATAACAAACTTTTTCGGCGCGAGAAGTCAGCAGATGAAGCTCTATAAACAGATGAATAATTAAAAACGGTGTCCGTATGAACGGGCACCGTTTCTGCGTATCTGTTTATATTTCAACTTCGCCTGTCTCGCTGTTGTAGTACGAAACGAAGCAGCCCTGGTGCTTCTTGCTCTCGTAGGTGGCCAGGTCGGCGTGCTTGTAGAGCTTGTCGAACTCGTAGGTGTCACCGGGCATATAGAATGCCACGCCCACGCTGACGAATATCTTCTGGCGGTTAAGCTCGGGTATAGTTACGCTGTAGATGTTGTTGAACAGTCTGCTTATCTTCTCCGCGGCTGTCTTGCGTTCGGTGATGCCGGAGGCATACACCGCGAACTCGTCGCCGCCGAGGCGCATTACGATATCGTTGCTTCTGAATGAACGGCGCAGGCAGTACGCAATGGCTATCAGCACCTTATCGCCTGCCGAGTGGCCGTATGTATCGTTGATGTACTTGAATTTATCGGCATCGAGCAGCAGGAACATACCGCCGCCGCCGTGAGACATTTCCTCGCGTATCTTGTGCTCGCCGCTGCCGCGGTTGTTTACGCCGGTCATACGGTCGGTCTCGGAGAGATACTGAAGTTTATCGCGCTTGCGCTTCTCCTCGTCGATCGACTCGACCAGAAACAGCACGGGGGTGAGCTTTCCGGCGACGCGCTCCGCCGCAACAAACCTGGCGCGGCACCACATATTGTTTGCCTTGAGATATTCGAGCGTCAGCGTGCTTTTGCCGTTGATGCGCTCGTCGATAGTATCCAGGTCAACAAAAAGCTTTGCTTCTTCCCGGGACATATCGGAGACAAGGGAGTCCATTATCTCGGACAGCATTTTCCGGGCATCGGAGCTGTGCGTCTCGAGCATCTCTTCAACGGCCGGATCCTTGACGGTCATGGTGCTGTAGGTGTTTTTGACGATGTTTATATCAAGCATCGAGATGTAAGTGTCGGCGATGCAAGCGAGCTGGAGGTTAAGCTTTTCGGCTACCAGTGCATTGCGGCTTGTTTTGACGAATATCATCAGAAGGATGATAATAGTCAGCGGTATCATCACAGCGGCCGCGACGATCATTATTTTCAGCGGCAGGAAAACTATGCTCGAGTTTATCACCGAGACGCAGTACCACTCATTTTCTATCTTTGTGGAATAGATCACATATACCTTGCCCTTGAAGGCTATCTCAAAGCTCATCTCATCACCGTTGTAAAGCTTATCGGCAACGGCGGCGCCGAGCGTATCGGTTTCGCTGAGGTAGTTGTGACCGAGCTCGTATTTGTTGGAATGTGCGACCACGCCGCCTCTTCCGTCGAGCACTATTTCTGTGGTTCCGCGGGACTGTTCGGCGATCTCCTCGGTGATAGCCTGGACTCTGGAAAGCCCGAGGTCCAGCGCGACGACGCTCTCGTTGTCGTTGAGCATCTTCGATATCGTCATCATCATTGTATTGGTCTGTGCGTCAAGGTACGGGTCAACGATAGTGAGCGCACCCTTATTGGCCACGGTCTCCACATACCATGGCCGCGAGGTGGGCACATAATCCGCGTCCGGCACCCATCCCGAGCCGTCGAGGTATTCTCCGCGTATGTAGCCGTAAATGCCGGTGAGGTTTGGGTCAAGAGCGTTTACGAGCCCTTCCGACTGCATTGTCATATACGCGAGTACGTCCTCGTTGGGGTGCCCTTCGGATAATAACTTGTTGAGCTGGTAATCCGCGAGCGTAATGGAATTCTTGCCGAGATCGAGATAGGTGTTGAATATTTCGGCGGATCTGGAGTTGTCGAGCTCACCGCGAGAAACGATGCTCTCTTCTACCGAAGAATACATAAGGTTGAAGAGCACCGACAACAGTGTTATGAAAAAAACAGCGATAAGCAGCGAGATCACAATACTTCGCGCACCGAGTGTTTTCAGCACCTCGAGGATCCCGATGCCACTTTTATTCTTTTTCAATTTTCTCTCCTTCGGGATGCTTTTTTATTCGCACTGCAGGGGGCTGAAGCTCTGCAAAGTGCTGCGTCCCAATGTGTCATAACGAGATGCGGTATTACGGTATTTGCGGACTGTCCGGGATTTCCGGCCTTACATTTTCCCGGAACGCCGGGACTTTTGCCGATATCCGGTCTGTATGTGATATCTTGCTACTATATTATACCACAAATTGTTCGTTATGTCAAATTATTTAGTGAAATTTCGTTAAAAAAGTATAGCAGCAGCATCTTTACAACCAGTTAGCAATGTGTTATAATAATAAAAATGCTCATATAAGGGCAATTTTTATCATCTCAAAAATTATGGTAAACGACATACATCCTTTTTGCGAAGGCGAAAAAATGCGGGGGTACAAAGCCGCCGTAAAGTCGTTATTTGTCGGAACTATAATTCCGGAGGTCATCATGGAAAAAAAGAAGCGCACACTTAAATCGAGGCTGACTATGCTGTCGGCGATACCGGTGCTCTCTATGGGCATCCTGCTTGTTATCATCTACATAATCGTAACTTATAACAAGTACATCTCATTATATCAGGATGAGGGCGTTGCTCTCGCAAATGCCTATGCATCCTCGGTAGAGAACACGATTGCGAGCCTTTCGCAGCAGTTCGACGTTATCATCAAGACTCCCGCCGTTACCGACGAGGGCATACAGGTCGAAACGAGAAAGAGCATTCTTGCTCAGGCTGCCGAGACGAGCACGTTCAAGGACTTCTCGATAGCTTATCCGTCCGGTAAGACCTACAGCAATACCGATATCTCCCAGCGTGAGTATTTCAAGCAGGCGTTTGCCACAAAGTCGGAATACGTTTCGAGCCCGGTTGTCAGAATGACCGATAACTCGATTACCATTATGATGGGCAAATACTTCGTTTCCTCCAACAACAGCGGTGAATACCTCGTTTACGGCGGTCTTGCAGCCGATACGTTCTCAAAGCTCATCAAAGAAGTGCATTTTGAGGAGAACGGTATCGCGTATATCCTCGATAAAGACGGCATTGTCGTGGCCACAAGCACAAACGGTATCCCCCAGCTCACCGAATTCCTCGGCGACAATACTTTCGACCCGTCGATGAAGGCGGCTGCGGAAACTATTGTTTCCAACAGCGAAGGCAATACCGAGTTTAAATTCAACGGTGAAGAATATATTGTCGGCTTCGCGACCATTGACAGACACGAGAACTGGACAGTCGTTGTAGCTACCCCCAAGAGCCCTATAATAAGGAGTATTCTCCTTGTAGTTGTAGGCGTTATCGTAGTTGCTTTGGTGGCTACCATACTGGCGATAATCGTTACCAGCATAAGGATCAAGCGCATTGCCGGTCCTATCTCCGCAACATCAAAGCGTATCACCGAAATGGCGGAGGGCGATCTTTCGAGTCCCGCAGAGACCTTCAGGACCAACGATGAGATCGAGACCATGTCTGATGCAACAAGCAACATGGTGCATAATATGAACCTGTGCATCAATGATATAGGCAGAGTGCTTACAGCAGTATCGCATGGCGATCTTACCGTTAAGCCCGAGGTAGAGTACAATGGCGATTTCGCGAAGATAAAGGATGCTATGGAGAGCATACTCACATCCCTCAACGCAATTATGAGCGACGTAAGTACGAGCAGCACCGAGGTGCTTTCCGGTTCCGACCAGATGGCGGAAGGTTCGCAGGCCCTCGCAGACGGTACAACAAGACAGGCTTCCGCGATAGAGCAGATCTCCGCAACGATAGCGGAAGTTTCCACTCAGATATCCAATACCGCGCAGAATGCCGCACAGGCAGGCGAACTCTCGAAGCAGACGCAGGAAAGAGTGAACGAACAGGATGCCGAGATACAGAATATGGTACAGGCAATGAACGAGATCAGCAATACGTCCAAGGAGATCGAAAAGATCATCAAGACGATCGAAGATATCGCGTTCCAGACAAATATCCTCGCGCTCAACGCCGCCGTAGAAGCTGCGCGTGCGGGTGACGCCGGCAAGGGCTTTGCAGTCGTGGCCGATGAAGTCCGCAACCTCGCGAGCAAGTCTGCCGAGGCCGCAAGCTCTACCACCTCGCTTATCACAGCGTCGATCGAAGCTGTCGGCAAGGGCTCCAGGATAGCGGCTGCGACCGCCGGGTCAATGCAGGAAGTCAAGGATATGTCCGCACAGACTGCAAACCTTATCTCCGAGATCGCTCTCGCAAGCGCAGAGCAGAACGAGTCTATCCGTCAGATAACCTCCGGCGTGGAACAGATCTCCCAGGTCATCCAGACCAACTCGGCTACTGCCGAAGAGACCGCCGCTTCCTGCGAGGAGCTCACCGGACAGTCCAGATTGCTTCAGGAGCAGGTCGCTAAGTTCAAGATACTCCAATGAGATTTCTCCGGCGCTCAACCGCCCACAGAACATAAATGAACGCATACCTCCCCATGCCGTGAGTGTGGGGAGGTTTTTGCTGCTTTGCAATTACAGGCTGCAATTCTCAATTGCGGGATCGCGACGGGATCTGAGTTCTTTTGTTCGCTGCGGTATGTAAACAGCGTTCGTACAAAATTGTGCAAATTATCGCGTGTGCTATTGTGCACA
>JAEEGL013483037.1_pt1 | contig 13663 bp, 25 predicted proteins | sample 9134231 | NCBI WGS metagenome assembly JAEEGL01 (sample SAMN16246548, study PRJNA631951) | gut metagenome | biome: gut microbiome; feature: rumen; material: fiber-attached | host: Bos | place: Iran: Karaj | collected 2018-10
ATCAATAAAGGGTGTTTAGTAAATCATTATATATAGAGAACAGTAGTTAATAGATGAAGTGTTGACTTTAGTTATTGGATATGGTATAATTAAATTGTTAGAGAAGATAATAGAAAAGTGTACATTATAGATGAGAGAGGAAGATTGATTAATAGGGATGAGCATTGGTGGGTAATAATTAAAGTCAATATAAGCTCAATAGGAAAACTAATCTGGACAGTTAGAACGCAGAGAATTGTAGGTTCGAGTCCTACTGTTGACACCATTAAGTTCTCAAATTATTAGAGAACACTAACATAAAGACTACATTATTATTGAACAAAGACAATCCAAGTTAAACCGAGTTCTTTACCTTAACTTTATCCTCTCTCTCAGTTAAGGGGTTTAAAAGAGAATTTCACTTATTCAATTAAAGTCTTTGTTCAACAATTTAAAGGAGAGATTATTATGAAAGATATACCTGGTTTTGAAGGTAAATATGCAGCAACAAGCTGTGGACGAATTTGGTCACATTTAACATAGCAATTTCTTAAGCCACATATAAGTCATGATGGATATAGATAGGTTATGTTAAACGATAGACATTGGTATAAAGTGCATAGATTAGTTGCATTAACATATATACCAAACCCAGATAATCTTAACACAGTTGACCATATTATTACAATTAAGGATGGTGGAACAGATTGTGTAAATAATCTCAGGTGGATGTCTCATTCTGATAATTCAGCGCGAGGCAAACACAAACAAGTTTTATGTGTCGAAACTGGTATTATTTATGAATCAGGATTAGATGCAGCAAATCATACAGGTATTAACAAAGGCAATATTGCTTCTTGTTGTACTGGAAAACGTAAAACAGCCGGTGGATTTCACTGGCAACATATTTAACGAGGTGAAATATATATGCGTATAAAGCAGCTTGCCGCAGTACTTAACGGCACAATTAACACAACTGGTATTATCGACCAGGTTACTGGCGCAGCACCTGTTGCAAATGAAGACCTTTCTGATATCGTTGATATTGGTAAGACAGTTCTCGATTATACTGGTCAGTCAAACACAAACTATGACAGCTTTATGAGAAGCCTTATTGACCAGGTCGGCAAAATCATGTTTGTTGACAGAGTTTACACATCACAGGCTCCTAACATTCTTAAGGATGGTTTTGAGTATGGTTCAATTCTTGAAAAGGTAAGATGTGAAGTTCCGGACGCAAGAGATAACGCTACTTGGGACCTTTTCAATTATCCAGTTAATGGCGGCGACGCTTATCCTGACCCATTTGAGCTTTCTAAGCCAAGTGCAACAGCTAAGTTCTTCAACTCAAAGGCAACATATGAGATTCCTATCACACTTACAGACATTCAGCTCAGAGAAGCTTTCCAGTCTGCCGCACAGTTCGGTTCTTTCATTTCTATGATTGAGAACAGAATTAGAATGAAGATGACACTTTGCAACGACGGTTTGATAATGGCTACTATTGCAAACCTTATGGGTCAGAAGTTCAGACTTGGTGCTAACGTTAACCTTCTTGAAGCTTACAAGGCTAAGTTCCCTTCTGCTACAACTACTGCCGCAACAGCTCTTACTGATAAGGAATTCCTTAGATTTGCTTCTAAGACAATTGCTCAGTACAAGAAGTATCTTGCTACAGCATCTACACTTTACAACGGCGATGGTTCAAGCTCATACCTTACATTCACTCCTGCTGACAGACTTAAGTTCATTGCTAATACAGAGTTCAGTAAGTCACTTGACGCATATCTTTACTCTGATACTTACCACAATGAGTTCGTTAACCTTCCTGGTTATGAAGAGGTTGCTTTCTGGCAGGGTACTGGTACTTCAAACGATAGCCGCCTTGCAATTGATGTAAAGGTTGACGATGGTTCAACTGGCACAGAGATTAAGAGAGATGGCGTTGTAGCTGTAATGTTCGATGATGAAGCTGCTGCTGTATGCAACCAGAACTTCCGTGTAACATCTGCTTACAATGGCCGTGGAGAGTACACTAACTACTTCTACAAGTGGGATGCAATGTACATGAACGACTTGCTTGAAAACTGTGTTGTTTTCGATGTAAGTGATTATAGTAATGCAGAGACATTCACTGGTGACAGCGCTCCTGATAACTGGGACACTATATATGCAGTTGCAAATTCTCCTTACTACATTGCTGATGCAAATGGTTCCGTTGTTATCAATGGTGAGAAGTTCACACAGCTTTCTGCAAGCGATAAGTCTACTGCACAGGGCTTCAGCTGGGCTTCTTACAAGGGCAAGGCTATTGTTAAGAAGATTGCCTAAGACAATTAAATAAGAGAAATGGCGGCGACTGGCGATAATGCTTCGCCGCCTTACTTATTATTAATTAAATTAAACAAAACGAGGTGATATAATGCAAGCATCATTCTATATTATAACAGAGCCTACAAACAAAGTTAATAAAACTTTGGGAACTGCTATTAAGACTTGCGGCGCAACACCATAGCCAACAGGACCAATTGATGTGGTTAACCCAATTCTTATCATAGACGGACCACTTGATTCCGCGGCGAATTATTGCTATGTTGGTGAACCATTAAACCGCTATTACTTCATTACTGCTTTAGACTATACTACTGCTAACAAAGTTATAGTATCTCTCCATGTTGACGTATTAATGACTTATAGAGGTTTTCTTAAAGCAACAACTTTAAACTACATTAGTGGTGCAGAAGACATCAATGAAGTTGCTGACAGTTCTTATCCTCTTGGCGATTACATTAAGACAATGACTTTCAATCTTGAAGATTGGAATGAAAGTGCTTTCTCTAATAACGATGGTGGTAGACGTTACATTCTTAGAGTTGCCGCAGGGTCAGTTCAGAGTGGTACAGCAGTTGCTCTTACGGTAGGCGGCTATGCTGTTTACTCTAAATGGAAATATGATGTTATTGGACCAGCTAACAATGCAACTCTATCCTTTAACTCAGAAGCTCCTGGTGACACAACTAACCCACGTATTCGTAATAACTCAATTGTTACTGTTAACTCAACTTACAAATATAAGGCTGTAATAACTGGCGTTGAGGCTAACTCTGCTCCATTTATTGACCTTGTTCCACTATTCTAATTCGGAGGTGAGATATAAATGCAGTTAAATGAAACTATATGGGGTGCCCCTTCAACATATAGAAGTGTCACACGAGATTCTCAGTATGATAAGGTTAAGACACCAAACATTACCTATTCAGATGTGGTAGCAGCACATCCAGAACTTCAGTTCCCATATTTTGAGAAATCAACATATAGATGGTCTGTTCCTTCAGACTCTTCAATTGGTCACTATTCAACTTGTAGCTGGTGGGCATCCGCAGGAACTACAAGCATAAAACATGAAGTTAAAGAACCACAGCCGTAGGGCGTAGTAGGACTTACTTTTACTGCTAATGCAAGTACAGCAGCAGCAACGCTTTCAATTAGAAATACACCTTACGCCGAGAATGTAGATGCAGCAATGAAATTCCCACCATATACAAAAATGGCGGCTTAGGTAACAAATCAAAGCGGAACAGTTAACTATGCTGGCGCAAGTACAATTAACTACTCTCATAAAATCTCTTATAAAAACTATGCCAATACTTGGGATGGAGCTTTTCCAATTGTTTCAAAACTATCATATAAGGAAAGCGTAATTGTTCTTTATGGTTCTTACTTGAATGAAAAAGGCAACTATTCAGGCGGAAACTTAGTTCAGTATGGTGTTCCTGGTGTTTTTACAGGAGAACTTGATTCTCTTATTTCTAATATGAGAGCAAGATATGAAGCTGACCTCGCGGCAGAACACAATGTAGAACCAGAAGACTATAAGTTAACTGGTATATCTGCTGAATATTACTTGCTTAATAATAATGGAACATCACGTTTTACTCCTGCCAGTGGTTGTCCTTATGCTTGTGCATTTTCATTCTATGAGCCTTCACAACGTTGGAAATTAAGATACTATGATGACCCAGACCTTGCGGCAACAAATCTTTTTACATCTTCTATTGGTTCTGGATTTATGGTAGGTACTGGCGCAATGCGTAATACCAATCCTGCGGTACAAAGTAAGAACTTTGGTTATCGTTCTTATTCATCACTTCCAACACCAAGTACATTCTTCAATGGGTTAACTTCTGTTTGGAGTGGTTCAGAAGATAACATGAGTCCTTGTGAACGCTCTTATAGATGTAGTTCTAAGAAACAGCAATTCTCAGATGTTAGTTACCACTGGGAGTGGAGATTGAGATTACAGTATGAGAGTTTAAAGTTTGAAGACGTTTAGACTTTGCCAAGTTCATCAAGCGGCAAGTACAGTCAAATTGTCCTTCATCCAGTTCTTGTAATTGACAACTTTGATTCTTCATTAGGAGACTATTTCGCCGCAGTTCGTAGAGCTTGTTTACACGAAATGGCGTTCTTAGGTCTGCCAATGGCTACTAATGAGAACGACGCAATATATGAGCTTTGGACAACAGACCAAACTGACATCTACATTCCTCAGTTCGATTCTCATATGGTAACAACTGGTCAGTTCTTAACACTTGCCGAGTCCTATGCCGCCGACCCAGAAGGACAATACACATGGGATAATATCTATGGTGACGTTGAAGCAATTAATGACTATGACCCTGACTACCAGCCAGATGGTCCAGTTCGTCCAAGACCAGACCCTGACCCAAATCCTATTCTTCCTTCAACACCAGCTTTCACATTAGCGGGACGCGGCACTCAATGCTATGCTATTACTCCTGCTGATATGACAGAGATTTTTGACGACATCTATGGAAGAAGCTCTGGTTCATTTAACGACCTTGTTGATGGACTTAAACTTTTCGGTTCAGACCCTATGGGCGCAATTATTTCCTATAAGTGGTATCCATTCCAGTTCAGCTCAGCTTAGTCTGCGCCAGTTGTTCTTGGAACTACAGAGATTAACCCTTCTCATACATATCCAATCATTCAAAATGTTACCAGCTCATTTGTTCAGTCAAAAGGCGTATTCTGGTATGGTAGAGATAAGAACTTCGTTGAATCACAAGAGACAACAGCTCGTCTATTTCTTCCATTCTATGGCTTCTATGAATTACCAATGCCGCAAGTCCTTTCTAAAGAACTCGAACTTGAGTTCCATTACAACGTGCCGGACGAGGTTGGCGTATGGATTATTAGCTTCGGTGATGTTATCTATGATTACCTTGAATGTGATTGTTCAATTGAAATTCCTTTAACAGGAAATAACGCAAGAGCAATTCGTCAAGCTAAGGTTAACGCGGCTATTTCAATTGGTGCTCAGGCTGCCGGAACAGCTGCAACAATAGCAATGGGTGGCGCAATTATGAAGGGCATTACTGGTGGTATGACTCATTTAGCAGAAGGTATAGATGTTCTTGCTGAAGAAACACTTGGCTATAATCTTGAAACTAAGGCTTACTTAGGTTGGAAAGGATTGAATAGCGGCTATGCCGGCTTAGTAGGTGGCAAATCTTCAATGGGTGCAAGTGCTCTTGGTGAAGCGGGTGGAATTTATAACACTCTTTCTCAGGCGGCACAGCAAATCAACCACTTAAAAGTTAACGTTCCATTCCACGGCGCGGCAGATGTTACAACATTCCTTAACTTACCAATGCATCCTTATATTCAATTCTTCCAGCATTAGCTCGTTGAAGGATATATTGAGAGCGAGTATAGATTAAAGGTTGGTCATGCTTGTCACAAATACTGCACAATCACAGAAATGCCGCAGAACTCATTACTTAAAGCAACTGGTATGGCAAATATGAGTTCGATGGGTATGGAAATGATGGAAGTTCAAGAACTTAATCAAATCTTATAGACTGGTTTCTATTACACTTCATATTAACAAAAAGAAAGGACACCAATTAAGGTGTCCTTTTTTAATCTTCATTTTTAAACATACCCCAGTTGTAATCATTAACTGGTTCAAAGTTTGCCTTAAAGCCCTCTCCATTATCAAGAGAAGCCTTAAAACGACGTGTTTCCTCCCTTCTCTCTTCCTGAGCCTTTTCAGCCTTTTTTCTATAGTAATATTCTCTCATTGAGCTAACTTCATAAGCAGCGCCGCCGAGCATACCAAATAATACGTTCATTTATAATTCCTCCTTAATTTTCAAGACAATCTTCACAGAGTCGAACTGTAAGTTTCACAACTTTTCCCAAATTTAATTGCTGAAATTGTCTTTCTTAACCTTTTCTATATATATTATATCATAATTTATAAAAAATGTCAAATTTTTCTTAATTAGAAAAGTTTCAATCCATTGACCTCAATTAACCAGTTACGAACGACTTCACCAGTTTCGTTTGAATCAAAGCAAACTGACTTTTTAGTAAATAACTAAGCAATAAGTTTATGAAGCTCTGTTGGCTGGTCTTTTAAAAATCTAACGTGGCAAACAGATGTTGAAAAGTTATCTGAGTAAAGCGGCGTTAAATCGTCAATTTCAATGTCTTTTGTTTGTGGGTGAATGAAGATGAAAAGGTCTTTGCTATTTTTTTTATTAATTGGGTGGATAATTTCGCCGCATAAAAGCTGTTCACCAAATTGAATATAGAACTTTGCCAATATATCTTCTTGGAAAATTTTATAAGGTGGGCGTGGATAGAACATTAACTCCCATTGACCTGTTCTAATCATTTCAAGCTGAGGGTTATCAAAAGCAAAGTATTTGCTAGCAACCTTTTCAGTAGCCTTAACAGGGTCACAATATTCAACTGCAACTGTTAAATCGGCATTGTTATAGGTGTAAAAGTTAATCTAACCTTGCGGCATTGAGTCGACATCAGTCAAGCCCATTTCTTTAAAGTATGGACAGTAACGGTTTACGGTGTTGGCGAGCATATAAATTACAGTATTACTTCTGTTACGAATTAAAGATGATAGAAGGTTACAAAAAAGAACAAACTCATTCTGTAAATAACCGGCTCTTGTAGCAAACTCGTCGAAACAAATTAAATGGATTTCGCCGCGGTCCTAACCTTTAGTATGTTCTGCTGTGTTGATTGATGCACTTACGCAGAAAGCTGTTGGGTCTTTTCTTACAACCTCTCCTTCTTCATCAATGTAACATAAGTGGAATTCTTTTGCTCTATAGAAAACCATGTTATATTCCCCATTTGTAAGCTCTTTAATTAAATCATATTGCGGCGCGAAAAGAGAACTAATATTCTTTGGAGTAATATCCTCTTCATATCGTCTTACATAAGCTGCGCGCTCTCCTTTATTAATATAGTTTTCAATTATGTGTTTACATACGCTGTAAGTTTTGCCGATTTGAGCGCTGTCCGATAATCATTCGGTAGACGGCATTAGTATTGTCGATAGGCTCAATATCGTAGAACTATTTTATTTCTTTTTCTTCTAAAAGAGAATTATCATTAACGTTTTTATTACGTTTAAATAAATTAGTCCATTTAAAGTTCACTACAGCTCCCTCCTTATACTCTCCGCCAATGATAACCGCCGGCGGTTCTATTTTCATAATCACAAGCTCTGGAAAGTTCGCCTGACTTACGACCTTTTCCAAGCCATTCAAGTGCGTCGTTCTTACAATTAAATATCTGACCTGTTTCAACGCACATTACTTTATGTCCCTAATCTTTAATAACATTAGCTCTACTACTAAGCATTTGTAAATTACAAGCACGATTATCTTTTTCATTATTATTTATATGGTCAACCTATAAGTCTTCAGTATAATCTAAAAGAAAAGCTTGTGCTACTAATCTATTTACGCTAAACCATTTTGTCTAATGATTTTTTGTTAATGGGACTCTTAAATATTTTTTATTATGCTTAGAATCTTTACGTTCATGTTGAGTAGCAATGCCACCTTTAGTTCCTTTTCTTGGCATTGATTTTACTCTTCCTAAATTTGAAACCATATAAACCCCTTCATAATTAGGTATATCTTTCCAAACCTCCCCTTCAATAATTTCTTCTTTGTTGTTAAAATAAAGTTCTCCCATTATAATTCCCCCTCTGCTATTAGCAGAAAATTTGATAGTGATTTGTTTCTTTTAATGTATGTTCTATCTTTCTCACATACAATTTCTTTTGAATAGGTTAAATAGAAATCTTCATTTCCATTAATCTAATCATAAGTTTTTCCTGTTAAAAATTCATCAATATCTATCTGCGGTATGCCGCCATGTTTCATACCAATTGTGTCGCCAATTTGATATTTTGCCACAGTATTACTAAAATAATAACACTTATCAAAGACTTCTTCTTTCTTCCATTGTCCCACATCTTTATAAATTGTTCCTCTCTTAATATTAATTTTGTTGACAATTTCATCAGCGTTACAATCGAATTTAACTCCATCAGTATGAGCACTAACAACATGGCTTATGCCTACGGCGGCAATTAAAGAACAGATAAACATTCTTTGTCTATGAATTATCCAAATTCCTATTTGATAAGGAATTGTATAATCTCTTGCATCAATTTCTCCGTTCTTCTTTTCTCTTTTAGTTAAAAAGAAACCATAAATTCTATTAACAATTTGTTTAAAGCCATCGTAATCAAGCTACCCTTTGGCGGCAAGTTTATCATCATAAAGTTTCTGAACTGCTTTAATTGTTTTAAGTGGCAGTTTTTCAAATTTAATAAGATAAAGGTTATTTAAATCAATTTCAAAGCTATCATAATCATAATATTGGTCAATAATCCATTTTTCATTTAAGAAACAATAGAAACTATATTCTTCTGCCGCGATGACTCTACTGCCAATTAAAGCAACATTTTTACCTTCCATTTTATCTGTTTTATATAATGTAAGAAGTTTTGGGTCTTTGGCTTTTAATCCTTTAATAGTAATTTTACCAAAATGCTCTTTTCCTTTTTGCAAAATTTTAGTTTTAATAAATTGAGAAGGCATACGTCCTTCTAACAAACAAGCAATATAAGCAGAACAAACATCATAGCAATAAACATTAGTAAATTCTTTTCCTGTTTGTGCTAATATAATTGCGCCCTTTGGAACCTCATTAATCATGATAAATCTTAATACTTTACTAATAGGATTGAATTTTTCTTTAAGACTATCAATCTCTATTTTCTTTCCCAAGTTAGAAGTAAAGCTTGTTCTTACATTACTATTATCTTTTTTAATAAGCTCCATCGCCGCGGCGGCACTAAAGTTATTAGAACCATATCTATATTTCATATCTCTAAAAGAAACAACATTTGCAACATTTAATGCATAAACTTTCTTGCCAATATGAGAAACTGATAACTTGTATTTTGCTTTTGGATAGTCTTTATAAAGCCTTAAAAATAAGTCTAAATAATTAGTATAAATGTGAAATCTTAATTTCTTCGCCGCCAAAAACTCATACATTTCTTTTAAATTAACAAACTCAAACTATTCTTCTTTCATATAAAGAATAACTTTATCGTTGTCAAAATCAATAAAACACTTATCTTTACTAAATTTTCTATCTGTTTTTAAAGATAATGCCTTGTCCAATTCTTGTGCCATTGTAAATCACTCCATTATAAAGCATATGGATTTGTGACTACATCATCAATATTATTTGTTGTTTCTCCATTTTCCATATAGTATTGAACCATTATGTCTTCTGCTTTTTCTTTCAATTCATCATAATCTTCATCACCACTAATCTAAGTAAGAATGTAGTCAATTTCTTCTTCTGAATAATTAAGATTTCTTAGAATTTCAACTTGTTTAGAAACATCAATGTTATCTAAGCCAGTAATAAAGTTCTATAGAAGTTTTAAACCTGTAATATTATTTATCTAAGCAAGTTGACCAGTAAGTTTAGTTCTGTAACTTCTTGCCGCACGAATTTTACTTATTAACTATTTTTTAACATTTGCCTTACCATCATATCTAACAGTAGAGCCTATGCCGCCAGTTGAAATTTCATACCTTTTCATGTCACGACTAATCTGTAACATTTTAGATTTAATTTGACCTCGAATACTATTAGTTTCCTTTATTTCTGCATCAAGAATTTCCTAAAGCTTAGAAATAGAAAGGTTTTCTAAATCATTAAGGTCAATGTTGTTAAGTGCTTCTAAATTCATTTAATAAATCCCTCCGCAATGTCGTCTTCATATGTTGCAAGAGGAGAGCCGCTATCCTCTAATTCTTCAAGTCTTGCCTGTAAATAATCATGATATTTAGTACGAGCCTTGTAATAAGATGAACGAGAAAAACCGCTTTCCATAAATTCACTTACTTTTGGCATTCTTCCTTCTCTTTCAATAAAAAGAATAATTGCACCTAATGCTGTTGTTTTAGTTTTTAATTCCATTTTAATTCCTCCTTGTGCCGTTGTGTAAAATTTTCCACATCCTCCTTAAAAATATATGAGCAAAGGCATTATGGAGGATGTTAGTACAATGGCACTTAAACTAACTTTTCCTTTGCTCATTAATAAAGTAGCAAAATGCTACGACTTCTCAAAAAAATTCATACCAGCTTAAAGTCAAAGTTTCAACTTTTATGGAGGGCGGCACAGATTGGCAAGGTCCATGCCGCCATTAAGATGAGGAAAGCAGAAATAAAATAGAAAGGAGTGAATTCACCTCATTAAGATAAATTCAGAAGTCTACTTTCCTCCACTTCTGTAATTATATTATAACACAATTTGAAAGAAAAGTCAAGAATTTAATTAAATCTCTTTCTCAATTATAAGCTCATCATTAATATAAACTTTAAGAGTTCTTGTCTTGGTAGAATTAAACTTTGTTCCTCTTTGGAAAGAATTGATGAAGTCTCTACCATTTCTCTCGTCACCGTGCCAGAAATTATTCTTATAGCCGCCTAAATGTCTTATATCAACATGACAAGCACCATTCATTAAACCAATACCACCAAAGCCAATTCTTTCAGCGGCTTCAGCAATATCTTCTGCTGTGTAGTAAGTGCCGTCTTTCTTCTGAACTCTAATGTCTGCGGCATAGCCAATAGTATGCGCGTCATCAACTGAACCGCCAACTCTTACAGAATGAGTAGGACATCTATAGCCGCTATTAACGTAAATTGCCTTTGCATCCATTAAAGTGAAAAGCTTTTCAAGCATATCAACAAGTCTCTGGTCTATTTTGTTGCCGCCGCAACCACAAGGGCATTGGAACTCACTTGAATCAAAATGTTCACTTAATTTCATTATAATTCCTCCTTTAAAGTCAAGAATTTAAGTTACCCATTTTTTTTTCGAGTTCAACGACTCTTAAATTAAGTCCGCTTAAATCTTGTCTAATTCCTGTTACTTCAGTGCGAAGTCCGTCAATTGAAGTAAGAAGTCTTTCTGAGTTATCATTCTGTTTACCAACTAACTCAATTAACTTCTCCTAATGCTGGTATTCCAATTCCTTATTAGAGTTCTTTCCAAATAAAGCTTTAATAACCTGGACGGCGGCAGTACCAATTCCAGCAAGACCGCCCAGTAAAGCTCCTATAATTGCAACGCTTAAAAATGTTTCGCCCATTTATATCAACTCCAAACAGCAAGTAAAAGCTCATTATTAAGTTCAGAGCAGAACTCAATAACAATGTCCCAGAAAGGAGCAAGTTCAAGTTCTTTCTGAATCATATCTTCTAAGATAACTGAACCTTTATTACCTTCTTCGTTAAATCTCTTAAAGTAACCAGTATTTGTAGCTTCAACATTACTTACATTACCGCCCTCAGAAGTAGTATAACCATTAAGTCTTCCTTGCGCCGCGTCATCATAAGTTGTAGTATAGTTCTTTGAAGTAGGCTTATTGTTTGGGTCTGTGTACTGCTGTGAAGTTGTTAATCTTCCGTCCACATCACCATTAGTTGCATCCTTGCCCCAGTCAGTTATTGTTAACTTGCCTTCTGAATCTGAACCAATTGTTGCCTATGGAGCACCGCCACCAAGTTCTTCTGATTTCTTCCAGAAGTCTGCAAGTGGGTTATAAGTAATTCCCAAAGTCTGAATGAGTTTCAAATACTTCATTGACTTAAATTTACAGAACCAATCCACGCGGCGGCAGAAGAATTCATTAACAGTTGAATAGCCACTATTTAAAGTTGCATCGTCAACTGTGCCACCAATTGAAAGAGAGCTTCCATCGTAAATTGGGAAGTATATATAGCGAGTGTTAAACGCATCGTAGTAATAGTCTAAAAGGTTTTCGTATGTACAAATTGTAGGATAGGACTTTGTCTGACGACTAACAGGGTCAGTATATGTGCCAAGTGAGCCGTCGAAGAATTTTGCTATCTTCTTAAATGCGTTGGTAAACTTGGTTAGTTCATCATGGTAAGGTTCGCCTTCTTGTGTATTATCGTGCTGACCTTTAACCCATATATAAAGTTCTGCAAAACTTACATAGAAAATTGGAGTACGAAGTCTGCCGCCCAAACTATAATTTCTCATTGAGCTTGGCATTTTAGGTGTGTAACTCATTCTTCATCCGCCTCCTTATCTTCCTTTTTTTCCTTAATTTCTTCCTTAACCTCAACCTCTTCAAGCGCAGTTTTATCTTCTTGAACTTCGTCTGGAGTTGAAGCTTCGCCGCCTTCTTCAGGCTCAACTGAAAGGTCTTCTCCTAAAGTTGCGTTGGCAGAACCAGGATAGAAAATCTCATCATTAAGGTCAACACTAATTGAAGTACCAAAAAGCTCGTTAATTTGTTCAACAGCTTCCTGTCTTGCCTTTAACATTGACCAAATATTGATGTCATAGCAACCGCTCATCATTTGAGTTTCTGCTGTATTAACACGTTCTCTTTTAAGGTTGCCTTGATAGCCAATACCAATTTCGTTATAGAAGTTCTATAGAATTGAAGCATGAGCTTCTATTAGATTAAGAAGGGTATTGGTCTGTCCTGTTGAAGCAACAGCAAGTGCATTGACCTTGTTTAAAATGTCTTGGCTAACAACCTTGTAAGGTTTGCCCTGATAAATGTCCTGAAGGATAAGCTCTGCTGAACGAGCAAGCTAATCATTATCTGCAACAAAGACCTGGCTAACTCTTCCATTGATTTGACTTATATTAAAGCTTGATGTATTGTCTGCAAGCAAGCCGGCTGTCTGATAGATAAGTGGTGATAGACCACCTTCCCATCCATTAAGGTCAACTGCTGAGTTACCCATTATAATGCCGTCTAAGCCTTCAATTGATTTTGAATCATCTGCTTGTCTAATTCTAACTTCTTTTGAACCAAGTATAGGATTCGCAATAATATAGAACTAAGGCTTGTAGTAAACATTTGGTTCGCCGCCTTGGCTACCATTCAATGCATAAAGCTTATCTTTAAACTTTGTAAAACAAATTGTTCCTTTAAGTAAAAGTGTTAACTCTAAGAAATAAGGGTCTATAGAATCTGGTAATCCTTCCCACTTAAACAAAGAACTAACCTTATTAATTAAGAGCTTAGTGTAGAGTTTATAGTTCTGCTCTACATCACAAACACCAATATAAGGTATAGGATTGTATAACATTAAATTACACCTCCTCATTAATTTTCTCCTCTCTCATCTATAATGTACACTTTTCTATTATCTTCTCTAACAATTTAATTATACCATATCCAATAACTAAAGTCAACACTTCATCTATTAACTACTGTTCTCTATATATAATGATTTACTAAACACCCTTTATTGAT
>JAEEGL013501677.1_pt1 | contig 13663 bp, 10 predicted proteins | sample 9134231 | NCBI WGS metagenome assembly JAEEGL01 (sample SAMN16246548, study PRJNA631951) | gut metagenome | biome: gut microbiome; feature: rumen; material: fiber-attached | host: Bos | place: Iran: Karaj | collected 2018-10
AATGATATAAAAAATAATATTAATATTGATTTTAATCTTATAAATAGTGAAGAATTATCAAAATATCAATTAAATAATATTGTGTATGATAAACCAAATAAAGACTTTGTATATTACACTAATGTAGATGATAATACATATGTTTCATTATGGACATATAAAGGATATATATTAATGAACAGCAAGGGTTATAAAAATATAAACATATTCGAAAAAGATAGATATGATAATGATCTATCTCATCAAATTGGCAATAAAATATATATGCCTAACTATGATATGGAACATGAATTCAATGAATTAGTTGTCTTTAATATAAAAGATGGAAAGACAGAGAAAATATCTTTAACTGCAAAAATAGATTATGATTCTTACGTAGTAGGCAATATTAAAAAGAAATTATATTTATATGATAATAAGAAAAATATTTTGTATGAAATTAATATTAAGAATGGCAAAACCAGTATAGTCGGAAGCAATGAAAAGGGATTTGTTAAGTATATCAATGGAAAAAGCATTCCTTGTAGTAAGAATGAATATAAAGTAGATAGAATAACAATTGACAATAAAAACACTTCATACTATCAATACTCATTTGATAAAGGAACAAATAAAACTATTATTGAAAATAATAGTATAGTTACTAAAATATTAAAAGAAGATGTTGATGTTATTTATGAAAATAATGATAAATTATATTATAAATATAAAGATAGCTTTTATTCATATAGTCCTTTTAAAGGAAGTGCCAAAATATTTTATGACTATGAATTATCATTTAATAATTCTAAATCAGTATTTGTTTACATAGATTAGCAAATTATTTATATTAACATATAATAAGATAGGTGATTATATGTTTAATAATATGAATATAGAAAGTCCTTATTATATGATTTATGAGATAAAAAAAGGTGACTCTCTTTATAAAATATCTAAAGAATTTAATGTTAACACAAAACTATTATCCGAATTAAATGGTCTTAATATGGATGATTATATTTATCCTGGACAAATGTTATTAGTTCCTAAAAAAGATGTAAGTTATTATATTACTAAAGAAGGAGATACATTAAAAATAGTTGGTTCTATATTTAATGTAGATGAAATCGACATAGTTAAAAATAATGAGACAATTTATTTGTTACCTGGACAAATGTTATACTATAAAAAATAAAGACATCTAGTCTTTTTTTTTATAACATGCTATAATCTTTATAGTAGGAGTTGGTTAGGTTGATAATAAGAAAGCCATATGCATTTTTAATTAAACACTTTAGACTAATACATGGTATTATTTTTGCTATGTTGGTTTTTCTTATGGTTCGCTCTCTTGGAATATATAGTTTCTTTAGTGATTATGCTTCTAAACACTACTTTGTAAACACAGTTAATTTGGTTAGTGATCATATTTCACCACTCATGTATATTGTTTGTGTATTAACTCTTGCATTATGTGTTGTTATTTATTACTTGTTTTCTGAAAAGAAAAAGAATAGAGGAATTTACTTATTTATAATAATATATTCAGTTGTACTTATTGGATACTTTATATATATATCTAGTGTATTAAATGGATTAATATCAAAGAGTTTAAATGTTGAAACTGTAAGAGCTATTAGAGATATTTCTTTAATAATAGTATTACCACAATTTATATTTATTCCAGTTATAATCGCAAGAGCATTAGGATTTAATTTAAAACAATTCGAATTTAAAAGAGACTTGGAAGACTTACAAATAGAGACAACAGATAATGAAGAAGTTGAAGTTACACTTGGTAAAAATAATTATAAATATAAAAGATTCTTTGCAAAATGTTATAGATTACTAGGTTATTACATTGAAGAAAATAAATTCTTTGTAACTGGCCTATTATCAGTTATTATGCTTGCTATATCAATTACCATATATCTAAATATTAAAGTATATAATGTAAAATATAATACTAATCAAGAAATATTTACTAATACTATGTATTATAAAGTAAATGAATCTTATCTTACTAATAAAGAAGCTAGTGGAATGGTAATAGATGAAACTAAATATTATTTAATAGTAAATGTTAATGTTAAAAATAAATCAAATACTAAGTATTATGTATCTACTGAATTGTTTAGATTAGATGATGGAGAAAATAACTTAACTCCTAAATTTAACATGAGTAAATTATTCGCAGATTTCGGTGATATTTTTGTTCCAAAAGATATTGCTGCGAATAGCGAAGAAAGTTTTAACGTAGTATTTGAAATAGATAAGAAAAAAGTAAAAGATGAATATTTATTTAGAATAAATAATTTGGAAAATTTAAAAGCAACTAGTAAAAATTTACAATATAGTGACATAATTATTAATCCTGTAAATATAGATGGTGTTACTGAAGGAACTAATTATGTTATGAAACAAAATATTGATTTTAGTAACACTTTACTTAAAAATAGTTCACTTAGTATTAACAAATATGAAATATCTGATAGTTTTAAGGATAATTATAATTATTGTTTAAATAAAACTTGTTATGATAAAACATTTATTATAAGTCCAAGTAATACTGAAAAAAATACTATTATTAAGATACAGGGAACTTATAAAATAGATGATAGTATATATCTAAAAGATTATTTAAAGAGTTTTGGAAGTATATTTGAATATTTTGGAGTTATTAAGTATAGGTATATGGGTGATATTTATACAGAAAAGCTAAATAAGTTAAATGTTTCTTATGAAAAAGATGGAATAGCATATTATGAGGTATCTAATAAAGTAGATAATGCAGACAAAGTAGAGATAAACCTTACAATTAGGGGCAAAATTATAACAATTAACTTGAAATAGTGCATATAATTTAGTATAATTATATGTACGTGGAGCCATAGCCAAGTGGTAAGGCACAGGTCTGCAACACCTCCATCGTCGGTTCAAATCCGACTGGCTCCTCCAAAATTAAGATTATTAGAAATATCAATATTAAATTGATATTTTTATTTTGCTTTAAACAATTGAATAAGAAGTGAATTTTTTGTATAATTATGTTGGTGATTTTTATGATGAATTTACTTAGAAATTTATCTCTACTAAAAATTGATATAGATATTGAAATAGCTATAATTTTTCTTGTTATAATAATTTTACTATTTACAATATTGATATTATCTATTATTAAAAAGGCAGGAAAATAATGAAAAAAAAGAAGTTGACTATGTTGATCTGGTGGGTATTTTGGTTTATATTTCTAGAGTTAATATTTAGAATTTTTGTTGTAGGTAATTTCTTTACTCTATCAACGTTAACTGTTATTTTATTTAGTATTCCTTTTATAGTTTTGTTGTTTATATTATGCAATATTTATGGTGAAAAGGCTAATAAAGTATTGAATATAATAGCGACTACTTTTTTTGGAGTGCTAATGCTTGCACAATTTGTTTATTATGAAGTATATGATTCAGTATTTTCATTCTTTTCAATTACTGCTGGTGGAGCGGGACAAGTAATGCAATTCTGGGAACAAATACTAAAAGTAATTTTAAAATACTGGTATGTTTTTGTAATAGTATTAGTTCCTTATGTATTATTTCTTGTATTTAATAAAAAGATATTTAGTTATAAGAAAATTAAATTACCAGTTTTAATAGTAGAAATAATTGTATTTTTATTATCTGCGATTGGTATAGTACTTTGTGTTCATTTTGATAATAAAGGTATTTATTCATTAAGAAGATTAGTGTTTGAGACACATGCACCAATGCTTACAATTGAAAAGACTGGTCTTACTACTATGGAGGTAATTGATTTATATAGATATGTATTTGGATTTGAAGAAACTATTTATATAGATGAAGATGCTACTGAAGAAGAAATAGAACTAGATGAAGAAAAAGAATATAATGTGTTTGATATAGATTTTGATAGTTTAATATCAAAGACTACAAATAAGAAATTAATTAGTATGCATAAGTATTTTAAGAGTGTTACTCCTACTGAAAAAAATGCATATACAGGTTTATTTAAAGGAAAAAATGTAATATTTATTACTGCTGAAGCATTAGACCCAATTGCACTTGATCCAAATCTTACGCCAACATTATATAAGATGGCTAATAATAGTTATGTATTCACAAATTATTATCAACCATTATTCCCAGTTTCAACTACTGATGGTGAATATATGAACTTAACAGGGTTGATTCCAAAAGAAGGCGTATGGAGTTTCTTTAAATCAAGTAAGATTAGTATGCCTTTAGGATTTGGTAAGAAATTTAAGAGTGAAGGATATATTAGTTATGCATTCCATGATCACAATTATAAATATTATGATAGACATTTATCACACCCTAATTTAGGATTTACATATCTTGGATGTGGAAATGGACTTCAAAAGAAAATGAATTGTAATCACTGGCCAAATAGTGATAAAGAAATGATTGATGCAACAACTAGTTATTATTTAAATAAAGATAAACCTTTTGCAACTTATTATATGACTGTTAGTGGACATTTAAACTATAATTTCTATGGTAATAATATGGCTTATAGAAATAAAAAAGCCGTAGAAAAATTAAAATATAGTGATGCTGTTAAAGCTTATATAGCAACTCATATAGAACTAGATAAAGCGATGAATAAATTGTTAAGTGAACTAGATAAGGCTGGGGTTTTAGATGACACACTAATTGTTATGGCATGTGATCACTATCCATATGGTCTTACACTTAATGAATTAAATGAAGCAAGTAAAACTAATAGAAAAGATAAATTTGAAAACTATCATTCAACATTAATTATGTATAACCCATCTATTGAAAAGACTGTTATTGATAAAGTAGTAGCAGGTATAGATTTACTTCCAACAATATATAATTTATTTGATATTAGTTATGATTCTAGATTATTCATGGGAAAAGATATATTTAGTGATACTGAAGGACTTGCTATTCTTTCTGATAGAAGTTGGGTATCTGATAAAGGAACATATAATACAGTTACTAAGAAATTTAAGAAATTTGGTACTGAAGAAGTAACACAAGAATATATTAATAAAATGAATCAAGTTGTTAATCAAAAGTTTACTATGTCTGCATTAATATTAGATCATGATTATTATAAGAAACTAGGAATAAAATGATTATTGAAGTAAATAATTTTAATTTAAAAGATACTATATTAAGTGGTTCATGTTTTAGAGTAATTAAAGAGAAAGATGGAAGTTTTACTAATATTCTTAAAGATAGAGTTATTAATATTAAACAAGATGGTAATAAGTTAATAGTAGATTCTTCTAATATGAATAATATTGAAGAAATAATTAAAGACTATTTTGATTTAAATAGAGATTATAATTCAATTAATAAAGAATTATCTAAAAGTGATCCTATAATGAAAGATATTATTAGTAAATGTCCTGGATATAAGATAATTAATCAAGAACCATTTGAGATGTGTATTAGCTACATAATTAGCCAGAGCAATAATGTTAAGAGAATAAGTCAAATTATTGAAAATATGTGCTTAAAATATGGTAAAAAGATATCTTTTAGAAATAAAGAATACTATTTATTCCCAACATATGAAACATTAAAAGAATTAAGTATTAATGATTATACTAATCTTAAAGTAGGTTTTAGAGATAAATATTTATATGACTTTGTTAATAAATATAAAGAGTTAAATAATATAGATAAACTTAATACTAAAGATGCTTTAAAAGAATTAATGAAAGTAAATGGAATTGGTTTAAAAGTAGCATCCTGTATATTATTATTTGGTTATAAAAGATTAGATACTTTTCCAATAGACACATGGGTTAAACAATGTATATCTGAAAAATATAATATTAAAAATGACAATAAAACAATAGAGAAATTTGCTAGAGAAAATTATAAAGATTATTCAGGTTTAGCAATTCAATATATGTTTCATAGTCAAAGAAATAAATAAGCACTATAAAATTATAGTGCTTTTATTATTAAAGTGTTATAATGAAAATATGATAAAAAATGTATTAAAAGAAAATATTAAATACTTTATGATTATATTATTTTTAATAATAGTTTTTTTGCTTATTATTAATTCTTCTTTATATCCAAGTATAGTTAATTTTGATAGTAAAGTTATACAGTTTTTTAAAACAATTAATGTAAAATCGTTTACAAATGTGATGAGAGTTTTCACAAATATTGGTGATTGGTACATACCAATTTTAATAATCGTGTGTAGTTTTGTATTTTTTAAGAATAAAAACTATTTTTACATTCTTGGAGGTAGTTATCTATTTGCAGGAATAGTTTCTTTTGTTGCTAAGTGGATAATATTAAGACCAAGACCAGTAGAAGCATTAATCAAAATACCAACAAGTTATAGTTTTCCAAGTGGACATACTTTAACATCAATTGTATTTTATTTAACATTATGTTATTTGATTATGAGAAAAGTTAAAAATCCAATTAAACCAATTATATTATTTTCCACAATACTATTAATATCATTAATAGCTCTATCAAGAATGTATTTAGGAGTTCATTTCTTTTCTGATGTAGTAGGTGGAATAATATTTGGAATCATTTGTGAGATAGCAGTAATTACTACAATAGGAAATAATTTTAGTGAAAAAATATAAAAACACTTGAAAAATTCTGTTAAATTATTTATAATATTTCTACAGATGCAGGTGTAGTACAACGGCTAGTACGTGGCCTTGCCAAGGCTGAGGCGAGGGTTCGACTCCCTTCACTTGCTCCATGTGATATCTACTTGGGATTCTCAAGTTTAGATATATATGACTAATCCATTAGGATTAGTTTTTATTTGCATAAAAAAATCAATCATATAAGATTGATTTTCTTTTATTTACTTCTTATGTATTTAATACTACTATATGAACTATATACTTTAGTTTCATTTACTTTTTTGTAACTTCTAACTTTATAATAGTATGTTCTTCCTTTAGTAGTATTATTTATATATTGTAATAATTTATCTTCTGCTGTGAATTCTTTTATTAATGAATATTTTCCTCTTCTTGATGTTGCTCTAAAGATCTGATATACATCAGCTCCATTAACACTAGTTAGTGTAATTGTTACTTTTTTAGATGTTGTTTTTAATGTAAATGATGGTACTTTAGTAGTTTGTTTTAAACTCTTTGTTATCCAACTTGAACATCTATTTTCTGAATTACATGCTCTTACTCTAAAGTAATATGTTTTTCCAACTTCTTGATCTAAACTAGCTAGAGTTGCTTTAGCAGTTATTTCATCAAATAGAGCATATGTTTTGCCATCTAGACTTCTTTCTATTATATATTTAGTAGCGCCTTTTGAACTTCCTACTGCAATATTCATTGCATTATAGTCTCTTAGGGTTACTTTTAATGATGGTTTTACTGGAGCAGTTTTTGTACTTGCTACAGTACTCCAACTTCCGTATATTTTCTTTCTACCAACTTTTTTATAAGCACGTATTCTATAATAATATTTCTTATTTGAACTTAATCTTGTGTTATTAAATGAAAGGGTACTATTCTTAGTAATAGTTTTTACAGTTGACCATTTTTTACCATTAGTACTTCTTTGAATTTGATATCCACTTACACTTACTTTATCCCAAGCAATTTTAATATTATTAGTACCAGCACTTGTTATTTTTAATGTTGTTTTATTTGGTTTAATATATTTACTAACTATATTTGAATAATTAGTACATTTTGATTCATCGCATGATTTAACTTTATAATAATATGTTTTTCCGTATGCAAGGCCACTATTCTTATAAGTATTAGTAGTAGGAGAGGCTATCTTTTTATATCCTTTAGTCTTACTTGTACTTCTATATACTTCATATTTAGTTGCTGCTGATTGTGAATTCCAAGTTAATGTAACTATATTGTTATCATTACTTATTGATACGTTTGGAATAGTTATTTCTTTTGATTCTGGGAATTCTATAAATTCTCCAACTGTTTTATTGTTTAATTGAAATTGAGTTAATTCATATCCTTCAAATGTTACAGGGAAAGTAGCAATATTTTCTAGTTCATACGCATCATTAATTATTTCTATCATGATTCTTACATGATATGTTTTATTTGCTTCGAATTTACCTGTAGCATCTGCCCAATCAAAGAATCCATCTCCAGTTTTATATTGCCATTTAGCAGTAACATCAATAGCATTTACTAATTCGTTATTTCCATTAGCACTTATTACTCCAATATATGGTTCTTCTATGTCATTACCTACTACTGGTTTTTTAATTGTTCCATCTAATTCAATAGAACTTATTTTGCCAGTTACTATATATTCAGGTGATTTAATTGATCCTTCATAATATTCGTTAGCAGTTCCGCTTAATTCAAAGTTCCAATCATTTCCATCTATTGTTGCAGTTGTTTCATCACTTAATTTATATATTTCAGCAGGTTCTCCTTGTAGTATGATATGAGTACGATATTGCCATTTACCTGGAGTGAAATTACCAGTTTGTGCTTGCCATTTACTTCCAATTAATTTATACCAAGCAGCATTATAATTTACAATTTGTGTTTGAGGTCCATTTGTTATATTAAAAGTAGGGTGTACTATTTGTGCATCTAATACAGGAATTGATGCAGTATTACTTGTTGCTTCAATAGTAGGTATTAATTCTCTTAAGTTAGGTGTAAGTATTGTTTTACTAATAGGAATAGTTATCTCTCTATATTCGCTAGTAGCATCTGTGACTCTAACTACAAGATCAGGATTTAATCCGGTCTCTGTTGGTGTTCCACTTACAATACCTTCTGTTGAAACATTCATCCATTCTGGTCCAGATACTTTTTCAAATGTATATGGTTTTGTTCCACCTTCAGCTGTTCTTGAAACATCTAATTGAGGAATAGCAGTATTTATATAATTAAAATAAATTGCGTATCCTTCATATTCAAAATAATGTAATTCACTAGGCACTTCAAATTCATATGTAGGAGACATTAACCATCCCATTGAGTAATCACTTCCAGAATTAGAACTACTATAAGAGAAATTCCATTCTTCTCCATTTACATATATTTTAGTTTGGCTACTAAATTTATAAGTTTCACTTTCAATTTTAACTTGAATACGATAGTGCCATCTTCCTGAATTATATTTATAACCATTTTCTCTTGTAATCCATGTTTCACCATTATGTCTACTCCATTTATTTCCTTCAGTTAAAAACCGAATATCATAACCATTTGTTACATTAAATGTTGGATTTCCAATTGTTCCACCATAAACAGCAATAGAATCTACATTACTTGATACCTCTATATCAGCAATTTCTGTTCTATTATCTGTTGCTTTAACGAATGTTGAAAAGGCAAATATCATTGTAACAATAAATAAATAATTTAATATTTTTTTCATATTTTCACAACCCTTCTACGCTATTATAACTTAATTATAACACATAATTTACACAATCAAATCATATTTCAATTAAAAACAGTTAAGGTCTTATTTCCTTAACTATTTTATTATTTTTAATATAAACTTTTCTATTAGATTTACCTGTCATAAGAAGTATTTCTATTGTTAGTTTATTAGTAAATGATGCTAGTGTTTTTGGCGATAATTCTTCATTAATTATTTCTACTTTATCGTTTATGTTAACATTATCATCTATGATTATTGCCATCATATTCATACTCACTTGACCGGCAATATAATATCTATTTCCGTTAATCATTACATAGTGTGAATTAATACCAAATCCAATTCCATTATTATATCCTACTGGTATTATTGCTATTTTCATATTATCTTTTGCTTTATATGAAAGGCCATATCCAATATATTCATCTTTTTTAACTGCTTTTATTTGCATTATATGAGTATACATTTTAAAACAAGGTTTAATATTTAATTCTACATCTGTATATACTTTACTTAGATTGTACTTCTTTTGCATATATCTATTTCTTAAGTTTCTAAGCTTATTAATAATGCCTTTATTGCTTGTTCTGATAGTTGGGTTATATCCATAAAGTATGCTTCCTAGTCTAACACCATTTGTAAATTCTAATTTGTCATGACTTACTAAGTTAGCACTACTAGTGATGTGAACAATTGGTATTTTATTAAGATCTATATCTTTTGTTAAATATTTGAATTTTTCTATTTGATTATCATATGTTTTTTCATGAAGACCAACTGTTGATAAATGAGTATATATACCTTCTAAAGTTATGAATTTATTGTTAGTCAATTTGAAATAAACACTATCAAATTCATCTTTATTTTTAATACCAAGTCTATTCATACCAGTATCTAGTTTAATATGAACTTTAACTTTTTTATTTAATTTATTAAGTAGATAATCTAAATATGTTTCGTTAGCAATAGTAATTGTTATATTATTCTCAATTGCAGTATTTAAGTCATCTAAGTCAACTGGTACAAAACAAAGAATAGGTATGTCTTTATTATATTCACGAACCTTTAGTGCTTCATCTAGGTAAGAAACTGCTATATAATTAATGCCTGCTTCAATTAGTGTATTAACAACATATTCACCATGTCCATAAGCATTAGATTTAACAACTCCAAAATAATACTTATAGTCATTATATTTATTTATTATTTCTTTTGTGTTATCTTTTAAAATATCTAAATTAACTTCAACATATGCTTTATCCATATATGCCTCCTACTAATATTGTATCTTAATTACATTTGTATGTAAAACTAATTCACTTTAATTATATAATTATTTTTATTATTTTGCTACTTTCATATCATTTATTTTTATTATAAAATATGGTATATTTTAAGTGGTGAAAACTATGTTAAAAAAAGTAATTAAATATATGTTTATTATAATTATTTGTTTATCTTTAGTAAGTTGTAAAAAAGATGATTATAAAGAATTTAAAGGAGAAGATTTTTCAATTAAATTACCTAAAGACTTTAGAAATATTCCAAGTGATAATTTTACTTATTATTATAAGAGTGGTAGTATTGTAATAACTGTTTTAAAGGAAGACTTTAAATCATTAAATAAATATAAATTAGACAGTAATTCTACTACTGAAGAATATTTAAAAGTAGTTTCTTCTTTAAATAACAAAAATTATGAAATTATAAACAAAGAAAACTATTCATATTTAGTATATGATACTGATGAGTTTTATCATATGACTTCATCTTTTAAATCGAATGATTCATTTTGGTTAGTTAATTATTTTTGTTTAATTAAAGATAAAGATAAATATGAAAACGAATTTATTAAATGGAATGATAATATATTATTTATGTGAAAATATATGATATACTTTAATAGTAAGTGGGTGATTATGTGAGAGAAAGAGCTTTAGATAATAAGTGCCCTAGTTGTGGAGCACCTTTAAAATATAATGCTAAAACAAATAATTTTAAATGTGAATATTGTTTTAGTGAATTTACTCTAGAAGATTTAAAAAAATATAATAATGCTAGTAGTGATGAGAATAATAAAGAAGAAGTTAAAAAAGTAGAAAAAAGTAAAGATGGTAAAACATATGTAACTTATTTATGCAAGAACTGTAATGCCGAAATAATTGCTGATGAGAATACTGCTGCAACATTCTGTGTTTATTGTGGAAGTACTGCTATACTTAAAGATAAATTATCCGGTGAATTTGCACCTTCTAAAATAATACCTTTTAAGAAGGATAAAAGCTTAGCAATAGAGGCATTTACTAATCTTGCTAAAGGTAGACCACTTGTTCCAAAGAGTTTTACTAGTAAAGAAAATATTGAAAAAATAACCGGAGTTTATATTCCATTTTGGTTATATGATATTAAAGTTAGCGGAAGTCTTCAGGCTAAGAGCACATCTGTTAAAACATGGAGAAGTGGAAATTATACATATACTAAAACAGATATATATGCATATGATGTTGATGGTGAGATGACTTATGAAGGTGTACCAGTTGATGGATCATCTAGATTTGAAAATGACATAATGAATGCAATTGAGCCATTTAATTATAATGAACTTGAAAAATATAATCATGCTTATCTATCTGGATTTTTAGCTGAAAAATATGATGTTCCAAAAGATGAAGCAATAGATGATGCTAATAAAAGAGCAATTAAAAGTACTACTGATAAAATGCTTGGAGATTTACCTAATCATGGAGTTAAAACAGTTACAAATAATGCATTAGTTCCATCTACAATTAAAACTGAATATGCACTATTACCTGTATGGATGGTTAATATTAAATATAAAGGAGAATATTATACATTTGCAATGAATGGTCAAACTGGAGAGTTTGTTGGAAATATTCCACTAGATAAAGGTAAAGCTGTACTTTACTTTATACTAATATTACTTGGCGTAGTAGCAGTTATCATTCTAATCAGTGTAATAATATTTAAGGTGAGATAATATGAAGAAGATATTTAAATTATTATTTGTAACAATTTTATCAATGTTATTACTAAATGTAGTTAATGCTAGTACTAAAACCATGGAAAGAAATAGTAGTAATAATTATGGTGTTAAAAAAGATATTATCATAACTGAAAGTAATATGAATAACATATTAAATACTAAATATGTTAATGCCAGTGAGAAAATATATGATTTTTCTAATATATTAACTGATAGTGAAGAAAGAGAACTTAAGAATAAGATAGATAATTTTATTGAAAAAACTGGTATGGATTTTGTTATTCTTACTGATAGTGTTCCATATTATGATGACCATGATAATGCTATATATGCTACTGATTTTTATGATTATAATGATTTTGCTATAGATTATAAAAACTATAGTGGAGTAATATTATTTAGAAATACTTATGAAAGCAATCCTTATTATGGATTATATACAACTGGGGATGCTCAATTATATATTTCATATGAAAGAAGTGAAAGTATACTAGATGATATATATGATTCATTTGTTTCTAAGAGATATTTAGCAGGAATGAGTAAAGCAATAGATGAAGTGGCTTACTATTATAATGCTGGAATTCCTTCTGAATATGAAGAAGCTTATATTGATGAAAATGGAAATATAGTAGTCCCAGAACATTATGAACCACCTTTATTAGTAGCAATACTTACTGGACTTTTTGCAACAGGTATTTCTACTAAAGTAATGGTTTCTAAAAATAAAATGGTGTACAAAGCCAAAGAAGCAAACGAATATTTAAAAGTGGATACAGTTAAATATAATAGACAAGATACTAGACTTGTTTCAACTAATACGGTATCTCACTATGATCCACCATCTAGCTCTTCTTCAGGTGGGGGAGGTCACTCATTTGGAGGTTCTTCTGGAATTGGACATAGTGGTGGAGGACGACACGGATAAAATGCATTTTAATGCATTTTTTTTGTAAACAAGTTTCACTTTTAAATATAATATTCAAAAATATGTTAAAATAATTGTAGGTGATTTTATGCTTGTAAGTAATAGTTGGAAAGATTATGAATGCATAGATGCAGGTAATGGAGAAAAACTTGAAAGATGGAAGGACGTCATTTTAAGAAGGCCAGATCCATGGGCATTATGGGTTCACGAGAATAACTGTGATTGGAATAATTATCACGCTGTATATCATAGAAGTGATAAAGGTGGAGGATATTGGGAAAATATTAAAAAATTTCCTGAGTTTTGGACTGTTTCTTATAAAGGATTAACATTTAAAGTAAG
>JAEEGL013519648.1_pt1 | contig 13663 bp, 12 predicted proteins | sample 9134231 | NCBI WGS metagenome assembly JAEEGL01 (sample SAMN16246548, study PRJNA631951) | gut metagenome | biome: gut microbiome; feature: rumen; material: fiber-attached | host: Bos | place: Iran: Karaj | collected 2018-10
ACCTCTGAACAGGCAAAAGAGTACTTACTTAAAATTGTTGAAGATGAAGTCAGACATGACGAAGCCCTGATGATCAAGGAAATGGAAAACAGGGCAAAGGAAGAGGCGGACAAAAAAGCCAAGGAATATGTGGTTACCGCCATTCAGAGATGTGCTGCGGATCACGTCTCCGAGACAACGATCTCCGTTGTTCAGCTTCCTAACGATGAGATGAAGGGTAGGATCATCGGCCGTGAGGGCAGAAACATCAGAACCCTTGAGACGCTTACCGGAGTCGAGCTTATAATCGACGATACCCCCGAAGCAGTCGTACTTTCCGCATTTGATCCGGTCCGCCGTGAGGTGGCAAGGATCGCACTCGAGAAGCTGATCGTAGATGGACGTATCCATCCCGCTCGCATCGAGGAGATGGTTGAGAAGGCTCAGAAAGAAGTCGATCAGGCCATTAAGGATGCCGGCGAAGCAGCAGTGCTGGAAACCGGAGTGCACGGTCTCCATGCAGAGCTTGTAAAGCTTCTTGGCCGTATGAAGTACCGTACGAGCTATGGTCAGAATGTTCTTAAGCATTCTATCGAAGTGGCTCACCTCTCCGGACTCCTTGCATCGGAGCTCGGACTTGATGTCAGAACAGCAAAACGTGCAGGTCTTCTCCACGATATCGGAAAGGCTGTTGACCACGAAATGGAGGGTTCCCATGTACAGCTCGGCGCAGAACTGTGCCGCAAGTTCAAGGAAAATGCCACCATCATCAATGCTGTCGAAGCTCATCATGGTGATGTTGAGCCTCAGTCGCTTATCGCATGTATCGTACAGGCCGCGGATACCATATCCGCAGCGAGACCGGGAGCGAGAAGAGAAACTCTCGAGATTTATACAAGCCGCTTAAAGCAGCTTGAAGACATTTCCAACAATTTCAAAGGTGTAGAGAAGTCCTTTGCCATTCAGGCGGGCCGCGAGATTCGAGTCATGGTCGTGCCGGAGCAGATTTCGGATACCGATATGGTGCTGTTAGCGCGTGATATTTCAAAGCAGATCGAAGCTGAAATGAAATATCCCGGACAGATCAAGGTTAACGTTATCCGCGAAAGCCGCGTAGTTGATTACGCGAAATGATCGTGATCAGCCGGTTCTTAACATTACATAAAGCAATTAAAAGTCATCGTTCGAAAGAACGGTGACTTTTTTTACCGCTTATACAGAAAAAACATCATATTACTCAATTTAAATACAAGAGTCAGGACAGTCTTCCGGAAAAGAACCTTCCCAAAATAACATATGACGGCTCGGAGTATTATCTAAGCAGTTATCATACGATCGGAGATCACCATTACACCATGAGCAAGCGCGAAAAGGAAAAACTCATCGAACAGGGATGGAAAGTTCTCAAAAGAATTTAAATTCCTCTTGTATAATACGAAATCATATAGTAAAATAGTCGCGGTGTATATTTGTATGATTGTATACAATAATTATATAAGCAAGGAGATCCATGATGAAACCGTACAGCGAAATGACTACTGATGAGCTAAAAGCACTTAAATCAGAGCTTGAAAAGCAATACGAGGATGCGAAGGGGAAAGGACTTAAACTTGATATGTCAAGGGGAAAACCCAGTCCCGCGCAGCTTGATCTTTCGGCAGGATTCCTTGATGCTCTGTCATCGACAGATTGTCTGAAGAGCGAAAACGGTACGGACACCAGAAACTATGGTGTGATGGACGGTATATCAGAGGCGAAGAAACTCATGGCCGATATTATGGGTGTTAAACCCGAATCCGTGATAGTCTGCGGTAACGCCAGCCTCAACATAATGTTTGATACAGTAGCCCGTTCCTTTACCCATGGAGTAAACGGCGGAACACCCTGGTGCAAGCTTGATAAGGTTAAATTCCTCTGCCCGGTGCCGGGGTATGACAGGCACTTCAGGGTTACAGAGTATTTCGGTATCGAGATGATAACTATTCCCATGACTCCCCAGGGGCCGGATATGGACATGGTGGAAAGCTTTGTAAATCAGGACCCTGCCGTTAAGGGTATCTGGTGTGTTCCCAAGTACTCAAATCCTCAGGGATATTCATACAGCGACGAAACGGTAAAGCGTTTTGCAAACCTGAGGCCAGCAGCGGAGGATTTCAGGATTTACTGGGATAATGCTTATGCCATTCATCACCTTTATGAAGAAAAGGAAAGACAGGATGAGCTCCTCGACATTCTTACCGAATGTGAAAAGGCAGGAAACCCTGATATGGTATACGAGTTTGCTTCTACTTCGAAAGTAACTTACGCCGGCGGCGGTATCTCAGCTGTAGCCACATCACCCGCAAATCTCGACTGGATCAAGAAGTCCATGACGGTGCAGACGATCGGATTTGACAAGGTCAATCAGCTCAGGCATGTGAGGTTTTTCAAGGACTTTGAGGGTGTTAAGAAACATATGATGAAGCATGCGGCTTCCATGAGACCCAAATTCCGCGCGGTTATAGAGGTGCTTGAAAAAGAACTGGGTGGACTTGGAATAGGCAGTTGGACTGATCCCAACGGAGGTTATTTTATATCCTTTGATGCGATGCCCGGATGCGCCAAAGCTATTGTGGCTAAGTGCAAGGAAGCAGGTGTTGTCCTTACCGGAGCCGGAGCGACATTCCCCTACGGAAAGGACCCGGAGGATAAGAACATCAGGATAGCGCCTTCATTCCCTTCGCCTGAAGAAATGGCGCAGGCGACGGATCTGTTTGTCCTTTGCGTAAAGCTGGTAAGCGTTGAAAAATTGCTCGGAGAAGTATAAAATATAAGGCGGTTCCCGAAGATCGGGAGCCGCTTTTTCACCTTAGTGGGAATCACTCCATGCTTTCCTGTAAGGTTAAGAAGAAAAAGTACCGAAAGGAGTCTTTAAGTATGGAAGAAATAAAGAGACTAAGCCGCGACCTTATAGCTAAAGGCGCAATAATAGATTATTATCAGGACACGATGCAGATACCCAACGGAAACACTGCCAAGTGGGATCTTATAGACCACAAGGGGGCTGCCGCTGTGGTGGCTGTGAGGGATGACGGGAAGCTTCTGATGGTAAGACAGTACCGAAATGCTCTCGAGAGGGAAACAATAGAGATCCCCGCAGGCGGACTTAACTCGAGGCAGGAGCCCACAAGGGATGCGGCGATCAGGGAACTCCGTGAGGAAACGGGATATATTACGGAAAATACGGAGTTTTTAACTTCCATATATACGACCGTTGCTTTCTGCAATGAGAAAATAGATATCTATCTGGCAGAGGGCTTAAAAAAACACGGGGATCAGCATCTTGACGAAGATGAGTATGTAAATGTTGAAGCATACGATCTGGAAGATCTTATCAAAATGATATATGAAGCAAAAATACAGGATTCAAAAACCATATGTGGCATAATGCTCTACGCGTACAGAAAAGGATTATCATAAAATAGCAATTGATATAGAAAAAGGAATTCCGCAAATACTGCCGTTGAACAAGTATTATAGAAAAATTCAAGTCCCGGCTATAGAAAATTTTTATTATAATTTTTTTTGAGGAAAATAAATCGCCCGCAAACATTTGTTTCGACAATATATTGGGTTTGACAAAATTAACATTAACGTTATCTTGTGGGAGTAGAAAATTAGTAGAAAATTAGGTGCTTTTATAGTAAAAATTGCCACCTTGCTTTTCTCAAAATACATATCTATAATAGGCTTTGCCGCAAAAAGCTGAGGAATATTATCCTTGAGCTAGCGTAAAGTGTTACTTGATTATACGGCAAAGGAGTTGTGATAGTTTGAACGCGGAATTGGATTCATTTTTGACTTATCTTGAAGACGAGAAAAAGATGTCCGAAAACACTCGTCTGTCTTATAAGAGAGATCTTCTCAAGCTTCAGCAGTACTGCAGTGGTCTTGCCATTCATGATGCCAGACAGGTATCTGCAGCAAACCTTAAATCATACATTGTATATCTTGAGGCCGGAAGCTTTAAGGCTGCCACTATTTCAAGAAATGTGGCGTCGATACATGCATTCTTCCATTATCTTTATAACGAGCACATTGTGGAGAATGACGTATCCACCTGTCTCCAGGCTCCCAAGATCGAAAAGCATATACCCGAGATAATGACAGAGGAAGAAGTGGTAAAGCTTCTTTCCCAGCCCAAGAGTACCGATGCAAAGGGGATCAGGGACAAAGCAATGCTTGAGCTGCTTTATGCCACCGGTATACGTGTGTCGGAGCTTATAGGCCTCAAGGTCGGTGATGTCGATCTTCAGAAGGATCTTCTCAAGTGTAAGGATCGTGTCATTCCTTTCGGAACCAATGCGAGGGATGCCATGATAAAGTATATGGGAGAAGGCAGAGAAGCTCTTCTTAAAGGGAATGAGAGCGATATTCTTTTCCCCAGCTGTCTCGGTGAGCCAATGAGCCGTCAGGGCTTCTGGAAGCTGATAAAGGCTTATGGGAAGAAGGCAGGGATCGAGATGGAGATCACTCCACACACTTTAAGACATTCCTTTGCGGCCCATATGATGGCCGGAGGCGCCGACGTGCACAGCGTATCAGAGATGCTCGGCCACTCCGATATCTACACCACACAGGTTTATGCAGGGCTTGGTCAGAGCGACCTGAGGAAGGTTTACAGCGAGGCTCATCCCAGAGGATAGTGATATAAAAAACAGGAGATCGAAACATCTCCTGTTTTTTTATCTTCTTATTGATTTTGCTCTTTTCCTTCGACGGTCCGGATCGGGATAATGAGGTTTCTGCTAAACCGTCTCTGCGATATCGTAGATGAGCCTTTCCGAATCCGCCCATCCGAGGCAGGGATCCGTGATGGATTTGCCGTACACGCCTCCGCCGATCTTCTGACAGCCCTCTTCTATATAACTCTCTATCATAAGCCCCTTGACGAGCTTGCGAAGATCCGGATTGACCTTGCGGTTGTGGATGATCTCCTTGGCGATCCTTATCTGCTGGTCGAACTGTTTATTCGAATTGGAATGATTGGTATCCACTACACAGGCGGGATTCTTAAGATCCATTTTGTTATACATGTCAAGAAGACGCATCATGTCTTCGTAATGATAGTTCGGAGTGTTATTGCCGTGCTTGTTGGTGGCTCCCCTTAATATGGTGTGGGCAAGCTCATTGCCGCTGGTGTTTACTTCCCATCCACGGTAGATGAACGAGTGCGGATGCTGGGCGGCAAATACGGAGTTGAGCATTACGGCAAAATCACCGCTGGTGGGATTCTTCATCCCGGCAGGGACATCAAATCCGCTGACGGTAAGCCTGTGCTGCTGATCCTCCACAGAACGTGCTCCTACCGCAACATATGAAAGAAGATCCGAGAGATAGCGCCAGTTTTCGGGGTAAAGCATTTCGTCCGCAGCGGTAAGCCCAGTTTCGCTGGCTGCGCGGATATGCATGTGGCGGATAGCTACAAGGCCTGCCAGAAAGTCCACTTCCTTTTCGGGATTGGGCTGATGGATCATCCCCTTATAACCGCCGCCGTTGGTGCGGGGTTTGTTTGTGTATATCCTTGGTATAAGGATCAGTTTATCTTTGACTTTGTCGTTTATGGCGGCAAGCCGGTTTACATAATCACAAACAGAGTCCTCGTTATCAGCCGAGCACGGACCTATGATCACGAGAAATCTGTCGCTTTTTCCTGTGATCACATCCCGTATCTGTGCATCACGTTCTTTTTTTGCCTTGACGATATTCTCAGGCAGAGGGTACTGCTCACGGATCTCATCGGGAGTGGGCAGTTTTTTTATGAATTCAAAGCTCATCGTTGTCCTTCCTTTTTAGCAAAATTCCTATAAATTATAGTATAATTCAAATTCTCTTGCAATAAGGATTATTTCAGATGATAACATCTTTGCAAATAATGCTTTTTTTGGAAAAAAATTCTTTTTGGATAGGGCAAATTATGGTATACTGTTGTATGGTTTAGCAGAAAAGAAATCAACGGAAATACAGTGAAATGAAAAACAGGACAAGAAAGAGCATATTGGTGCTTATCGCACTGATTCTTATCATCCCCAATATAGTATCCGTGGGAGTCCTTATAAATCAGGCAAAGATGCAGCGGCAGATCGACAGGATCGCTGCGGAAGTGGCATCAATGAGGATGGATTCTTTTGCAACAACGGGCAGAGTTACAGTTCCCAGGCTTGAGGGAACCAGACTCGTAGACCTCAGTATCTTTGACGGACCGGTGGAGAGGATCTACGCCGATGATGATGTTGTCATGGTGGCCGATGTCCCGGATGTGGCCGAGACTCAGGAAGCCGGCTACGTGTGGTCGTTTGCATCGGGCGGAAGCCTTGATACTCACAAGGTTTACCTGACGTTTGATGACGGACCCAGCTCGAGGACGGATGATATTCTGGATATTCTCGCTGAATATGGAGTGAAAGCCACTTTTTTTGTGGTTGGCCGTGAAAGCGAGGAAGATTACAGGCTTTACAACAGGATAGTCGATGAGGGGCACACCCTCGGAATGCATTCATACAGTCACAGATATTCAAAGATATATTCCGGTGAGGAAGCCTTTACCGAGGACCTGGACAAGCTGACAGACCTGATCGAGGATACGACGGGAGTGACTCCGAAGTTCTACAGGTTCCCCGGCGGAAGTTCCAACACAGTGAGCAGCATAGATATCCACAGGTTCATAGATATCCTGGATGAGAGAGGAATTTCGTATTTTGACTGGAATGTGTCGGTGGGTGACGCAACGGGGTTGCCTATTACGGCGGATGCCATCGTATCAAATGCATTGAGCGGAGTGGAAGAAAGAGAAAGCACAGTCATTCTTATGCATGACGGGCAGTACAAAAAAGCTACGGTCGATGCGTTGCCGCGGATAATCGAGGCACTTCAGTCCATGGATGATGTGGAGATTCTTCCGATCACATCCGAGACGGAACTGATCAGGCATATTCAGTAAATGAAATAATAAAAAAGAGATATTTAGGAGGAACAAAGATGGGTTTTTTCGGTGATCTGAAACAGGATTTATCCCAGGCAGTCAATGAACTCATACCCGAGGAAAACGTTGAAAAAGCCGTTTCCGTGCAGGAAGATGCTTCCGAAGCCGAGAGTCCGGCTGAAGAAACAAATGACATTGATCTGGAAAAAATGCTCGATGAGGCTATTGGCGGAGATATTGTTTCTGCCGAAGAGCCGGCTGCCGATGATACCGGCGCTGACAGTTCGGAAGCTGAATCCGCGGTGGAGGATGCATTTTCCGATATGGAGAAGAGCGCAGACTTCTCCCTCGAAGGATCCGGATTTGATGAATTAAATGATACAAGTTTTAAAGGAGCAGAAAGAAAAATGGATAGTAACACAAATTATTCGGAAGAAACCTCAGTGATCACTCTCGGAATGACCGTAAACGGTGACATTACCACCGAAGGCTCTCTCGAGATCCTCGGAAATGTCAAAGGAAATATCGATGTAGCCGGAAAGCTCAATGTCACCGGCCATGTCAACGGAAATTCCAAGGCTCGCGAAGTATTCGCAGAGAATGCCAAGATCACCGGAGATGTAGCAAGCGAGTCGTCGATCAAGATCGGAGCAGGAACCGTTATCGTGGGAAATATCACCGGATTCTCCGCAGCAGTAGCGGGAGCCGTTAAAGGAGATATCGATGTTCACGGTCCCGTGATCCTTGATTCTTCGGCGATCGTTATGGGAAATATCCGTTCCAAATCCGTTCAGATCAACAACGGTGCAGCCATCGAGGGAAGTGTTTCACAGTGCTACGCCGATGTCAGCCCTACATCCTTCTTTGATGAATACAAGCCCGAGACTGTAGGCGGAAAGAAAAACGGCGGTAAATCCGATAAGAATTAAATCACAGGAGATTCTTTATGAGAATACTATTAAAGCTCAGCGGTGAAGCACTTGCCGGACCCAACAAGATGGGGTTTGATGAAGAGACTGTACGCAAGGTGGCTCTTCAGGTAAAAAAACTCGTAGACGACGGAGTAGAGGTGGGTGTTGTCACCGGAGGCGGCAATTTCTGGCGCGGCAGATCCAGCGAGAATATCGACAGGACAAAGGCTGACCAGATCGGAATGCTTGCTACGGTGATGAACTGCATTTACGTTTCCGAGATATTCAGAAGTGTCGGAATGATGACAAATGTCCTCACTCCTTTTGAATGCGGCTCATTTACAAAGCTTTTCTCCAAGGACAGAGCTAATAAATACTTTGCCCATGGACAGGTGGTATTCTTTGCGGGAGGAACCGGTCATCCTTATTTTTCAACCGACACCGGAGTGGTGCTCCGCGCGATAGAAGTTGATGCGGATGTTATCCTTCTTGCAAAGTCCATCGATGGCGTATATGATTCCGATCCGGCCAAGAATCCGGATGCGGTCAAGTTCGATGAGATAAGTATCGACGAAGTGATCGCCAAGAATCTGCAGGTTGTGGATATGACAGCTTCGATCCTCGCAAGGGACAATAAGATGCCCATGTGGGTGTTTGCGCTTGGCGAGGAGAACAGCATAGTAAACGCTCTGAGCGATAATTTCAAGGGCACAAAAGTAACCGTATAGCAACAGGATAAAGCATACTGACGATAAGGCAGAAAGGAAATCAAAATGGACGAAAGAGTAAAAGTCTACGACGATAAAATGGCAAAGGCATTTGAGTATCTCGAGACGGATTTCGCGGCAATAAGAGCCGGGCGTGCAAACCCACATGTTCTTGACAAGCTCCGTATCGATTATTACGGTACTCCTTCACCTATCCAGCAGGTGGGAAACGTTACCGTCCCCGAGGCAAGGATCATTCAGATCGCTCCCTGGGATAAGAGCCTGTTAAAGGATATCGAAAAAGCGATACAGGCTTCCGACATAGGGATCAATCCCACAAATGACGGAAATGTTATAAGGCTCGTATTTCCCGAGCTCACCGAGGATCGTCGTAAAGAGCTTGTAAAGGAAATAAAGAAGAAGGCCGAAGAAGCCAAGGTAGCGGTAAGAAATGTGCGCCGTGACGGCAATGAAGCATTTAAGAAGCTCGGAAAAGGCGAGGTCTCAGAGGATGAAGCCAAGGATCTTGAGGACAGCCTTCAGAAGATAACCGACAAGTACGTCAAGGATATCGACGAGCTTGTTGACGCCAAGACCAAGGAACTCATGACAGTATAGTTAACATCTGCGGCGTCAAGGGGAGAGTATTATGGATACTGAAAGAAAAATACCCCGACATGTCGCTGTGATACTGGACGGGAACGGACGATGGGCCAGAGCCAAGGGCCTTCCCAGGAACGCAGGGCATGTAAAGGGTGCCCAGGTTGTCGAGGACATGCTTAAAGTCGCGGATGACGTGGGCATCAAGTATTTTACCGTGTACGCATTTTCCACCGAGAACTGGAATCGTCCCGTCGATGAAGTGACGGCTCTTATGGGACTTCTTCGCAAATACATGGAAGGAAGTCTCAGAAAGGCTGCAAAGAATAATGTCAGGATCCGCATTATCGGTGACAGGACAAAGCTTTCAGCCGAGATAATAAAGAGTATCGAGAATCTTGAAAGAGATACTTCCGGAAACACCGGCCTTAACTTCCAGATAGCGATCAACTATGGCGGGAGAGACGAGATCAGGCGTGCGGTCGAAAGAATTGCCCAAAAGGTTTCCGACGGTGAAATAGAAGCCGGGGAGATCACGGAAGAGACCATTTCAAAAGAGCTTGATACGGCAGATATTCCCGATCCGGATCTTTTGATCAGGACCTGCGGTGAGCAGAGAATATCTAATTTCCTTCTCTGGCAGCTTGCCTATACGGAGTTTTATTTTACGCCCGTTCCATGGCCCGACTTTAACCGTGCCGAACTGGAAAAAGCCATAGATGCGTACAACGGCCGTGAAAGACGTTTCGGAGGTCTGAAACAGGAATCCTGATCGTCTGATATATGAAATAGGAGATTTTTTAGTAACAGATGTCTATTACCAGATCAATAAGTGCTATCCTTATGCTCGCACTTGCTTTTGCATTGTTCATTTTTGGGGGTTATCCTCTTGCCGGAGTCCTTCTTATCATTTCGCTTATCGGATTCTGGGAGCTGAGCAAGGCGTTTGCAAATCCCGCACCCGAGCCGGGTGCCGAGAGGGTTCCGCTTCCCGCAAAGAAAAAGATTGACTATCTTGATATCATAGGTCTTATCACCGTTGCAATCTACTATGTTGTAATGGTGTTCATGCAGGATGTTGTACACCAGTTTATGGTGGTTGCCTGCTTTGTTATCGCGATACTTTTTGTTTATGTGTTCAGCTTTCCCAAGGTTTCCATCGACAGGATAGCGGCGATAGTTTTTTCGTTCCTGTACTGCCCGGTGATGCTGGGATTTGTATATATGACCAGAGAGTCGGAGCCCTACGGAAAGTATCTGATATGGATGATACTGATCAGTTCCTGGGGGTGTGACACCTTTGCATTCCTGTTCGGTATCGCCTTCGGAAAGAAAAAGATATTCCCGCTCCTCTCGCCCAAGAAATCACTGGCGGGCTGCATAGGAGGGCTTGTTTCCAGCGCGGTCATCGGAGGAATATACGGATACTTCTATGTGATGCCCGCACTCCGCAAAATGAAAGGTACAGAGGTGGATGAGAATCCTTACTTCTTCCTTATTCTGGCGGCTATATGTCTTGTCGGAGGTTTGATCGGTATGCTGGGAGACCTGGTGGCATCCGGGATAAAAAGAAATAAAGGCTTTAAAGATTTTGCGAAACTCATACCGGGACACGGCGGCATCATAGACCGTTTCGATTCGACCATATCTGCCGCACCTGCCGTGTATGTGCTCTCGCTTTTGCTGATCTCTACGCATTGTTAGTTCAGAGTAAAATGTTATGAATATGAAAAAAATATCACTTCTCGGTTCAACGGGTTCCATCGGAACTCAGACTCTCGAAGTAATTAAAGAATACAGCGACCGGCTTTCGGTAGTCGCACTGGCGGCGGGAAAGAATGTCGGTCTTTTGGAAGAGCAGGTTAGGAAGTACAGGCCTGCTCTTGCCGTTATGTGGTCCGAGGAAGCCGCAAAGGAGCTTAAGGTGAGGATCGCGGATACGGATACAAAAGTCCTGTCCGGAATGGAAGGGCTTATCGAGGCCGCTACCATGTCTGAGGCGGATATTGTGCTTACGGCTGTTGTGGGTATGATAGGGATCAGGCCCACGATAGCAGCTATAGAGGCGGGAAAGGATATAGCGCTTGCCAATAAGGAAACCCTTGTCTGCGCCGGGCATATCATAATGCCGCTGGCGGCAGAGAAAGGCGTTAAGATACTTCCGGTAGACAGTGAACATTCCGCTATTTTTCAGTCGCTTAACGGAGAGAGAAACAATAAGATATCAAAGATCCTCCTTACCGCATCCGGCGGGCCTTTCCGCGGCATGACCCGGGAACAGCTGAAGGGTAAGACCGTGGAGGATGCTCTCAAGCATCCCAACTGGTCCATGGGCAAAAAGATCACTGTGGACTCGGCCACGCTTGTAAACAAGGGACTTGAAGTGATGGAGGCAGGGTGGCTTTTTAACGTTCCTGTTTCAGACGTTGAGGTGGTGGTCCATCCCCAGAGCATACTCCATTCTGCTGTGGAATTTGAAGACGGTGCCGTGATCGGTCAGATGGGGCTTCCGGATATGAAGCTGCCGATACAGTATGCACTTTTTTATCCGGACAGGCTCCCCATGCACGGCAAGAAGCTCAGTCTTTTTGAAGTCGGGAGCATGACCTTCGAGAAGCCCGATCCCGAAGTGTTTGAAGGGCTCAAGCTTGCTCTTCGCGCAGCGGATGAGGGCGGCAGTATGCCCACAGTATTTAATGCCGCAAACGAGCTGGCTGTGGCCAGGTTCCTTGACGGAAAAATAGGCTTCACCGATATTTACGAGATCATCAAAAAGGCGATGAATGCTCACAGGACTATCCAGTCGCCGAACCTTGAGGAGATCCTTGATGCCGAAAGGGAGGTATATGAAGGATGCTGAATACTATAGTCAGCGTTTTATGGTTTCTGTTAATATTCTGTATTGTCGTTATATCCCACGAGATGGGGCATTTTCTTATCGCTAAGGCTAACGGGATACATGTAGTTGAGTTTTTTATTGGCTTCGGGCCCACTCTTATCAAGTGGAACAGGGGGGGAACAAAGTATTCGATAAAGCTCCTTCCTCTCGGAGGTGCCTGCGTATTTGAGGGAGAGGATGACCCTGAGGACACACTGAAAAACGCCGGAAAGGGGAAGTCTGTCTCCGATAATGCCGCTTATGGGTCGGAAGGTTCCAAGGCAGACAGTGAAAAAACGGAAAGCTCGGAGACGGTAAAATCCGGGCAGAATAAAAAATACGGCAGCTCATTTACTGAGGCAAGCGCTTGGCGCAGACTTGCGGTAATAATCGCCGGCCCGTTTTTCAATATAGTGCTGGGATTTATCATTGCATTTATCATGGTCAATCTGGTGGCGATAAGAGATCCTGTCGCTACTGAGATCATCCCCGGGGGTGCTGCCGAGGAAGCAGGGCTTCTTCCGGGCGACAGGATCATCTCCATGAACGGGCAGAGGATATATCTTTACGAAGATATAGTGCTTTTCAATGCTCTCGCTGATCACAAAAATGTGCTCGTTGTGTATGAGAGAGACGGGGAGAGAAAGTCGGCGGTCCTTGTTCCCAAATACGATGAGGAGGAGGGAAGATATCTCATAGGTATCGCCAATTCCTCTTTTGTTGAATTAAAAGGTCTTGACGCATTTAAATACACCTGGTATGAAATGCGGTATAATTTCAAGATGACCTACGGCAGCCTGTTCATGCTGGTCAGAGGAAGAGTAAAGACTACCGATGTGTCGGGCCCGGTTGGTATAGCGGTCAATGTCGTGGGCGAGACCTATGCGCAGACAAAGCAATACGGGTTTTCGACCGTTCTTGTCAACATGCTGAACATAGCGCTAATGCTCACGGTCAACCTGGGAGTGCTCAATCTGCTACCCATCCCTGCTCTCGATGGGGGAAGGTTAATATTCATTCTTCTCGAGATAATACGCGGGAAGCCGGTTCCGAGAGATAAAGAAGCGCTGGTACATTTTATCGGCATGATCTTCTTTATCATTTTGATAGTGCTTGTGTTCTTTAACGATATCAGGAATATATTTTTTTAGATAAATGATCATTTGAGGCAGTAAATGAATTTTTCCGATAAATACGAAGTCCCCGTGCTTGTGGGCGAAGGAAGCTTTGGAAAAGTATACAGATTAAAGGAAAAGGGCGAAGATAAATACGCCGCCCTTAAGGTCCTGAAGGACAGAGGCATCTGGGATAGAGAAAAAAAGATGCTCTCTGCCGCCGATCATCCGCTTTTTCCCGCATATATCGAATCGGGGGAAGAGGATGATACTTATTATATCCTGATGGAGTATATATTCGGCGAGAATCTGGCCGAGGTGCTGGAGCGCAGAAAGGGTTTCAATCAGAGGGAGGCCATGAGAATGGCCCTTAGTGTTGCGGACGGGATAGGCTGGTTGCAGACAAAGGATGATCCGGCTGTTTTCAGAGACCTGAAGGCTGAAAACATCGTAATAACTCCGGAAGGAGAAGTAAGACTGGTCGATTTCGGGTCTGCATGCGGACTGTATGA
>JAEEGL015351430.1_pt1 | contig 13663 bp, 12 predicted proteins | sample 9134231 | NCBI WGS metagenome assembly JAEEGL01 (sample SAMN16246548, study PRJNA631951) | gut metagenome | biome: gut microbiome; feature: rumen; material: fiber-attached | host: Bos | place: Iran: Karaj | collected 2018-10
ACGTCTTCATTCTTCACTCTTTCGTTCCCTTAGGATGCCCTTCTTCTTTCTTTCAATACCCATTATATGCATTCCTTTAGCACTGTCAATAGGAGAGTGCTAAACGTCACAAAGGAAACACAATCGCCATATTTGCGTCAATATTCGGTGTGTTCGGGCAAAAAAAGAGCGGATGTGCCGCTCTTCATTCTTTAAGGCTGCTGCAGCGCCAGATACGGATTCTCCGGGTCCGGGTCGGTCGGGTCCCAGCCGAAGCCGTTTTTGTCGGTATACGGCTCCTCCCAGATGATCTCCGGCGGCTTTTCCGGCGTCGGACCGCTGTCCTTCACCACGCGTACGTTCACGCGGTCGGAGGCCGAGAAATCGTAGATCCACTTCGCGTCCGCCACGGTCAGACGCACGCATCCGTCCGAGGCGACCGACCCCAGTTTTTCATACTTGTGCATGTTGCACATGCGGTGGGCTTTGCTCTGATCGCGGCCTGCGTCAAAGCTGATCGGGACCGAATGGAACAGGTAATGGTCCTTGAACCGGCATGCCCAGAAGCCGTAGCAGTGCGTGTCCTCGGTGCCGAGGATCTTATAGGTATAGCGGTCGGTGATCCTGTAGGAGCCGACGGGCGTATCGTGTTTTCTGCGGCCGGTCGAGCAGATCATGACGCGAAGCTCGGTCCAGTCGCCGTCCTGTCCTTCATATCCCACGACGCACTGCGAGCCGAGATAAACGACAAGAAGCTTTTCGCCGTCCTTTTTCGGCGGCTCGGTCGGCGTATACGCGGGAACGATGCAAACGATGTCGACCGGTTCCGCGCCCAAGGCGACCGCGCCGGTCTCGTCGCACGGGAAGAAGCAGGGCTCCGCTTCGCCGACGCTGCCGTAGGCGAAGAACGCGCCGTCCGAATCGCGCCGCACCACGCCGGGCAGGTTCGATCTCGTATAGCCGTTTCTGGCGCGGACGCCCTCCGGCAGGGCAAGAGGAACGAACGGCGTCGGCGCGGGCGTCGGCTCCGGCGTCGCAGTGGGTTCGGGCGTCGGAGATGGCGTCGGAGAGGGTGTTAGGATCTCGGAAGGTTTGGGCGTCGGGGTCGGAGAGGGGGTGACGAGCGCGATGGCGTCCTCCTGCGGTGTCGCGATCGCTGTGACCGGCAGATCCGCCGCGGTCGGTTCGGACACGGCGACCCGTCCGTCCGTCGCCGATGACGTGCAGGCGGGCAGCAGAAACAGGATCGTTAGCAGCAGAGGGATCAGTTTTTTCATCAGTTTTTGTCGAAAAGACGGTTGGTTTTGCGCTGCGGTTCGCAGGTCAGGTTGACGCCGAGACGGCGATAGACCTCAAGGTCGACGCGGGAGAGCATGACCGTCGAGTGCGCTTCCAGGCCCTTCAATTGGTCCAGCGCCTTCATGGCGCGGCCGGCCGTCGGATTCATCGTCGCGCAGATGCTGAGCGCGTAGAGAAGCTCGTCGCTGTGCAGACGCGGGTTCTCGCTGCCGAAATGCTTCAGCTTGAGCTCGCGGATCGGCTCCAGAACGATCGGCGCAATGAGGTCGATGTCCGGCTGGATGCCCGCGAGCGCCTTCAAAGCGTTCATCAGCGCGCCCGCCGCGGCACCCATCATGGAGCCGTTTCTGCCGGTGATCATGCTGCCGTCGGGCAGTTCGATCGCCATCGCCGCGCCGCCGGTCTCCCTGTCGCGTGCGAGTGCCGCCGCGACGACCGGGCGGTCGTCCACGGTCACGCCCGCGCGGGACATGATGAGCTCTGCCTTGTCGATCTGCTCGCGGCCGATGATGCCGCGCTTATAGCCGCACGCCGCGCTGTAATAGCGGCGGATGATCTCCTGACAGGCGGCCTTGCGCACAGCCTCGTCGTCGGTGATGCAGAAGCCGACCATGTTGACGCCCATATCCGTCGGGGAATGGTAGGGCGAGGTCCCGTAGATGTGCTCGAACATGGCGTTGAGTACGGGGAAGGATTCAACGTCGCGGTTGTAGTTTGTCGTGGTCACGCCGTACGCTTCGAGGTGGAACGGGTCGATCAGGTTCACGTCGTCAAGGTCGGTCGTCGCTGCCTCGTACGCGAGATTGACCGGGTGCGAAACCGGCAGGTTCCAGATCGGGAACGTCTCAAACTTCGCGTAGCCTGCGCGTACGCCGCGTGTGTACTCCTGATAGACCTGCGAAAGGCACACGGCGAGCTTGCCGCTGCCGGGACCCGGCGCCGTGACGACGACCAGCGGCCGCGTTGTCTCTACGAACTGATTTTTGCCGAAGCCGTCCGGGCTTAAAATCAAGGAAGGATTCTGCGGATAGCCCGCGATCGGATAATGGAGATAGACCTTGACGCCGAGCCGTCTGAGCTTATCCGCAAAGGCGTCGACGGCGGGCTGACCGCCGTACCGCGTGATGACCACGCCGGAGACCAGAAGGCCTTTTTTGCGGAACGCGTCGGTGAGCCTTAATACCTCGCGGTCGTAAGCGATGTCGAGGTCGTTTCTCACCTTGTTGTGCTCAATGTCGCCCGCGTGGATCGCGATGATGATCTCGACGGAATCCTTGAGCTTTTCAAGCATTCGGACCTTGCTGTCCGGCGCAAAGCCCGGCAGCACGCGCGCCGCGTGGTAATCGTCGAACAGCTTGCCGCCGAATTCCAGATACAGCTTGTCCCCGAATTTTGAGATCCGCTCCAGGATCTTCTGCGACTGCATCGAGAGGTACTTGTCGTTGTCAAATCCGATCTTTGCCATGGTTTCTCTCCTCAATCCTCATATTCATACGGATTCCAGCCGGTCACTCGCATCTTTGCCGAAAGGATCCGGTATACGCTTTCATTGAGCCGCTGCTCGCTGATCGTGCCGTTTTCGACGGCTTCGTAAAGCCCGGAAAGGATCTCCCGCTGATACCCGTGGTTCGCCCCGCACAGGATCAGGTCTCCGCCCGCAAGAATGAACTGCACCGCGCCTTTTTTCAGCGACGTCTGTTTCCGGAGGCCCGACATACGAAAATCGTCGCTCATGATAAAGCCCTCGAAACCGAGCTCTTCGCGCAGGATCTCCGTCATAAAGACCGAGGATTGACTTGCGATGTGTTTCTCGTCGATCTTCGGGTAGGAGATGTGCGCCACCATCACGCCGTCCGCGCCGATAAGCGCCTTCTGAAACGGCACGAGCTCGTAGCGCCGCAGCGCATCGAGCGATTTGTTCACGACCGGCGTGGACGCGTGCGAGTCGGCATTCGTCGCGCCGTGACCGGGGAAGTGCTTGACGATGGACAGACATCCGCCCTCGTGCAGCCCGTCGATGCAGGCCGCGCCGATCCGCGCGACGACGTCCGTGTCGGACGAAATGATCCGTTTGCCGAGGAAGGTCGCGTCCGGATCCTTCGCGACGTCGAGACACGGCGCAAGGTCCGTATTGATCCCGGCGCGGCTGAGCCCCTGCGCGATGTACAGAAACTGTTCCTCCGCGCGCTCTGTGCTGTCCCTGTCGCCGAGCGAACGCGCGGAAAGGAGCGATTTGCTCCAGTGGAAGCGCGTCACGTTTCCGCCCTCAACGTCGGTGCTGATGAGAAGCGGGATCCCGGTCCGGTTCGCTTCGTTGACGCTGTCGGTGAGCTTTGCGCACTGGCTGAAGCCGCCGTCGCCGTTCGTGCGGACCATATTCTGCCCGTAGAGGATCACATTGCCGATGTGATATTCCTGCAGGATCTGCTTGAATTCGGAACTGATCTGCTTCGTGCCCGAAAAGCCAAACATACAGAGCTGGCCGATCTTCTCCTCCGTACTCATGCCATCAATATAGGCGTAAAGCCGCTGTTCGGGCGAAAGCGTCGGAACCGGCGTCGGGATCGCGGTGGGCTCCGGCGTCGGCGTCGCTTCCGGCGTCGGGACGGCTGTTGCTGTCGGCGCCGCCGTGATCTCCGTCACGGGCGTTTCGGTCAGGGCAGCCGTGGGTTCCGGTGTTGGCGGAACAGACGCCTGCACGGCAATCTGCCTGGGCGGTTCGGCGGAACAGCCGAGCAGCAGAAACGCCGTCAGAAAAAGACACCAAAACTTCTTCATGATACCATTATAGCATAGCCTTTCGTATTTTACCAGTATGAGTTGCGGCGTTTGCCTGCGCCGCCAAAGAAAAAGGGTTCTCGTACGAGAACCCCCTTCGTTTTTTACTGCGGATCCGGCGTCGGAACGGGCGTCGGCGGCGCGTCGAGGATCAGGGTAACGCGGCCCATGACCTCGGTGATCTCGCCGAGACGCTCGGTCAGCGTGAGCCCGAACGAGAATGTGTCCGGATCGACGCTGCGATCGGCGCGGTAGAGGATGCAGTTGCCGTTCTCTTCAAGGAGCGCAAGATACGTTTCCTTCTGCGAGAAATCGGACATCACGTTTTGATGCGTGGCGAAATTGAACCAGCCGACCTTCGAGTAGCTGTCCTCGTTTGCGCCGTTGTGGTAGGTATACAGGACGTCCGGCTCGTCGTCCCAGTCGAGATCGGTCACAATGTAGTCCACGAGCCCCTTGCCGTCCTCACCTTCGCCGAGACGGTAGTATTCGCCGTCCTGTACGATGTATGAGCAGCCGAGCACCTTGCTGCGAATGACCCGGAAGTCCGTGATGCCGTCCTTTGTCATGTCGATCCAGTTTTCGGGCAGCATGAGATCCAGAGAATACTCCTCAAGATGTCCCGCCGAAAGCCCGAGCTTCTCAAGCGGCGGAGCTTCCAGCATATCGTGCGCATAGATCTCATGCCCCGGAACGGGCGTCGGAGCGGGGGTGGGCGTCGCGACGGCGACGGACGAACCCTTCGATCGGCAGCCGCGCATCGCCAGCAGCGTGCCTCCGGCAGCAAGACCGAGCACCAGCACCGCGGCAACGATGCAGCCGACTGCAAACGCGCCTTTTCCGAGGATTTTTTTCATGCGGGCGGAACGCTTTGCCGCTTTGACCTTGGGATCTTCCTTTTCGTATTCGTGGACGTGCTTGACCGTGCCGCTCACGTTTACGTTTTGCGTGATCTCCGATTTTTCCATCAGACTGACGATTTCGCAGCCGCAGTATTTGCAGTGCAGCTTTGTCTGACCGTCGTCGACCTCCATGTTTGCGCCGCAATTCGGGCATTGCACCTTTATCAGCATCTTTTTACTCCTCCAATTCGTCGATCGCCCCGGCAAGCGCTTCATAAAGCCGATTCAGGTGGATTCCGTCGATCAGGCGGTGATTGACCTGTACGGTATAGGGAAGCGTTATTCTGCCCTTTTCATCCTCAGTAAACCGTCCCCACAGGATGCGGGGCGTGCTGTCCGTATTGTCAAGCGGGAACTCCTGTGCAATGTGCGTGTAATCGAACCACGGCACGGAGGAAAGGTACACGTTGTGTCCCGCCGCATCCGCTTCCGCGGTCGGGATCGGAGCGGGATTCGCCCGTTCCGCCGCCTTCATTCGCGCCGCAAACGCTTCCGGCCGTTCGCCGTCGATCCATTCGAGTCCGCAGATCCCGAAGAGCTCCTCGTTCCATTGATAGGTCCAGGACGGATTGCGGCGGTCGAGCAAAAAGACCTCGTCGCCTCTGAGCTCAAAGCGGAACGCTTCGACGGCGTTGACGGCCTGCATCGTCGCCCAGACCATCACCGCATAGAACGGGATCCCGCGAGCCTTTGCGTAACGGACCGCGCCGGTCACGTCCTGTCTCGTCGTCACGCTGTAAAACGGCACTTCAAGACGGGCGAACAGCCTGTCGTGCGCGTCACGCGGCCAAAGATTCCGGTCGATTCGCTTTTCCATGCTCAGAATACGCGCCGTGCGAGCACGAACGACTCCTTCCAGTATTTGCTGTTGATCGTGTTCGTGATGACCTTGCCCTCCCCCGAGGACGGATAGATCATCATTCCGTCGCCGAGGTAGATCGTCACGCAGTTGACGCTTTCATTGCCGGGCGTCATGAAGAAGCACAGGTCACCTGGCATCAGATCCCTGATCGAGTCGATCCGCGTCCAGTTGTTGTTCTCGGCATATCCTTTGCTTGTCTTGTGCTTGATTTTTACGCCGCACTTGTTCAGACAGTAATATACGAATCCGCTCGGGTCGAAGCCCTTCTCCGGGTCGGTGCCGCTGCGGCGGTACGGCGCATCCACGAGCGTCAGAGCGAACGCGCAGAGCACTTCTGCCTCGGTCCGGTCCTCCGGCGCTTCGGTCGATTCCGGCGTCGATTCGTCGCTCGGCGCTTCGGTCGGTTTGGGCGCAGGGCTTGCAGTCGGCGTGTTCGTAGGCTTTGCGGTCGGCGAGGGCTTCTGTATCGGCGTCGCCGTCGGCTTTGCGGTCGGCGAGGGCTTTTGTATCGGCGTCGCCGTCGGCTTTGCGGTCGACACAGGCATTAAGGTCGGAACCGCGGTGGGCTCCGGCGTCGGCGCCTGAGTCGCTTCGGACCGTTCGACGGGCATTTCGGTCGGCTCCGGGGCAGGTTCTTGAGTCGGTTCGGGCGAGGGGGTCGGGACCTCGGCGGGCGCGGACGTCGGCGCAGGCGGAAGCGTAACGGACGTTTCGTTCGGCTCCGGGGCAACGTTGACGATCGTATCCTGCGGCACCTCGGTGGGCGCGGGTGTTTCAAGCTGTCCGACAATCTGTATTTTATCCGTCACCGGCTCCAGTTCCTGCGGCTGCACGGAGCCTCTGCCGGACGTCGTACATCCGGCAAGGCACAGGACCGCAAGGCTGACTGCCGCAATCGTTCGTAACCGTTTCATGATGGATATCCCTCCACGTATATCATGTGCTTTCATTATAAAAAGCGAATGTCACCGAACCGTAAACGGAATGTGAACAATTCGTTATATTCGGAAGTTGCGGAAAACTTTTTCCGCGCAAAGCCGGTCATACTGCCGAAAGGGCACAGAAAAAGTCCTTCCCGCCGGGAAGGACCAAAAGATTCGGTCAGAAGATCCGCTTCGGAACGAAATCGAGACAGTCTGCAGAGACGCAGTGATAGGCGACGCCGTCGCGCTCACCGGAAAACGCGTACCGAAGCGACGCGCCGTGCAGATGGCCGTAGACGACGGTTTTCACGCCCGCCGCCTCGAAGCGTTCGGCAAAGGCGGTCTTTTCGCCGTTTTCGGAAAACGGCGGGTAGTGGAGCATCCCGATTGCGGGCGCGCCCTGCGGGAGTCCCTTGAGCGACAGATCGAGACGGATGCGCTCGCGTTCGTAGAGCTTGCGGTCGGCGCTCTCCTTGAAGCGCGACGACTGCGGGGCCGTCCAGCCGCGCGTTCCGGCGACGAACAGATCGCCGAAGCGGAACACGTCGTTCTGCAGCGCGTACATTCCCGCGGGAAGCGCGCGCCGGACCTGCGTCACGCTCTGCCACCAGTAATCGTGGTTGCCGCGCAGGATGAGCTTTTGACCGTTCAGAGAACCGATAAAGCCGAGATCCGCGATCGCATCGGAAAGATACATCGCCCAGCTGATGTCGCCGGGGATCAGAACGAGATCGTCCGCCGATACCGTATCCTGCCACGCCTCGCGGATCCGGTCCGTGTGGCCGCGCCAGCGTTCGCCGAATACGTCCATCGCCTTGTTCGGCACGGACAGGGAGAGATGCAGATCGCCGATGGCATATACGTGGGGCATGGATGCCTCGCTTTCAGGAGTCGGTTTTATTCTTCTTCGTCGTTCTCGGAAATGTCCTCTTCGATAGGATCCTCGACCTCGTCGGCGCGGATCTTGTCCGCAAGGACCTCAAGATTCGCCTGACGCTTCTGCTCCTTCAGGCAATCCTCACACAGGTCGTGACCGGGCAGCGCGGGCTTTTCGCCGCACTCGCTGCACATGATGATTTCGTCCTCGGTTTTCGGCGCATGGCGGCGGGAGCGCTCGGCGGCGCAGACGCGGCACATGGTTTCTGTTCCGCGGATATAATTCAATTCACAGATCGGGCATTTTTTAAGCATACCGTTTTTTGAATACCTCGCTTGTTGATATCACAGCATAGTATGCAAAGGAACAGGCCTCCTGTCAAGCCTTTTTTTCATTCTTCCGCAGAAACTTTTTCGGGATCCGATTCTTTCGGAAGGCAATCCGCATAGATCTGTCCGATCCTATGGAGCAGCTCGGCCTTGCCTTCGCCGGTTTCCGACGAAAACGGGATCGCAAACGGCGGCGCGCCGAGCTCCTTTGCACGCTTGTTCGCTTCCTGTTTTCGCTTCGATTTCGCGATCTTGTCCGCCTTCGTCGCGACGAGCGTATAGGGGATATTATAATAGATAAGGTAGCGGAACATCTGTAAATCGTCCTGCGTCGGCGTGTGCCGGATGTCGACGAGCATCAGAAGATGCTTCACGCGTCCGCTTGAAAGATAGCGGTCGAGAAGCTCGCCCCAGCTCTTTTGCTCGGCTTTCGACGCTTTTGCAAACCCGTAGCCCGGCAGGTCGACAAGATAAAACGCCCGGTTCAGCAGAAAGAAATTGACAAGCCGCGTTTTTCCGGGCTGCGCCGAAGTCTTGGCAAGCTTATTGTTGTTCGTGAGACGGTTGATGAGGCTGGATTTGCCCACGTTCGACTTACCGACGATCGCGATCTCGCACGGCAAAGCCGGAGGGTAATTGCCCTCTGTGCCCGCGCTTGTGGAGAATTCCGCCTGTCTGATTGTAAAAAGTTCTTCCATAATCCCCAGTATAGCGTGAAAATTCACATTTCGCAAGATATTCGTTTACAGTTTCGTCACGCGTTCCGGGAAACTGCATGGTACAATTATGGTACAAGTATAGGGAGCCGGAATCTCGGCGAAAGGATCTTTATGGGACTGTTTCATTCATCGGATATCGGATTGGATCTGGGCACGAGCAACGTGCTCGCGTACCGTCGCGGGAAGGGCATCGTTCTGCGTGAGCCGAACGTCGCCGCGGTGGAGCGCGGCACGGGCAAGCTCGCGGCGATCGGACAGGAGGCGAAGGACCTCATCGGCCGCGCGCCGGACAACCTGATGATCATCCGCCCGATGCAGGACGGCGTGGTGGCAAACTTCGACGCGACGGAGCGTATGCTGACGCTGTTCTTCAACCGCATCGTGGGAAGCCGTGTGTTCTTTAAGCCCAGAGCGGTCGTCGCCGTCCCGTCGATGGCGACGGAGGTCGAAAAGCGCGCGGTCATCGAAACGACCGAGGGCGCAGGCGTACGCTATACGTTTTTGATCGAGGAGCCGGTGGCGGCGGCGATCGGCGCGGGACTCGACATCAATGAGCCGAAGGCGAACATCGTTTTAGATATCGGCGCGGGCACGTGCGACATGGTCGTGACGTCTCTCGGAAAGGCGATCAAGCATGATTCCATCCGCGTCGGCGGCGACAAATTCGACGCGGCGATCGTCCGGTATCTGAAGCGGCAGCACGGCATCGTGATCGGCACGCGCGCCGCGGAGGAGCTGAAGATCGCGTATGCATCCGCGATCCCGCGCAAGGACGAGCTCACCATGGAGGTTCGCGGAAGGTCTTTGGGCGGCGGGCTTCCGATTTCGATGGAGCTCGGTTCCAATGAGCTGACGTTTGCGCTTGCGGAGCCGCTTTCGGCGATTGCGGACGCGCTCCGGGACACGCTCGAACAAACGCCCGCGGAGCTTGCGGGGGACATTGCGGCGCGCGGGATCTGTCTTACCGGCGGCGGCGCGCAGCTGTTCGCGCTGGACCGGTATATTTCCGAGCAGATCGGCATCACCTGCTACGTCGCGGAGGATCCGGTCGCGTGCGTCGCGATCGGCTGCGGCAAGGTGCTGGAGGAGCCGAAGAAATATGAGAGCGTACTGTACGACTATCGCCGCGGCGATTACTATGAGGGTTGAGGGAGAATTATGAGCGAGACAAAGGGCAAAACAGCGCTGTCGCTGTGCATCCTGCGGGTGCTGGAGCAGCACGCGGACAAGAGCGATCCGCTGTCGACGCGCCGTATCATCGAATATCTCGAAACGGATTACGGCATGATCGCCGAGCGAAAGGCAGTCGGCCGCAACCTGCTGCTGCTCTCCGAGATGGGGTTTCCGCTGTCCACCTATCAGGACAACGGCAAGGGCTATTATCTCAGAACCGACGTCGGGAGCGAGCCGCACGAGCATAACCCCGCCGCGCTCGACGCGTACCTGCGCGCGCCGCGCTCGCTGCAGTCCGAACGCGCGATCGCGCGGCTGCAGGACGCCGTGCCGATCTACGCCGCGGAAGCGGAATGCGGCGTACAGCCCGAAGCGGTATTCGAAACGCTCGACCGGCTCAAGGAGGCGATTGAACGGAAGGTGCAGGTCAGCTTCGTATATGACGTTGTAAACGCGGACGGCAAACGCGTGCCGCAGCGCGAGATGCCGATCACGGTTTCGCCGTATGCGATCTTTCTGGCGGAGGGATATTATTACACGATCGTATCCATCTCGGGCTACGGCAGACTGCTGCATTACCGCTGCGACATGATGGAGCACGTACATCTCACCGAGCAGCCCGTGCGCGAGCCGGAGACCATGATCGAATGCCGGGACGGGCTTGACGTTGCGGCATACGTGAACCGCACGATCTACCACACCGACATCCGCGAGACGCACACCGTGCTTTGCGCCGAGCATCTGACCGGCGATCTTGTCGACGCCTTCGGCCCGGCGGTGAAGATGCGTACGGAGGGCGAAACGATTCGCGCAGAGATCGACGCGCCGTGGGAGATGGTCAAGCGGTTTCTGGTCTGCAATCTGAAGCATACGACGCTTCTGGCGCCCGCGTGGCGGCGCGCGCAGATCCGCGAGGAGCTTCTTTCCGCGCTGTCCACCTATCCGCAGAACTGAGCTTCGGTTTCCGCGCTTTGTTTCCATTCTATACGCATTTACGACACATTTCCGTGGTATCGTAAAAACAGAGGGACTCTACCGTGAGACAGGAAAAGAAATCCGTCGAAGCGTCGGGAAACGGCCTTCGCGAACGATCCGAACATACGGAAAAGAAAAAACCGCTGCGCGCGCTGACCGTGACAGCGGTCGCTGTGCTTTCGGCGTTTCTGATCTTCGGGATCGTCAGCGTCTGCATTGCGCTTTCGCGGCGCAGCGCAGTGCTCGAGAAGAATACGCCGGAGCCTTTCGCGGCGCTGTCCGCGCAGCCGACGCTCGCGCCGACGCAAAAGCCCGCGCCGGTTACGCCTGCGCTTACCCCGGAAAACGATACGGTCGTACGGGATACGCCGAAGCCGACCGAAACGCCCGTCGAAACGCCCGTCGCAGCGCCCACCGAAGTCCCGATCAACACGCCGGAGCCGACCGAAACGCCGGAACCGACGCCCACGCCGTATGTGGACACAGGCCTTGAGCCGTACGGACCGGACGATCCGATCATAAAGGTAAGCCTTTTGGACGGCGAGGAGTTCCGGCTCGGCGATACCGACGAGATTCTGTTCGATGTGCAGTCGATCCTGATGGACCTCGGCTACATGGAATCGGACGAACCGAACGATTATTTCGGGCAGCAGACCTACGATGCGCTGGTGACCTTTCAGCGGCACAACGGGCTGCCGGCAGACGGCGTTCTGGAAGAGACGACGTATGCGCGTTTGATCGGTTCGGACGCGAAGGAATATGTTATGCAGGAGGGCGACAAGGGCGACGACGTCAAAGAAGTGCAGGATCGGCTCTATGAGCTCGGCTATCTTGATTCGGACAGCCGCAGCGCTTCGTTCGGCGAAAGGACCGCGTCGGCGGTACGCGCGTTTCAGAGCGCAAACCGTCTCAAGGTCGACGGCATGGTCGGCGCAAAAACGATGAACGCGCTCTATTCGGGCGACGTCGTCGGCAATTATTACAAATCGGGCGATTCGGACGAGAGCATCATCCCGTATCAGAAGCGCCTGCAGAAACTCGGCTACCTTGACGGTGAATACGATTGCACCGGTAAAATGGACGATGATACCGTTTCCGCTATCAAGGCGTTTCAGGAGGCGAACGGCCTCGTGCGGGACGGCTGCCTCGGTCCCGCGACGACGGAGCTTCTGAACACGAAAAATGCGGTTGCATATGCGATCCGGATCGGCATGAGCGGGCCCGAAGTCAAGGCGGCGCAGCAGCGGCTGTATGAGCTCAATTATCTTCGCGAAAGTCAGGTTACCGGCTATTACGGCGAATCGACCCGGGACGCGGTCAAATCGTTCCAGAAGCGCAACAGCCTTTCGCAGAACGGCGAGATCGACGCAAAAACGCTTGACAGGCTGAACAGCATCAAGGCAAAGGCGGCAAGCGCGCCCGCGACCAAGAAACCCAAGACGGCGCAGCCGGGAAAACCGACGCATACGCCTATGCCGGACGCCGGCAACGTAAAGGGCGTCGAAAAATTCATCCGGTTCGCCGAGTCGAAGCTCGGCTGCAAATACGTGCGCGGCGCAAAGGGGCCCGATCAGTTCGACTGTTCCGGGTTCGTATACTGGTGTCTGAATCAGGCGGGCGTCAAGCAGAGCTATATGACCAGCGTCGCCTGGCGAAGCTGCTCGAAATACAAGCGTATCAACTACATGGAGGATCTGAAGCGCGGCGACGTTCTGGTGTTCAAGGGCATCAATATGTCGCGCGGGCACGTCGGAATCTATCTCGGCGACGGGCTGATGATCGACGCTTCCTCCTCTCTCGGCGTGATTCGCATCACCGAAGAAAGCGTTCTGACGAGCAAATACTGGCGGGAACACTTTTTGATGGGGTATCGGATCTGGGGATCATAAACAGCATTTCCGCAAAATCCGAAAGGAAACCGTTAACAGGACCGTTTCATCACACGTGCGGATGAAACGGTCTTTTTTTGTCCCGGAAAAGTCAGGTTCCCCGATCCGCCGGATGCATTCGACAATTGTTGCGATCATTCCGACACAGACAACCGGCCGCGCACACTACATAATGCGAGCGAATTACCGTACAATGTAGGCAATAAGAACGTGCGCCGCATAAAGGTGCAGAGGGAGGACGGGATGAACAAACTGCGAATCTTGCTGGTGGACGACGATACGCGCTTCACCGATCTGATCAAGGGATATCTGATGACGGAGGAACGCGTCGGCTGCGTGGATACGGCGGCGGACGGACGCGAGGCGCTGGACAGGCTTCGGGACGGGCATTACGATTTTCTGACGCTTGACCTCATCATGCCCAACACCGACGGGCTGACGGTATTGGAACAGCTTCCCGCAGTCTGCGGCGCGTCTGCGCCGGCGGTGATCGTAATCTCCGCGCTGCGCAACGAAACGATGGTACGGCGCTGCTGCGCGCTCGGCGCGCGGTATTTCATGGTGAAGCCGGTCGAGCCGGAAACGCTCTTAAGACGCGCGCTCGATATGCTCGAAAACGACCGGGCAAAGGGCGGCGTGGTGGATTTCCGGCAGACGCCGAAGTCGTTCGACGAAAAGGTCACCGCGATCTTTCTGGTCGCGGGCATTCCGGCGCATATCAAGGGCTATCACTACCTCCGCGAGGGCATCCGCATGGTCTATGAGGATCAAAGCCTGATCAACCGGATCACCAAGGAGCTCTATCCCGGGATCGCAAAGAAGTTCAACACCTCCGCAAGCAAGGTGGAGCGCGCGATCCGCCACTCGATCGAGGTCGCCTGGACGCGCGGCAAGATCGAAAACCTCAATGCGCTCTTCGGCTACAACATCTACGGCAAAAACGACAAGCCCACGAACG
>JAEEGL015914690.1_pt1 | contig 13663 bp, 10 predicted proteins | sample 9134231 | NCBI WGS metagenome assembly JAEEGL01 (sample SAMN16246548, study PRJNA631951) | gut metagenome | biome: gut microbiome; feature: rumen; material: fiber-attached | host: Bos | place: Iran: Karaj | collected 2018-10
CTTGTGTGTCAGGAAGTTATAGATCTTGTCAATATCCGATAAACTCTTTCCCCCTGTAGATACTATGAGTGGCTTGTGCGTGGCTGCTGCTTTTGTAAGGAGCGGCCAGTCCAATGACGAACAGCTCGCTATCTTTATGATATCAAGTCCCTGGTCCATGCAGAGATCTACACCTTCCTCATCAAAAGGTGTACTCATGGCTATGAGTCCTTCTTCCCTGATGCAGTCCACCAGCTGGTTGAACTGTTCTGGTTCAAGTCTCGTGGATTCGAATCTCGGGATATGCTTTATGTCTGTTCTTCCTTTAAAGTCGGGATGGATAAATGTATCCAGATGCCTGTACTGGAGCTTTACTGCTGCTTTTATGTTGTATTTTCTTGCTATTTTTGCACAGAATCTGATGATATCACATCCGTGTTCAACGCTTCCCTGATGGCTGTTCGCCATCTCGAAGATGAATAACTTGTCAAATAGTTCTTTTGTAGTCATGCCCACACCCTCTTTTCTGTTTTTGTTTTATCAAAGTCAATCACGAAGACGCTTCTGTGATTGACGCAGTTTTCACAGCATATGCCGCATCCCTTATAGCCCCAAATGCGAGCTGCATCTGCTTTATCTCGTTTATCTCAGCATTTCCTTCAGTTTCCGAGAGCCTGAGTTTGCTAACCTCCTCGGCTATATCGCTCACAGCATAATTATTTATCAGTGGATAGAGCGGTGAGGTCTCACAGAATCTTTTAGTCCCGGCAAGTTCACTGCGGAGATTTGTGTATTTCTCATGCATCTCAACATTCAGCTTTTTACAACTGCTATCAGATAACACAGACTCCCTTATCACATTTTTATCCAAGGTAGCAGAATCCTGATCAAGGCAGGTATCTGCACTGCATGCTTTTAAGAACTCTCCGCACTCCGCACAGGCTTCTGAAGCTTTTCTTTTTACCTCTTCCAGTCCGTCCACAGCTTCGCGATGCTTCTGTAAAAATCTATCGACCTCATTATCATTCAGGAACGGAGGTAGTTTACTTAGTTCTTTTTCAAAGTCATACTCCGGAAGGTTCCCTGCTTCGTCCCTACATGAATCCAGAGCCTCTTCCAGTGTCATGATCTCGCTTCCGTGTATCTTTGCTCCGCCTTCGGTCGCATCTATCACGCGGATATCCTTCTTTAAATCTTTTAACACCGTGATGGCATTCTCGAACCACTTCAGATACCCTATCCAGTCACTTCTGGTTCGGACCATGCCTCCGTAGATATCCTCTACCATCTCGTATCCTATCTCGTTGTTTATGCCCTTCGACTCAACACCTCCGGCATGTGTGGCTTCACCCGAGTATGCCAGATCCTGTCCGACCATGATGATTTTTCGTTGTTCCAACTGGTACATTATGGCAAATGCGGCTGTAGCCACACTTCCTCCGCTGGCTATGTCGCCCGGCACTTTTTTTCCGACGGATTCCAAAAGATTTTTTATATAATCCCTGCAATTATATAGCAGGATTCTGCCCCTGTGTTTCCCAACTATCTCAGGGTTCGATTCTATGTCAAACACAGCCGGGATATCTCGAACCCTCTCGTCAGCATAATGTTCCGCAGGCTTTATAGGCTCCACGGTAACGGTCAGATCCGGCATGATATCCTTCTTCATGAGATATTTTATAGCTGTATCCACTGCTACGATCAGTGCATGCCCCTTAGCCTTTCGCAGGGTCTCGACATTCTTGTCCAGGGACGGACCGGCAGATACCAGAATCACCGGAATATCTTTTGGAAGTATCCGTAAGTCGCCCTTTTCCTCTCCCAGTTCACTTATCAGATTCATCTTCCTGCAGATCCAGAGATTCTTAAATACATTCTCCATGGCATTTTCTTTAAACCTGGCAAGAGTATTTTTATTTACAAGTATTCTCTCCCTGTTTTCGTTCAAATATCCGATATATGATTTGAAGCTTTCGGGATATATTTTGTCATAGTTGTTATGCTTTGCTATCACGAGTCCTTCAAGGATATAGTAATCAACTTTTGATATCAGTTCTTCCTTGAATTTCAGTTTGTCCTCGCTCTCTATACATAAATTAACCCTCTTGTCTGCGAGTATTTTTTCTATACGCCGTGCAATCTTTTTCTCTATGTCGTTATCCTGATTGTCAGTATCCCCTGAATTTTCACCGCTTGATTTTCCGGATTCGATGCAGTAATCAATGATTTTTCTATCCGGTTCATAGATGATCAGTTTAGAATCAACTGTAATCCTCTCAAGTATTTTTTCAGCAAACAGACCTGTTCCGATACCAAAAAGGCTTACCACAGATTTTATCCTGCGTATATCAAGTTCCTCGTTCCATACTTCTGCTTCATTCTCAGGAGATACGACACTATTGAGCCTAACTGTTTTCCCTTCACCTGACTTTACGCACAGTACCGGTTCATCCGTACATGAGGCAAAATAAAAGATATCTTCATCAACTTCCGGAACATCTGACAGAGCCGTTATCTGCTGCGCATCTATACCTATATAGTCTTTTTTACTGTTTAAATCAACATATACGCCCGATTCCCTAAGAATATTTTTTGCACTGAACTCCAGATAGTCCCCTACGAGCACAAGGTCCCTCAGTTCCATAGCCGCCAGAACTGGATTTAGTATCGGCATGAGCTTTACGGCGATATCAGGTGCTGACACCGCCGTCTCTATAAAAGCCTGTATCTCACCATATGCATTTATTTGATCATCCATATAACATGCTTTTATAGCCTTATCAAGTTGTGAAGATAACAATCCGTAGTCCATGTATACCTTCCTTCTAATCTATTATACCGGTTAACAAAATTAATTACACCTCATCCGGCTGCTTTGCAGCCACCTTCCCCTCTAGGGGAAGGCTTAAAAGGAAAGGATATTTGTTAACAAGTATAAGACTGCTTTTGGGAAAAAATTTTTCGAAATATTTCAAACACTATTTACCTTTATATCTTCTAATAGTTTTTTTAAGGTCAACTCCATACTTTCCAGAATCTTTGACCTATCCCGTGCACGTTCGCTACGGTCCGCATAAAATTTCGGATCTTCATAGTACCTTTTTACCGTCTCATAGTACTCTTCATAATCATCTGCTCCAAACGGTTCACCCGAATAGTAATAAGCGTCCCCTCTTCGTAAAGAAACTATGGGTACTCCCGCACGCAGTCCCTCATATGCGGAACGTCCGCCGCCGCTTCTGTCGGGATTGACATAAAGGTCTGCTCTTTTTACAAACTCTCCCGCATCAGTGAGGCCGCCGGTAAATACTATGTATTTTTTCTCTTCTTCCGTAAAATGGCGCAGAATCCTGTCTTTGTCATCAACAGGTCCCACTATAGCCAAGTATATATTTTTCCCGATGGTGTCCTGTTCCTGCTTGTTCAGTTTTTCCGTTGTATCGCATCGCTCTCTGTCAAAATCGGCGTCATTATTTATATCCAGCACCTTCCCTATCGTACGCAAGAACCCTTCATCCATCTCCAATCCTATCCTGTATCCGACAGTCATAAGCAAAAATGCATCTTCAGGAATTTGGAATTCTTTTCTGGTGTATTGTTTTTCACCTGAACGGTACTTATAGTTTATTACTGTCTCAACCACCTTCTGGTAGTCGAGTTTATTTTGGTACTCTATATCATTTTTTGACACAGGTTTAGCCACTACCACATATTCCGAGCATGTCACAGGATACGTAGAAGAGCACGGCATGGATGCAGTGGTTACAAATTCTTTACACAGGTCTGCTGCTAATGAACAGCCTCCTATATTATAAACAAATAGAGGGTTCAGGTCATACACCATCCAGACCAACTGCTGCAGCACCGAAATATCCGGCATCAGGTCTGAAATCTGAAGGAATTCAAACCTCTCACCCTTATAATCTATATGGTCCGATGCATTAAATTCTTCAAGGAATGTAAAATCCACCACGCCGTTCAGGTGCTTATTTGTATAGTAGTGCATTCCGGCATCGTTTATGATCACTACCTTCTTCCCCAGATCCTTCTGCAGGCAAAAACTGTAGTCTAGCACTCTTTGTGTAGGCGCATGTCCAACTTTTAAAAGCTGGCTTGTAAAAAGAACCACGAGATTATGATTTCTTTTTTCCGTATCCCTATATTCCATCCCGGAGTAATCGATATTCTGAGAGATGAAGACAAAAACATATCTGTATAAAATATCAACTGAAGGGGAGATCAGCCATTCTTCCGGAATTGAGGGATTATTTGTCTTTGTTTGTACAATTCGTATTTTTTCAGTTATATCTATCAGTTTCAGATTATGGTTCATGAACCGTAGTCTGTTGATATTCCAGAATATCTGCCAGCATTCCTCCAGGGACATATCGTCTCTAAACGAAATATAATAGAGAATTGTCATGTACAGAGCTTTTAGCTCATCATCCGCATCGCTTCCCATCACGAAACAACAGTCAGCACATATCCCGTTTATTTCTTCTTTTGACAGGGATAAAAGAAGCTCCGGCTTATCCAGAATTTTTAATGCAGTTTTACGTAGTTTTTCTGTGACTCCAAGTTCTAATCCACTTTTTCCGGTTTTTTCTTCCGTGCTGTCCCTCAAAACGTCACCTAATTGTTCTTTTTTATCAATGTTGATTCTTTCTCCGGAAGCCTCTGATCCACCTGAATATAACAGTTTCTCTATCTCATCCGTTCTGTCAAACACCAGCTTCTCCGGTTTCCAGTAAGATAGATCCACCATATCACCCAAAGTCTTTAATGTCTCCGGTTTATCGGTATGGTTCAATCCCATAGCAGGTGAAAGAGTTATCTCTCCAAAATATATTTTCCCGTTCTCATTATATAAATCCACTCTGGCGAACGGGAACGGCTCTGAAAGCTTTGCGGCTATGTCTTTCATGATGTCAAAGCCTTGGGGACACCGAAGTCCACCGTTCATGGAGATATCGTCCCTCACCAGGGGACAAAAATTCCAATCCATATCGTAATAGTCCTGGTGTTTTATCTGCTTCCCGTCTTCCGACTTATCGGAACGGTCTGCTATTACTTTCACATATTTCGGTACTCCGCCAAAACAGAAAAACTTGTAATCTGTGACATTCTCCCCTATCAGTTCTTCAGCAAATATATAGGGTTTTATATAATGATACTGGTATTCGAGAGCTACCAGCGAATAATCCTGTTTCAATGCTTTCCCAAGTTTTTCTGCTTCCCTGTCTATATCAAACGATTCTATATCTTTACAAATGGAGTAATAATCAGGTCCCGAGCCATGATTACATTTTAAGATAAACTTTTTATTTTCTATACCTTTTAACCAAGCAGATAAGTCTTCTTTTGTCTCAAAAACCCCATAGAGTTTCGTAAGTATATCATGAAAACCGCATTTCCCCACATAATCCCTGACTGCTAGCTTATCAGCAAACAGAGAAACATTTTCATCATACCTGTTCACCAGAAGCCACTGAATCTTCTCATTCAGATCCTTCGGATCATCCAGATCCAGCTTCTTCCCGAATACAAATTCATACAGTTCCTTATGAGCTGCATCTTTGGGAAGATTCATCAATGTTTTCATCACATCGTTTATGGTCATCTGTTTCTCCTTAGATTTTTTGGCTTTTCAAGCAAGCTTGAAAGGCTTTTCGTTTTTGACCTTGGTATCATATTATTGTACCATAATTGATACCATATGTAAAGAATACCCGGATAAAAAAATATGCAGTCCGAGGACTGCATATTTTCACACCTTACGATAGTAAGTATTTGTTGTTTGTTCAGCATTATCTCAGGAGAGACAGAACACCCTGTGTAGACTGATTTGCCTGAGCAAGCATTGACTGACCAGCCTGCTGAAGAATGTTGTTCTTCGAGAAGTTAACCATTTCTTCAGCCATGTTAACATCACGGATACGGCTTTCAGCTGACTGTAAGTTCTCTGCTGTATTATCAGCGTTAGAGATGGTGTGCTCTAATCTGTTCTGAATAGCACCAAGATAAGATCTGCTCTTTGATACGTTGGTAACAGCTGCATCGATATCACGGATAGAAGCTGTGAATGCTGTATGAGATGCTGAGAAATCATCTGTTGTAGCGATAGCTTCCTTAAGGGAATTAAGAGTTTCCTTAAGATTGATTTCCTTGTCCTCATCACCGGGCTCAGGTACGGTAATCTTTTCAATATTCAAACTACCCATCTTGAACTCGATACTCTGCTTAGAGTTAGCACCAACCTGAAGGTTTGCAAAAGCGTCATCTCCAAGAGCTGCAAGAGATACTGTAGCTGCTGCTTCAGATCCGCCTGCTGCGTCTACTTCGCCGTTAGTATCATCGATTGCACCAACAAGATCTTCATCTGCGAAAAGTTTCATCGTGTTGAATTCTGTTGTACATGCTATACGATTGATTTCCTTAGCAAGCTGTGACATTTCCTGATAGATGGCCTCACGGTCAGCAGTAACGTTGGTATCGTTTGCACCCTGAACTGCCAGCTCTCTCATTCTCTGAAGAACTGAGTGAACTTCATTCAAAGCACCTTCTGCTGTCTGTATAAGTGAAATACCGTCCTGAGCATTGGTAGAACCCTGCTCCAAACCACGGATCTGGCCACGCATCTTTTCTGAAATCGAAAGACCTGCTGCATCATCGCCTGCACGATTGATTCTGTAACCACTTGATAACTTCTCTGTTGACTTTGCTACTGCTGAATTAGTTGCGCCGAGCTGTCTGTTTGTGTTGAGCGCTGACATGTTGTGTTGTACTATCATAATTTTTCCTCCTTGAATGTGTAGTGGCTTCCTTGCCACATTTAATAGTGTTTTTTGTTTGATCCTCCGAGCCGTACTCTCTTTAGATCGGTACCTGAGGCAACCCTCAAGTAAGTTTGAAGTAAATGTGCTTTCGCTTTACTCACTTTTTATATCGACAGGTTTTAGGTTTTTCTTAACCCCCTGTTGATATTTTTTTTAACTTTTTTTCAAAAGTTTTTGTACTTTTCTCGTTACATTATATATATCGGATAGAATCCCGGATTACTTAACCCCTTTTTGATTCTTTTTTAAACTTTTTATTTTTCTCTGTTAAAGAAGTAGGAATCGCCCTCCTGGTGGCGGTTTGCCAGGTTTTTATAATATGCTGCGGCCGTTTTGGAGCTGGTCCTGAAGTCTCTCACCTTCTGCTTGCCCCTGGACAGATGTATGGCAAGCTTTGTCCGGTTCTTTTCCTCTAAAGTCTGAAGTTCTACCGAAAGGTCGGTCTGCTTTTTTATCAGGATTTTGGCCTGCTCTATTTCGGAGGCATATTTTGCTCCTTCTGTTTGTAATGCTTCCTTTACTCTCGTATACATGTCCATGAACCCTTCGTCGAGTTTCTCGAGTTCGTCTAGGTACTTTTGTTTTGAATCTATGGTTCTGTCGAACGCCTCATCATCAAATTCTTCTTTATCGAGTATCTCCGACTGCCTGACTGTCTCCGATTTCAGATTTTCGAGGACTATCTCCTTTTTCTTTAAGGAATCGATCATGATATTTATATAAGTAATGTTATCGTTCTGCATGGGTACCTCCTAAAGGACATGAAATACAATCGTGTTCAGATATATGCTATAATTATAATATAAATAAGAAAAGATGTAAACTACTATTTGCATTGATACTATAGGTATTATGGGTCGATGTCGCTACTATTCGCGGCCGGGTAAATTCACTCATAAACCCTGCGGTTCCCGCAGGACGCTGCTTCGCAGCTTATGTTTATTCGTGAACTTTGCCCAGCCTCCCCGGCTAAACCAATAAAAAAACAAACTTGCAAATAGATTTGCAGTTTGTTTTTATTATTGTTTAGCCGCGAATAGTAGCTTTTCGTCACATCGCTGCAGCGGTTTTGTTGGCAGCGGTGACGTATCTGATCTGTGAGCCGCCTGCTGAAGGAGCACGATTAAGCTTCATAACTTCTTTCCAGGTATCTCTCATCTCACGGATATACTTCAGTGCATCTTCAAGTATCTCAGCATCCTTATGGATATTAGCTTCAATAAGTCTTCTGTAAATATAGTCATATACTCTTTCGAAATCCTGTGCTACGGGATATTTGAAATCAAGTGTAGCTCTGAATTCGGTAATAATCTTTTCTGCCTTTATAATGTTGGTATTGGCCTTCTGTATATCATTCTTCTCCATAGCTCCGAGTGCTATGTTACAGAACTTGATAGCTCCGTCATAAAGCATAAGTGTAAGTTCTGCGGGTGATGCTGTCTGGATCGAGTTATTCTTATATACGTTAGTCATACTTGCTGTCATGTCAAACCTCTTTCTTCGCTCACTAGCGATTGTACTCTTTCTTTGCCCTACACTCAATATATCGGTCAGATTCTCGAAAAGCTTTATACCCTTTTTTATATTTTTTTATTTTTATTTTCTCGTGAATTTTGCCAGGTCTTCATAGTTATCTTTTTTAAGGGGAAGGCTAAGAAAGTAAACCTGCTAACAATAAGAAAGTAAGCCTGCTAGCAATAAAAAAGCAAACTTACAAATATATTGCAGTTTGCTTTTGTTATTGTTTAACCTTGTATAACAGCTATAATATCAACTATAATAATAGCATTCTATTATACGCCCAGCATTCCGGAGAGCTGGCTCTGCTTCTGCTGTAAGGTAGCCATCGCTTTCTCCATGGCTGAAAACTGTTTATAGTATTTATCCTCTATATCCTGCAGCTTTGTCTCCCAGTTCTTGATCTGCTTCTCGTATTCTTCGGTCTGGGTCTTCATCTGCTTGTCATTGTACAGAGTAAACGCACTAGAAAGGTTCGATACTGACATCTTGTCAGTCAGCTTATTGTAGAACTTCGACATGATGCCCGATAAAGCTTTCCCGACCTTCTCAGGATCACTCTCCAGCATCTTTCTCAGCTTGTTATCCTTGTCCGAATACAGCGCATCTCCACTCTCACCTTCTATATGAAGCTGTCCATGTTCGGTATATGTGCCTGTCACGATGCCAAAGCTTGAAAGTGAAAACTTCTCTCCGTCTATCTCTACAGTCTCCTGCATAGCAGATCTAAAGAGACTCATGACATCATTCAAGGTATCATCCCTGCGTAGAAGTGAATCCTTTATCTTATCTTCCCAAAGTTTTACCTGTTCATCGGTCATTGCTTCCTTCTGTTCCGAAGTAAGCATCGAATATCCCTTGGCTGAAGGAGCATTGTACTTGTCATACATATCCTTTAACAGCTCATTATAGGAATTCACGAAATTTTTTACCTTATCATATACCGCATCGGTATCATTACTTACCGAAAGCTTTATACCGTCAGAATTCGTAGTTCCGATGAGTTCCAGTGTCAGGCCGTTCGTCTGAATCGTGTTCGAGCTGGAATTGATGATAGCACCGTTCAGCTGTATCTTTGAATCCGAAGCCGCTACAACCGCTATCTGACTGCTGTTATTTGCAGTCACTCCGGTCTCAGCCAGTTCTCTCGTGATATTCTGAAGTCCGAGTTTTTCAAGACCCATACCCTCAGTCGCATTCGACTCAACAGTGAACTTGTTTTCCTCACCGGTATCTTTTGCTGCGATGTAAAAACGTCCGCTCGTGGTATCGAAATTGGCATTAAGGCCTGCGTCCTTAAGTTTATTTACCAGATCTCCGATAGAGGATTCGTCATCTATGGTATATTCTACCACATTATCCAGATTCTTGCCCGTTCTGATGGTTATGGTCTGACCTACCTCCATGCCTGTATCTGCGAGCAATGTTTCTTTGGTATATCCTTTATCCTTGATATCCGCTCCCGTAACATACTCTGCAGATGCCAGTTTTTCGACACTCAAACTATAGGAGCCTGCCACGGCATTCGAGGCAGTCGCCTTTACTTTCGATTCATCGGAAGATGACACCTTTTTTGTCTGATAACTTCCCTGAAGCTTCAGAGATGAGAGCTTGTCCGTATAGAAGGAATAAACCTTTGTGTTCATTTCCTCCCATTTTTCCTTTTTCCAGGTGAGCTTCTCTTTCTTGCCTTCAAGGTTGGTCTTCTTCAGACTCTGAGCAGACATCATATCTTTTATAATGGCTTCCGTATCCAGACCGGACGCCATTCCACTCAATCTAATAGGCATATCTCAACCTCCTTGTCTTTTCTGCATCCTTGCACACAAATAAAAGTTACTTCAATTATCTCTTTTCATCAACAACAATACCGGCCAGTTCCCACATCTTGCTGATCATGTCGAGAGTCTTCTCCGGCGGAATCTCACGGATAACTTCGTTCGTATCTTTGTCTACTATCTTTACAGATATTCTCTTCGTAGCCTCATGATACGAGAACTCAGCATTGGCATGTCCGAATACGGACTTTGCTCTCTTGTTGGCCTGGTTGATGGCAGCTTTTACTTCATCATCCGTCGGCTGCTTCCCGTTTTCCGACTGTATCTGTCCGTTCTCATTCTGTGCTACAGGCTTAACTGCCATAGGGGTAGCTGCTTCCGCTGTAGATGTAGCAGTGGAAGTAGATGTAGAAGATGATGATACGGCAGAAGTTTCAACGGGTGCGGGTGCCGGCTGATAAGAAGACGGCTGAAAAGATTGATTAGATCCTACAATCTCTATTCCCATATGTTTCTCCTTTCGTTCGGTAAAAACCGACACTGTAAACTGGCAGAACCACCGGTTCTGTCACACCTCCATGTGATATGTGAAACCCGAGAAAGTTCCACTGTGACAAAAAATATGCCACAAACACAAAGAATCATCCAGAATAAAATCCGCATGATTCTCCGCCCAAATCCTTTTAGTTATATTTTGGATATACTAATGGGATTCTACTCTATTCTCTTTATCGGTCACTTGGCAAAAAAACTTAACACTATTTTTTAAATTTTAAATAAATTTTCTATAGTTTCTTTGTCAACGTTCTGCTCGGCTGCTTTCTTGTTCTCTTCCTGGATCTGAAGATAAATCTCTTTTCTGAAGATCGCTACGCTTTTAGGAGCTTTGACTCCGATTTTTACCTGATCTCCTTTTATCTCCAGGACAGTAATTTCTATGTCATTACCGAGCATTATCGATTCGTTTGATTTTCTTGATAATGCCAGCATATGCATCCCTCCTTGGATTTTATGTGTGATTGTCAGCTGTTCTTTTTCTCTTTTGCAGCCTGAAGCAGGTCATGTATTTTATACTTTACCTCATATTCAGGATTCTCTGCTATAACCTGACATCCCTTCATGGTATCGGTATTGATGATGATGGGAGCCTTGAGATTAATAGACATATTTTTGATATCGATGGGAACGGTCACGGTCACAAGAATCGAAACCGACTCTTCGGTCCACTTGCCTATAGCTTCCAGTGTCTCGTCCTCTACTATAGGATTGTAATCGGGAACGATGATAGTAGGAATCATAACAGGTAATGCAAGCAGTTCTTCGTCCACGCTCTGAAGCCACTGAATGTTAGGAACTTCATCTGCACCCGAATCATACAGAAGTACATACTTCTTGAAATTCTCAAAACCGAACAGACCGTTTTCCAATGTAATTACCTTGCTGTCGTCAATTTCCACTTCCCCAAAGTGCCTTGTTTTTACATTCATAGTATAACCTCCTTAAATTCTCCGATAATCAATGTCACCTCGAAAACACCTTCCGCGTTTTCTCAGTAGCAAAAGATACTCTGTATCTTTTGTAAAAAAGCTAAAAATATTATACTATATAATTAATAATAAATCAAACTATTTTTCTACAGGAAATCAAGAAGTGTATTCTTCACTACTTTGCCTGCTGCCTGAAGCGATGCGTTGTATACCGTGTTGGCCGCATTGTAATTTACTATGGTGTCTACAAGATCCGCATCCTCGTTCTGTGAGAGAAGATCTGTAAATTCAACCTGCTGTGTCGAGAGACGGTCCTCGGTAAGCTCTATACGTCTGTATCTGGTACCGATATCACTGGTTGCAGCGTTTACTGTCTTTTCTTCCTCTGACATTGCGGTAAGACCTCTGCCATAAGCTTCTCTCATGATACTGTCTTTCAGGTCAAACTCTGAAGAAAGAATACCTCTGATCTCTTTAAGCTTTGCTATCTGTGTTTCCTCTAACGAAGTATCTTCGAGCATCTTATCTACTTTTGCGATTTTGTCCTGTACTTCGTATACATCGGATATGGCTTTCGTGATGTCGTCTATCATACGTCCCAGAGAGTGTCTAAATGCATCTCGTCCCTGTACATTTATAGCCAGACGCTGATTGAAGTTTATCTCGTATTCTATCCTCTGATCTTCGATGGAATAATGGATGGCTTTTTCTTCTCTTTCATCCTCATCCTCTATCGTGAGATCCTTTGCAACACATTGAAAATAATGCTCAGGCCTTAATTCATTTTTTTCAAATGAGTCTTTTTCATATGTAATCTCGAAGTTTGCACTTCTCCACTGGTTATATACATTAGCACCCATGATGATCTCACCGGTATCTTCGAGATAGTTTATCTCATCTTCATCAGGCTTATATGCCTTCGGATCATCGGATGTCATAACGTTCATGTCATTCGAATCTATCTCATCGGCATATTGTGTCTGCATGATACCGTCTGCATCTTCTTCCTTCACTATCTCACCGTTCTCGTCCACTTCAGGGATCCTGAGTGTCAGAGATCCACCGTTCTCTATGGTTTTCAGATTGTCGTAAGAGAGCCTGATCCTGTAAATGGTGTTGGATGTAGGTCTTTCTTCTATCTCAAAGTTTTCGGCATCATCGAGGTCAAATTCGTCAAGTTTTAACGAATCAACTATTCTGTCGGAAATCTCTATATCCGATGCCTTAAAACTTTCAGTGATGGTGTAATGAAGATTTGTCTCGGGTGTTTCAAAAACAAGCGGAGAGTTGGTCTTGTATCCGGTAAACAGATATCTGCCCGCATAGTTTGAATTACCTTCCTGATATACCTGGTTTTTCAGCTCTTTCAGGTTATCTACGATACTTTTTCTCTCTTCTTCGGTAAGTGTATCATTTGCACCCTGCACGCAGTAAGTATGGATTTTGGTGATAACCTCCGAGGTATTGCGAAGGGCACTTTCGGTGGTCTCCATCCATGACTTTGCATCAGGTATATTCTTCTTATAATACTGTGTAAGTTCAGAGAGATTTGTACGCAGTTTCAAAGCACGAACCGCAACGATGGGGTCATCCGAGGGCTTCTGGATTTCCATACCCGAAGCATATTTATCCTCGAGCTTTGACATGTTGGTTTTGTTCGTGTTGATATTTGCAAGCATGTTATTGGTCATCATTTTATTCGTGATACGCATAGTGACCTCCTTTATGCACCCATGTAGTTTATGAGTCGGTCGTAAAGTTCATTCATAGTACTGATTACTTTGGCGGCGAGGTTATAGGAATTCTGGTAGCGGAGGAGGTTCATGGCTTCTTCGTCCATGTCGACGCCGGCTACGGAGAGCCTCTGGTTCTGAACGGCTGCTACGATATCGGCCTGATTCTTTGCAAAATTCTCTGACTTATGTGAATCTACTCCGAGTTCTGCTACCAATGACTGAAGGAATCCCTGGGGTGTTCCCTGAAGGAACATGGTCTTGTCATCCCTCAAGTCTATATACTTCATTACCAGATCGTTTTTCTCGATACCGTCTGTTATATCTGTAGC
>JAEEGL016894167.1_pt1 | contig 13663 bp, 9 predicted proteins | sample 9134231 | NCBI WGS metagenome assembly JAEEGL01 (sample SAMN16246548, study PRJNA631951) | gut metagenome | biome: gut microbiome; feature: rumen; material: fiber-attached | host: Bos | place: Iran: Karaj | collected 2018-10
AGTGTTAATAGTAAACCATATTTTCTACCTTCTTTAGCAATTCTTTCAAATATGTTATATCCAAATAACTTTTTATCATCACCATCTATAACATATCTATGTGCTTCTTCAAGTATCATATGTATTGGAAATGATGCTCTATCTTCTAAAGCACGAGTAAATTTCATAAACATACGACCAAATATTTTTACTATTGTACGAGCAAATCTATCATCTACATCTTCTAAGTTAAAATTAACAATTTGACATTTTTTATTATCTTGAATTTGTATTTTTCTAATATAATCATCTATTGTTATATAACTATCAGATGAGAAGAATTCACTATATTGTCTTGAAGCTAAATCATGAAGTTTAACTTTTAAACTCATTGCTGAATCATACATTGCTTCATTTAATAAATATCTTTCACTATATAAAGTAAAGTTTAAAGCAACTTCTAAATCATGCAATGAATATGTAACTCCTGCTGCTTCAAAATTCCATTTTCTATCTTCATCTACAAATTGTTTAATATAATCAGAAATAATCTTATGTTCTGCGAATCTACCTTCACTATCTATATCAAAGCAATTTCTAAAACTTCTAGTAAATCCAATTCCAGGAACTTCTGCATTAAGATTCATTTCTTTAGTATTTGTTTCATTTAATATTTCAAATATTTGATCTCTTATTCTAGCAGCAGTTTGACTAGTATACATTATATTTAAAACTGCTTTTGCTAAAATATGATTTTTAAAATCTATTGCTTCAGCATCTTCTCTTGCAAACATTTTTACATAAGTAAGAGCTGTTTCTACCATTGATATTTGTGAAAAAGAAGTTGCTTCTAGTAAGTTTAATACATCTTCTAATTCTAATAAACATACTGGAATATTTAATTTCTCATAAGTTTTCTTTTCACTAGTAGTTATTACTTTAAAATTATAATATGGGTTTACTTGATTTAGTTTTTGAAAAGCATTCATATATTCACCATATGAATCAAATATAAATAAATTTGCTTTATATGGAATTATTGATGAATTAGGAAAAATATTTTGAATTATTCTACATATACCATATGTTTTACCACTACCAGTGTTACCAAAGATAGCTGAATGGTTAGAAAACATATCATCTAAATCTACTGTTAATGGAGCATCATTATATAATGGTGAAACTCCAAGTGATAAACATTTTTCTTTAGGTCCTGTAAGTATTTTTAATTCATCATCATTAATAACTCTTACATTTGCTTCCATGCTTGGCTTTATTAGTACTCCACCAATAAAATCAGTATCTGTTAGTTCGCCTAAAAAAGATATTTTAATTGTGTCTTCTAATATAGAGTCTACTTCACCTAGTATTTTTTTATTAGAGTCTTCAAAAACAACATGTACATTGATTAAGTCACTTGCTTTGCTTAAAACTTCAGGATTTAATTTAACAACTGTACTGTTTTTATTAATAGTCAATATTTTTCCTAGCATACTAAAACAACACCCTTCTATTATCTATAATCTATTCTATCAAATTTATTAGAAAAAATAAATAAAAAAAGATGAAAATTATTATTTTTCATCTTTTATTATTATTTCCATACAGCATATAGTGTTATACTTGGTCTATTTTTTAATATCCAATTATCACTTACACCACTATTAACACCATAATTCTCTTTTGTTGCATTTGGTGTTAGAGCCCATCCTGCTAATGTTTTACCTGATTTTGTTGCTCCTGTATCAGCAAACTTTTGCCCTGTTTTTCCATGATAGAAATTTTGTTTTTCATTTTTAGTTATTTTTCCACCATTAGCATTAAATGTAACTGTTATTCTTTGAGATCTTCGCATTATTACAATACCAGATCCACCTTTTCCGCCTTTTCCATTAGCGGCATAATTTTTATAGTCAGAAGCTCCGAAGCCTCCGCCTCCGCCGCCTCCAGTGTTAGCTCCAGCATCACAATTAGCTGAATCAAATCTACATCCTTTTGCTCCACTGTTTGCTCCACCAGCTCCTCTTGCGCCATTACCATTAGGAGAGTTTTCGGCTCCTCCACCGCCACCTGCTCCATAACGATAGTTAAATGTAGAATCAGAGAATGGGAATACTCCATCTTCTCCAGGTTTTGCATCTACAGGCTTACAATCCCAATTAACTTTAGCAGGACTTCCACCTTTCTTTCTAGTAATAGTAGAATTATTAGTTAATAACTCTATTGATGAAACATTTTTATCTTTTGATACAAATTTAGAATGTGCTGCTGCACCACCTACTGTTATACTATATGATGTTTTAGCAACATTTATATAGAATGATTGAAGCCAGATTCCACCTTGTCCACCTGTACCACCAGCACAAGCAGGCCATCCTCCAGCACCATCAGCACCATTGCCTCCACCACTGATCAAGAAAATATCCGCTCTTTGTTTTATATTATAAACTGTTAGTGTTCCACTTTCTAAGAACTTAACATACCAGTCATCTCCATTAAGATATACAGTTTCACCACCAGCATAAGTTGCTTCTGCTTTAGTACCATCTTTAACTTTAAATTTCTTAGTATATTTAAATGCAAAATTAGCAGTTATTTCCCAATTAGCATATATAGTTGTATTAGCACTAAATGTTGTTTTAGATAAACTTGCTACTATAGTACCATCTTCATTTATTACTTTAGTTCCTTTACCATCTTTTTGAGTAAAGTATCCTTTAAACTTATTATTGCTTTTAGAAGGAACAGTTATTTTATTAGCACTATTACTCATATTATTAGTAGCTGCTGCATCTAAATAGAATCCTACATTATATTTTTCATATATTTTAGAAGACCCTGCTGAGGAAGCTCCTTCATTACTAAGTGTAATTGTATAAACAGGAATATTTTCTTCCCAATTAGCATATATAGTTTTATTAGAATTAAATTCTGTATTAGATAAACTTGTATCTATAAATCCATCTTCTTTTATTATTCTAGTTCCTGATCCACTTTTTTCTGTAAAATATCCTTTAAATTCATAATTTGTTTTAGTTGGAATAGTTATTTTATTAGCACTACCTGTCATCTTCTTAGTTGTTGATGCATCTAAATAATATCCATCTTCAAACTTTTCATATATGTTTCCTGTTCCATCTGTTATTGCTCCTTCATTACTAAGTGTAATAACAAAAACATCTGGTACTTTTTCTACCCATACTGCATATAGTTTTACAACACTACCTTCAGTAGAAGATAAATTTTTAACTATTGCTTCGTCTACATATTCTTGAACAGTTGCACTACTAGTAGTAGCCCATCCAACAAAATTATAATTATCTCTTACGCATGTATTCATTCTTAATTTACTACTTTCATTATATGTATGAGTAGTATTTTGCATATTACCTGTTCCACCATTACAATCATATGAAACTTGGTATTTTATTAACTCCCAAACAGGATATAAATTAATTGTATTATTATAATTCCTTGGTTCATAATTTCCTGGTTCACCTTTACAATATTCATTAACATCAAACTTAAATAAACCATCATTTATATTTTCATTATCATCTGTAATTATTGGTAGTGTAGTTCCTACATTAAAATCAACTGTATTACCACCTTCAGTTTTAGTCCATCCTAAATGATTATAACCTGTTTTAACAGGTACAGTATTTGGTATAGAGCATTCACTTTCATAATAACATTTAACATTACTTACTTGATTATCAGAATCTTTAAAAGTTATTTCGTAATACTTCTTTTCAAATACTGAAATAACTCTTTTATTATTAACTTTTAAATCTGTAAATAATGGTAAACCATGATTATCTAATAAGATACTTCCATCACAACTAATAATTTCCATATCTTTATCTTCTTCAGCATAAAATCCTTTATAGTAATAATTCTTCATAACAGGGGTATCATCTATTTTATAGTTTGAATCCAAATCATTTTTTCCTAGTTCAGAACCATCATCTCTAAACATTCCATTATCATATTTAATTATTACTCTTGATGGAGATTGTTTAGTAATAAGATTTGCTCCTTTTTCATTAACTAATGTTAAATATAATGATTCATCTTCATTAAATGAATCTAATATACAATTGTTATCATCATAACTAAGATCTATTATTTTATCTATAGTATAATCATCTAAAAAATTACCTGCTCCTAGAATACAAAAGTTACTATTAGTCATTCTAAAACCAGTAACAATACCTTTATCACCTAATCTTACTTCATATTCTAAATCTTTTTCATTTTGAAGACTTATTGGATTTTCTTCTTCACCTTTTTTATTTGTAATATAGCTTATCTTGTTTCCTTTTGTTTTTTCTAAAACATATTTATCTGTTGCCTTGCTATATACTACTTTTGCTTCATTAATAAATGCTAATTTTTTAGAATCTCTATAATAGTTTATTACTCTTGGAGCAACCATAATAACAAGTATTCCAAGTATTGCTACTACAGCCATAATTTCAACTAATGTGAATCCTTTCTTATTCATATAATCACCTTTTTAATAATAGATATCTTTTAAATATAATCCACATCCCGAAGCACATTTTCCACATGAGCATCTATTCTCACTCTTAAATATCTTTTCAATATCTTCTATTTTTTTCTTACCATCATTTATATCAAGTAATAATCCAACTATATTTCTAATCATATATCTTAAGAATCCAGAAGATTTAAAATTTAAATATAATATATTATTTTGAATCTTATATGTAAGAGTTAAATCTCTTTGATAATTATCTTTTTCTTTATCACTAGTAAAGCTCTTAAAATTATGTATTCCACTCATTTTAAATACAAATTCATCTAATAGTTTTTTATCTATTTTTTTATTGTATTGTAATACATAATCTTTTTCAATTGGATTATATTCACCCATATTTATTTTATAAACATATTCTTTTTTAATAACATTAAATCTTGAATGAAACTTATCATCAACTTTTAATATTTTCTTAACATAAATGCTTTCATTTAACATAGAATTCATAGAATGAGCTAGTCTTTTAGTATCCATTTTATCAGCATCAAAATGACAATATTGATTTAAGGCATGAACATCTTTATCTGTTCTAGATGCTCCTATGGTATTTATCTTTTTATTAAATATTTTAGATAATACTTTTTCTAATTCACCTTCTACAGTAGATTTACCCTTTTGTATTTGATAACCATAAAACTTACTACCATCATAACTTAAATTAACTAAATATCTCATATTCTACCACTCTCAATCAAATGAACTACTATTAGTCCTATATGGAATAATAAAAAGAATATATCGTTATAACTAATCTTATTTGTTCTATAATTAGTTCTATATTTTTTAAGATCAAATAATCTCATTTCACTACTTTTTTGTATTTCAGAATTCTTATATTTAATAAGTCTTCTAATATTAGATTGTACTTTTAAATATGCATAAATTCTTCCAAAAATATTACTATGAGAATAATCTATTCCTCTTGAAGAAGCTGCTTTAAATGTCTTATATTCAACTCCTTGAGCAAGTGGAATAAATCTTAATATTGAATTTATCTTAAATGCTATTTTAGATATAGGTAAATATAAGAAATTAAAATATGATAATAACTTTTCAATAGCATATATATTTTCACTAGGACTTGTAGTAAAAGCAAGTATATTTAAATATTCTACTACTGTAGTAAATTTCATTATATAAACTAAACAAGCTTGTAATTCAACATCTAAATATAAACATAATATAGCTATAAATAAATACCAATATCTAAGTGACCAAATACTATTTATATAAAATCTAAATGGTATATATGACATAAGCATCATAATAAATACCAAGGCAAGTACAAACCCATTAACATATATTGAACTAGATATACAGACTAATACAATTGTTAATAATAAGTTAATTAGTTTAATCACTGGGTTTAAACTATGAATTAAAGAATTAATTGGATAATAAGATCCAAATGAATTTCTAGAATACATCGTTATACACCCCCTTTATTAAATCTTGTATATTAACATAGTAACTAATATCATGACCTTTTTTATTACATAAATCTACAAATTTAACAATTTGAGGTATTTCAAGACCAATACTTTTTAATACTTGAGCATCTCTTAATAAAGACCTATCACCCTTAGCAACTAATTTAGTTAAATGTAATAAGAATACTTCATCGCTTACTTGATGTGCAAAAGTAGTATCTTTTGTTAATACTATTACTGTTTTATTGTAATTATTTTTTAATATTCTAAGTAATCTAATTAAATCATTTTTATCTTTATTACTTAATCCATTAGTATATTCATCTAAAATAATTACACTTGGATTATATGCTAAAACACATGCCAAGGCTACTTTCTTAGCATCTACTAAATTTAATATTTTAGGATTTATTTTTAAATATGATTCATCAAGACCTACTAAAGTTAAAGCATCTTGAACCCTCATACTTCTCTTTTTAGTTCTATATTTAAAATACTTAATTCCAAATTCTATTTCTTTTTCTACTGTTTTATTAAAGAACATATCATATGGATTTTTATAAACATAACCTGTCTCTAATCTAAATGAATTAACTTTTCTAATTCTTCTTCCATCATTAACTTTTTTACCAATATAAGCTTTTCCACTAGTTGGAGATACCAAGGCATTTATAATATCAGCAATAGCAGTCTTTCCACTATTAGAAGCTCCTACAAAAGAATAAACACCTTTATTATATATTTCAAAAGAAACATCTGATAAGATTGTTTTTTCAAGAGGAGTATTTTTATTAATTATTAAACCAACATGATCAAATACTACTTCCATAATGCACCTACTAACTTCTCATTATCTAAATAATATTTATTGATCATTCCATAATCCATAAAATATCTATTTAAATCTATTATAAATGGTAATCCCAAACCTATTTTTTTAAGTAATTTTTCTTCATTTAAAACATTTAATGTTTTACCAAAACAAATAAGTTTCTTATCATGAATTACTATTATTTTTTCACCATAAAGAGTTTCTTCAATATCATTAGTTACATTAATAATAATTCCACCCATTTTCTTATATTCTTTTAATATATCAAAAACAAGAACTTTATCTTTATAATCAAGTTCACATATTACATTATCTAATATTAATACTTGTGGTTTAATAATAAGAGCAGATAGTATTTTCATTTTAACTTTATCACTAGAACCTAAACTATTACAATCTCTTTCTAATAAATCTTCTAATTTAAATCTTCTAGCTTCACTAGCAACAATATTTACAATATCATCTTTAGTATATGCTAAGCCTTCTAATCCAAAAGCTATTTCATCCATTACTGTTTCACCAACAAAAATATCTAAATGTTTATATAAAACTATTTGTAATCTTCTTCTAATAGTTGGTAAATTCTCATTATTTAATTCTTTATCACCTACAAAGATATTACATTTAGAATGATCATTTAATAAGGTATATATAAAAAGATCATTAGCATTTCCAATGATTGAAACAAAGTCTCTTGAACTAAGATTAAAATCTATATCATTACCAAATCTGTATTTAAAATAATCTTTCATACTATTCTCCTATGATAATTATATACTTTATGAAAGAAAATATCAAATAAAAAGGTATACTTTTTAGTATACCTATTTATTATATCCATAATCAGATTCAGTTTCATCATCTTCTTTATTTTTAATAATAGTATGTGCCCCTAGAGCTACTGCTCCAATTGCTACTCCTATTCCTGAAGCAATACCCATTGCCTTTAAGCTTTTATTTTCTTTTGGTGCTTCTTGAGGTTCTATTATTACTGGTTCTGGTTCATCAGGAATTTGAATAATATCTTCTTTATAATTAACTGGTGTTTCATCTATTACAACTTCTTCTTGAGTATCTACTATTACATCTTCATCTGGATTTAATAATGGATCTACATTTGGAGCGGATTGTTTTGAATAATGTCCACCTTTTCCTGTAGAAATCTTAGTTACTCCAAGATCTTCTTCTTCATCAGTTTTAATTCTATCATTACCTATTATTTCATCATCTGTTGGTTCTGGTTTTGTTGGCGCTGATGTTCTAGGTTCTAATTTTGGTTTAGTTCTTGGTTCTGTTGGAGCCATTGTTGGTATTTCATATGTTGTTGGCTCAGTATTTTCTACAACAGCTTGAGTTGTTGGATCTGTTGGTAATACTGGAGCAGCTGGTCCTCCCCAATCTGCACCTCCAGCACCTGGGTTTCCTCCTAAATCTTCTTCATCTTCAACATTTGATTCTGTTGTAGTTTCTGGAGTCTTAGGATTCATTTTTTCATAATAATCATCTATTAGTTTTTTATAATCTTTAGAATCATCAATTCCATAATCAGAAAGATTTAAACTAAAGTCAGAATTAAATGTTTGATTTCCTTGAGTATCAACTGTTGGATTTGCATAAGATGCTTCTACTTGTTCAACTGCATCATTTATAATCTTTTGTGCTTTTGCTACAACTGGAGCAAATCCTTCAAGAACACCTTTATATGTATCTAAAGTTCCTTTAACTTCTATATATTTAGCAAGTGTATTTTTCCACTCTTGCATTTGTTCAGCTGAATATGGTCTTCTACAATGACAATCATATGTAGTTTTACCACCATCATCAGAACATGTATCACAAACATCTGGTTTAGCTTCTTGTTCTTTAATAAATGCATCTTGTTCTGCAATCTTAATTGTCATTTCTTCTATCGCAGCGATTAGCTCTGGTAATTTAGAATCATCTAATTCATTTACTGTTGCTAAACTACCATAATCAGTTTGACCAACTGCACTAATTTTAGATTCAGCACCTTGGATATAATCTGTGATTATTCCCATTGCAGTTTTAATAGTATCAGAAATGAAATTAGCTGCTTTTACATTACAATCTAACAAGTTTTCATAGTTAGACATATTTGTCTTAACTCTTTCCCAAACATCGCCTTGTAATATATTATTTTCACCAATACCAGTCATAAAATTAGATACACTAGATTTTAATGCTGTTGCTTTATCTACTTCATTATTTAAACTTGGTACTATTGAATTAATAGCACTTTCTAATGAACTAATACTAATCTTTCCAACTTCTCCTGGAACTGGATTATTACTAAGTACATTTCTTAATTCAGAATATCTACCATTAGCTTGTGCTGCATTCTTAGCTGCTTCAAATAAACCAGCTGATGTACTTTCTAATTTATCTAATGCATTAGCTACAGTAACATTATTTTTACTATATAAACCTTTTACCCCATCAGTTAAACTAGTTTCTGATACCATTGAAGCACATTGATCTAATTGGAATATAGCATTAGCTATTCCATAAACTGCATCAGTTTCAGCACTTAAGTTATTATAAAGTAAATTAGTAACTGTTCCATAATAATTAGTAGCATTATAGAATGAACCAATTATCTTAGCTTCTCCGCTAGAAGCTGCTGTATAATTTATATCTGCATGATCAGTAATTTGACCTTTTATTTCGGACATTGCTTCACTAACATATACTAAGTTAGATGCTAATGTTTCCCCTTTACCACTCCTATAATGAGCAGCAAAATCACCTAATTCTTTATATTTTTCAAGTAATACTTCCATATAATTAGCAGAAGATACTTCTCTTACTTCGTCATCATCCATTTTTACCCAAACTAAATTTTTTTCATCAACACATTTCCAGAATGAATAATTACTACTTTTTAAGAAAGTTTCAGGATCCCCATCTAATAAATTAAATACATTAGATCTTATTGGATTCCATGATAAAGCATCGTGTCCTGCTGACTTACATTCTACTAATACAACATTAACACCATGTTTTACTAAAGCTTCTACATAACTATATTTTTCAGCTTTCTTACCTTCAAATATATATACAGTTCTACCTTCCATATAACTGTATTCTTTATCTGTTAAGAAAGCCCAGTTTGGTCCGTTTGTATATTTTTGTCCAGATTGATTTGCATTTGTTATAGTTGATGCTCCTGTAATAACCATATATCCATTATCAATGCCATCTCTACATGCATTAGCAAATTCTTTTAATGCATATTTATCTCCAGCACTTGATCCTAGAGTATTTAATGAAACCAATGTAGAATTTCTTTCACTACAAACTTGATTAATATAACTCATACATCTCTTGTATGTATCTTGCATTCCTTGCTCGCCATACATATATCCAGGATATTTTGGTATTACTACTATTTGATTTGTTCCTTGTGCAACTAATGGTTCATATAATCTATTACACATTTCATAGAATGAACCTTGTCCTGGATTAACAATAGTAGCAGTAGCTTTACTACTTAGATTATTTGGAATAAATACATAAGCTCCATTATAATCTACAACTCTACCTGTACTATATACCCCTGGTCTAATTACTCCCATATATCATCACCTATCATAATAAAAATTTTATCATACTTTTAATAAAAAAAAAACATTGTTTTATATTTTTACAATGTTTTAATCTACAACACTACTTGTAATAATCTTAGCATAAACATTATCGCCATCTTTATATAGTCCAATTACTCTCCAGTTTGCACTAGATGAACCATATTTTAACCAGTTATCTACATTTCCAGTAGCACTATCACTAGCTAAGATACAAGATGAAACTTCATTTGAATTGCTTGGTTCTGCATATTCATTTTCAGAACCAGAAAATTTAACTAATTTTATAGTATTTCCACTTATATAACAACCACATCTACTACCATCTGGTGCTTTTCCAATAAATGATTTAGCTTTATCTGTTACATTTCTTTGTTCATTTAAGATTTGACATACTTTTTTAACTAAAGTTCCTTCTGATGAATCAACAGTTGAAGTTTCTTCTTTTACTAATTCTGCTACTACACCAACAGTTTTCTTAGTTAATTTAACTAATTGTGAATTCATAGATGTAGAACTTCTTGGGTCAGTAACACAACCAACACTAAGTCTATTTCCTTCTTCTGCTACTTCTCCACCATCAATTGCTTTAGATTGACAAGCTTCGTTATCATTGTCTGCATCAGCATTTAAATAATTTTCTTGAAGTAATTGCCATACATAAACATAAGCTTCATCTCCACCTTGGAAAATATCTGGTTTATCACTAGCATATGTTTCAGCTGCACTTTCTACATAAGTTTTTCTTTGTTCATATTCTCTTTCATTAATACTTTTATTAATTTTAACAACACTAGGAATAATAATTACACTTAAAACTCCTATAATTGCTATAACAACTAATAATTCTGTTAAAGTAAAACCTTTTTTATTCATATTATTCTACCTCTATTCTACACAATTATTATAATAAAAAGCTTGATAAATATCAAGCATTTTTATTTATTACATTTTCTATGATTTCATATACCCTATCTTTACCAACTTTAGTAACACTAGAGAAATTAACAATTTCATCTCCTAAGTCAAGATTTAAAGTCTTTTTAATTAAATCATCTTGTTTAGCTTTTAAAGATCTACCAACTTTATCATATTTAGTACATATTATAGTTACAGGTAAATTATAATATTTTAAAAATTTATACATTAAAATATCATCTTCACTTGGTTTATGTCTATAATCAACAAGTAAGAATACATGTTTTAAATATAATCTTTGTTTTAAATACTCTTCAATCATAATACCAAATTTTTCAATTTGTTTTTTATTAGTAGCTGCATATCCATACCCAGGAACATCTACTATATAAAACTCTTTATTTATTAAATAAAAATTTAATGTTTGAGTTTTCCCAGGCTTAGAACTAGTTCTAGCTATGTTTTTACGATTAACTATTGTATTTATAAAACTACTTTTTCCCACATTACTTTTGCCAAGAATTAAGAACTCTGGTTTTTTATCTTCTGGATATTGAGATATTCTAACAGCAATGATAGGTTCTTCAACATTAGTTATTTCCATCTTTCTCTTTCTCCTCTTGATATTTTTTACATGCAAGAGATAAGGCTTTTAATAATTCATCTACTTTTGATTTATCTTCAGTTCTTACTCCACTTGCAAGTTTATGGCCTCCTCCACCATATTTTTGTGCTACTTCATTTATAACTGGGCCTCTACTTCTAATATTAACTCTATATTGCCCAGCCTTAGCATCATGTGATACAAATGTCCATACAAGTACTTCACTAATATTATTAAAATCATTAATCATATTAGAAGCTGCTGTACCATCTGCACCAAGTGAAGCCATAATATCATCATCTAAATCAATATAAGCAAAACCATATTTATCTACTTTTAATGTAGATGCTATATGACCCATTAATCTAACTTCATTTAATGGTTTAGCATATACATTTCTATATACTTTATCAGTATCTACTTTATATTTTTTAATTAAAGAAGACATTTTAGCAAAAGTAACACTTGTAGTATTAAATAAAAATCTATTAGTATCACTCACTACTCCAGCATATATAAATTCTGCTACTTCTTTATTAACTTTTAATTTAGTATTTTCTAGTACATCTAGTACTAGTTCCGATGCAGAACTAGCATCTTCTACTATATATTCTACATCACTAAATTTATCAACTAATGGATGATGATCAATTTTAACAATATTTTTAAATAAATCAATATTTTCAATATCTACTCTTTTTTTATCAGGAGTATCTACTACGATTAACAAACCATCTTCATAATCAAATGATGTAACTTTATCAACCTTACCAAAGTATTTAAATCTAGCTACAGTAGTACCAACAGCATATACTTCTTTATTTTTAAAAGTAAGTAATATAGATGCTTTAAGAGCCATTTGACTTCCAAAAGCATCTGGATCTGGTCCTATGTGTCTAGCAATATAAATCTTTTTATATTTCTTTATTTCATTATATATTGATTTAAATATATTATTCATTCTTATTCTCTTTTCTATTTTTTATTTATTATTTCATAAGTATCTTTAATTATCATTAACTCTTCATTTGTAGGAACTACCCATACAGGAACTTTAGATGATTTAGCACTAATAATCCCTTCTTGAATATCTTTATAACTTGCTATCTTTTCATTTGCTTTAGCATCTATTTTTAGTCCTAATGGAGCTAAACGTTTAATTATTTCTTCTCTAGCAGTAATTCCATTTTCTCCTACTCCTGCTGTGAATACAATAGCATCTACTTTTCCTTCTAATTCTATATAATATTCTGCTATATATTTAGCAACTCTATCATTGTACATATTTAGTGCTAAGATAGCTCTATCATCACCATCTTTAGCAGCATTTTCAACATCTCTACTGTCACTAAATCCACAAACTCCAAGTAAACCACTCTTCTTATTTAATGCATTTGTAACATCAGCAATACTTTCTCCTGATTCCTTACATACATATTCTAGAATTGATGGATCTATTGAACCACTACGAGTACCCATCATAAGTCCATCAAGTGGTGTAAGTCCCATAGTTGTATCATAACATTTACCTTCTTTAATAGCACTAATACTAGCTCCACTACCAATATGACATACAATTAGATTAATATCATCTCTACCTAATTTTTCTTTCATCACATTAGTAATGTATTTATGACTAGTACCATGGAATCCATATTTTCTAACTCCATATTTTAAATACCATTCATAAGGTACTGGATAAATATAATTTTCTTTAGGCATAGTTTGATG
>JAEEGL017295102.1_pt1 | contig 13663 bp, 10 predicted proteins | sample 9134231 | NCBI WGS metagenome assembly JAEEGL01 (sample SAMN16246548, study PRJNA631951) | gut metagenome | biome: gut microbiome; feature: rumen; material: fiber-attached | host: Bos | place: Iran: Karaj | collected 2018-10
CTATCGGGTAATCCGAGAATATGAATATCTTCTGCCCCGCGGCCTTACGCTCCTTTATCAGCCCGATCAAAGCCTCATCCCTTGTTTCATATACCGCTTTGAGAGGCTTCTCATACATCCAGGTTTCTATTACTGTCTTAACTTTGTCGGCCGTACATCCCATCATTCCGGAAACGTATAAATACTGCTCCCATTCAAGACTGTTTTCTACGGTTCTATTCCCCGAGCGCTGCTTCTCCTCATGCCCGGCTATTGTGTTCTTTTCTCCGTTCGTTCCTGAACCTGTGCCTGCAGTTGATTTATTCCCTTCTGCCGGTTCTTTCCCAGCAGGAGCACCTGCGATCTCATCCCACTTCTCTCTTACCTCTCTGAACTTCTTAATTATAAACAGCTCCTTAATACGCCAGAAATGGCACAGATAGTAACTTCCCAACATCCATGCCATTTTCAGCCGAAGCCGTCTCTGATAATATAGAGTTCCGTCAAGATCAAAGACAAGTGCCTTATATTCATTTATCTTCTTATTCATGCTTATTACTGCTTCATTACCCATATTTCCACCAAGACTTAGATTATTATGACCTCAGCCAAGGATGTACTCCTCCATAGGATAGGGAACAAGGCATCCTTACGCTCCTCCTCCTGCAGGAAGAAGGAAGGGTTCCATCCAGAAGTTAAGGAACGAAAGATCCACAAACGACAGAATAACAAGGACCACGCACATAAAGGCTATGTATATGAGAAGCTTCTTCTCACGGTAGAGCTTCTCGGGCTTCTGTACCGCCGAATCCGGCTTGAAGCTTATCCATAAATAGAAGCAGAACAGTCCGAACACAAGCGGCATCGCAAGTAGATATTCTATCCTGTATTTTACCATGAATATTCCTATGAAGAAGGTTGCGGTCATGGCATAGAAGAAGGTGGATACTAAAAGCGAATGTTCGGTATAATGCTTAAATGATTTCCTGTAAAGACCTGCCCTTTCAGGATCTCCTATCATCCTGTATTCGGCGAACCTCTTGGTAGCCATAAGGAAGGCTCCGGCGAACCAGTATCCTATCAGGATTGAACTTGGCGGCTGATACTGCGAATCGATTATGAACCAGCCTATGAGAAGCCTGATCATATTGTTGATGGATTCTGAAAGAACATCAAGATACGGGATGTCCTTACTGCGCATCGGCTTGACATTATATATGACTCCCATTATAAGCAGCCATATCTCAACAAAAAGAAAAGGCCTGTTGATCGGATAAGCAAGAGCAATACCAATGATTATACAGATAACATACTCAAGCATAACCAGTGAGAACTTCATATTCTCAGATACCACAGGTCTGTTTTTCTTGGTGGGATGGAACTTATCGAATTCAGCATCAAGCCACTCATTGATAACATAATTGGCGCTTGCTATAAAGCATGTCGAAAAGAATCCCAATATGAATTTCCAGATATATTCCGCCGAAAATGACGGTTTCGTCATAAGTATCGCAAGCACAACACCGGGCAGTATAAATGCGTTCTTAACCCAGTGATCGGGCCTTGCGATCTTAATATACTTCTTCATCTACTCTCTCCCCTGCTACTGTGTAAAGTTCCGGACTATCGCTTCGAATTACTGCCCCCGGCTTTATGTCGGGGGAGCCCGTCGGCTTTGAGACATCAAGGAAATCCGTCAGGATTTCTTCCTTTCTTCAGGAAGCTTTCCCGGAACATAATTATCAAAAAAGTTCCTGTAATACTTCATGTTATCCTCAATGTCTCCCTTGAACACCGAAGATCCCATAACGATAACATTAGCTCCCGCGTCGAGTACCGTACCTATATTCTCCCTTGTAATGCCGCCGTCCACCTCGATATCCGTATCAAGATCGTAATCATCAAGCATCTCCCTTAAAAGAGTCAGCTTCTTTGTACACTTTCTCATATACTTCTGACCACCGAAGCCCGGCTCAACGGTCATTATCAGGAACATGTCGAACTGTTCAAGATAAGGTTCAAGGACAGACGTTTCCGTACCCGGTTTAATGGCAAGACCGGCCTTGCATCCCGATTCATGTATGAGCGCGGCTGCAACGTTGACATCATCGCATGCTTCGTAGTGTACCGTTATTATGTCGGCGCCCACTCTTGCGAACTCTCTTATATACCTCTCGGGCTGAACGATCATTAGATGTACGTCAAGAGGCTTATGCGTTATCTTCTTAACCGATTCCATAATGGGGATACCAAATGAGATATTCGGAACGAACATTCCGTCCATAACATCCACATGGAACATATCGGCACCTGCCATGTCCGCCCTTCTCATATAATCTCCCAGACAGGCAAAATCAGTAGCAAGAATAGATGGTGAAATCTGAAACATGTTTTATCCTCTAATACTTTCTGTGTGATTCCTTCAGCTCTGAAAAGAGCAGTGAATAGTTATCGTATCTTGTCTTTGAGATCAATCCGCGGTTAAGAGCATCCTTAACAGCACAATCCGGTTCATGTGTATGAGAACACGGCTTGAACCTGCAGTCTTCATAGGGATAGAATTCATCATAGTATTCCTTAAGCTCCCACTCGTCATCCATGAAAACATCCATCTTACTGAATCCCGGAGTATCCATTATGAAGGTGTCATCCTCTATCGGTATGATCTCCGAATGTCTCGTGGTATGCTTTCCTCTCTTGAGCTTTCTGCTTATGTTCCCCGTTTCTATGCTGACATCGTCCTGAAGCCTGTTTATTATTGACGACTTTCCGACACCCGAAGGTCCCGATACGAAGCTAAGCTTTCCCTTGAGCCGTTCCTTCAGTTCATCTATTCCCTGTCCGCTTACAGCACAGGTAAACATAAGCGTTGTGCCGCTGTTTCTGTATATTTCAGAGACAACCTCCTGTGCTCCTTCCTTACCGAGGTCCTCTTTGTTGAAGCAGATAATGATCGGAAGATCCTGCTTCTTATACTGTAAAAGGAGCTTATCCAGCAGAAGATAATCGGGTTCCGGATCCGTCAGTGCAAATACGATAAGCGCCTGATCCACATTTGCAACAGCCGGACGTATAAATTCATTATCCCGCTTAAAAAGCCCGGTTATATTTCCAAGCCTCTCTTCTTCACTCAAAACATCCAGAGTAACACGGTCGCCTGTCACGGGCTTACGTTTATCCTTACGGAACACGCCCTTAGCCTTGCACTCATAAGTAATGCCGTCATCGGCATATACATAATAGAAACCTGCTATCCCCTTGACTATCCTGCCCTGCATATACTATTCCTTGGTAAAGGCTACAGCCGTAGGCGCCGATGTCTGCCACTGTCCGTCAATAGTCTGGTATGTAACCGTAACTACTCCCGCAGGCGCCGTGGTTATTCCTGTTTTGACCGCATTATACGGGAATGTAGTGGTTGTGAATCTCTGAAGTTCAGCCCCATTTGCATCGATAAGGACAATGATCGCCTCCGATCCGACCAGGAATCCCTCAGGCTGCTGTATCGTACAGTTACAGGTATATCCGGCCGGTCCCTTACTTATCTTTATGTTTACGCCCGAACCCTTCTTAACCTTGGTTCCGCCGGCCACAGTCTGCGATATTACATTACCCTTGGGAACAGTATCGCTGGCTTCTTCAGTAGCGGTACCACAGGTAAGCCCGGCCTCAATTATAAGTGCCCTTGCGGTAGCTTCATCCTTACCCGTAACGTTGGGAACCTCTACTTCATCTTCTTTTTCCTCTTCTTCGGAATCCTCTCCACCGCCCGAACTTATGTAAACCTGAATAGAACTTCCCAATGGTGCTGTTGTTGCTCCGAGAGGATTCTGTGATATTACCATTCCCTTTGCAACCGCATCACTGGGCTGTTCGGCCGATGCGAATACGAATCCCTCATTCTCTATGGCTACTCTGGCCTCAGCTTCACTCTTGCCTACAACATCCGGCACTGCGGCTCCGCCCACCGGCGCTTCCGTATCAGATGCGGTTACGGCACCTGCTGCCTTACCACTGCTCACAATAAGGGTCAGCTGTGAACCTTCTTCTACTATTGTACCTTCCGCAGGATCCTGCGAATCTATGAAATCCTTGTCATAAGTCATGGATTCGGCATATGATGCCTTGGCTGTCAGTCCGGCTTTCTTCAGGGTATCCGATGCTTCCTCTATTGACATGCCCACCACATTGGGCACCTCTGTCATACCCTCTTCTATAACCTTATCTTCACCAACATCACCGATACCCTTCCCTATGACCTTTCCTACGATCCAGATAGCTGCTATTCCCAATGCAATGGCAGCAATGATCATCAGCACGGTAAGTATCTTCTCTATCCTGGGATCCACATCCGAATCCGAATCCGGATTCTTCTTCACGTAATCAGGCTCTTTAACCGGTTGAGGGCGTTTGTTATTATTTCCGGCCTGACTACCGTTCGACGATTTCTTACTCTTCTTACCCTGTGAAGACTGCTTGCCCGATCCTGACGATTTGCCCTGATTCTCTCTGCTCCCGGAATTTCTGGCCTTTTTCGCCCTCAGGCCCTCTGCCTGATCTGCCGGCTGCCTGCCATCCTGTTTCCGGTTGCCGCGGTTCCTCGGATCCATAACATAATAAGGGTCCTCGAGATCCTCCTCGGGCATATTACTGTATCCCTGATAACCATTGTTTCCATATCCGTTATCATATGGCTGGCTGTACATTCCTTCATCATAGCCGCCCTGATAATTCTGCTCGTTGTAACCCGGCGAAGCATAACCGTTCCCCTGATACTGATCCTGATAACCCTGACCGTATTGCTGGGGCTCGTCATAGCTTCCGTACTGTCTCTGCTGATTATATCCGGCATAGGCGGTTTCAAACGTATCATTTCCGTACATGCTTGATGAGGTCTGCCTTGTTATCTCTCGCCTGTCCTCATCGGTAAGAGCCTTGGTTCCCTCGGAACTGGCCGGATCCTGAATAACAACAAAATTCTCATCCGGGCTCATAAGCGAATGCTTAAGGTCAGCCATAAGTTCGCTGACATTGGAATACCTTCTGTCCGGGTTCTTCTGCGTACATTTAAAAATTATCTGTTCAACACTTACCGGAATCTCAGGTACATATACCCTGGGAGAAGGCATCTCCTCCTGGATATGCTTTATCGCTATGGCAACCGTAGTCTCTCCGTCAAAGGGCACGCGGCCCGTTACCATTTCAAACAGCGTGATGCCTATCGAATAAATATCACTCTTGGCATCCGAATAACCTCCTCTTGCCTGCTCGGGTGAGGTATAATGAACCGAACCCATGGCATGACTCGTCTGGGTATCCGAACTTGCAGCCCTTGCTATACCGAAATCGGCAACCTTAACCTTGCCTTCCTTGGAAATGATAATATTCTGCGGCTTGATATCCCTGTGGATTATACCGTTATTATGAGCGCTTTCAATACCCATGGATACCTGAATGGCTATACTTACAGCCTCTTTGACCGAAAGTCTTATCTTCTTCTCGATGTAGCGCTTAAGAGTAATACCTTCCACGAGCTCCATCACGAAATAGTACAGTCCATTCTCATCACCCACATCATATACATTGACGATATTGGGATGCATGAGCCCTGCGGCCGCCTGTGCTTCAGCCCTGAATTTGCTCACAAAGCTCTTGTTGGAAGCGAATTCGTCCTTAAGAACCTTAACAGCATCATATCTGTTCAGCTTGTGATCCAGCGCCTTATATACATCGGCCATTCCGCCCGCGCCAATCTTATCCAATATTTCATACCGGTCGCCCAGCATCGTTCCCGGATTTAACATCATCTCACCTCGTCTGCAAACGGCTCTATTATTACCACCGCAATATTATCTTTACCACCATTGTGGTTTGCCATCCTTATAAGCTCCTCAACTATCTGCACGACATCCCGTCCAGCCTTGACTATCATGCATATATCATCATCATCCACCATATTCGTGAGACCGTCGGAGCACATCAGTACATAATCGCCCTTCTTTAGCTCCACCTCAAAGAAATCCGGTTCAACCTTTGTTGACACTCCTATGGCTCTGGTTATTATATTCTTATCGGGATGCGTCCTTGCCGATTCCCTGTCGATCTCACCAAGCTTGATCATCTCCTCGACCAGCGAATGATCCCTCGTGATCTGGCGTATATCATCATTTATCACATACAGCCTGCTGTCTCCGACATTCGCAACGTACATTATATCATCAACAATAGTCGCTACAACCGCCGTGGTTCCCATCCCCTGATAATCAGCCTCGGCTTCAGCCTTCCTGAATATCTCATTGTTGGCACACGCAATCGCTTCCTTCATTATCTTAACAGGAGCGGTCGATTCACTTATCATAACCTCGCGTTCTATTGCCTTGACTGTATATGAAGACGCATAGTCACCTGCATTATGCCCGCCCATACCGTCTGCCACTATGAACAGATTCGGCAGATTACCCAGCGGTACTTCACATGAAAAAATGCAGTCCTGATTGATTTTTCTCTTACGGCCGATATCGGTCTTAGAGAACGTCTTAAGCATTTTATCTGATTCCTTTCGTTTCAGTATGGAACGGATTACTATTCTTCCTCATGAAGAATGCGCCTCCTTAACTGACCGCAGGCGCCATCGATATCCCGACCCATTTCCCTTCTAATAGTAACATTTATATGATTTTTTTCAAGTTTATTTTTAAAAGCGTTCACGGCCTGCCTGTCTGACTGCCTGAAATTCCTTTCCTTTATAGGATTGACGGGAATCAGGTTAACATGGCAGTTCATTCCTTTTAAAATGCGGGACAGCGCGGCAGCATCCTCATCCGAATCATTATTTCCCCTGACCAGCGAATATTCAAAGGTCAGCCTCCGTCCTGTTCTTTCATAATAATATCTGCATGCGTTAAGTATCTCATCCAGACCGTATTTATTGGCTATCGGCATAAGTTCGCGCCGTTTCTCATCATCGGGGGCATGTAACGAAAGTGCCAGTGTTATCGTCAGCTCCTCATCCGCCAGCTCCCTTATCTTAGGCACAATGCCACAGGTCGATACCGTGATGTTCCTTTGGCTTATATTAAGGCCGTGCTCATCGGAGATCATCCTTATAAAACGCAGTACTTCATCATAGTTGTCAAGCGGTTCTCCCGAACCCATCGTCACAATATTGGATATCCGCTCTCCTGTATCTTTCATGATACCGTATACCTGACCGAGCATCTCTCCGGAGGTCAGATCTCTTGCCAGACCGTCTATGGTTGATGCGCAGAAGCGGCAGCCCATCCTGCATCCGGCCTGCGTTGATATGCACACCGAATTGCCGTGCTCATATCTCATAAAAACGCTCTCAATAAGGTTACCGTCATGTAACTCAAAAAGATATTTCCTGGTACCGTCGGCGGCAGATTCCTGAATCCTGTTGATCCTGACGGTATAGATGTCATAACCTTCATCCGCAAGCTTCTGCTTAAGGCTTCCGGGAACATTTCCCATCTCTGAGTAACTGTCTGCCTGTTTCTTATGTATCCAGTCATATATCTGGGACGCCCTGTACTTCTTGTCTCCCAACGAGAGTATAAGCTCTTCCATCTTCCCGTATTCTGTTGATCTTAAGTCCTTGTCAGCCATTCCTTACTATCGTGTTTATCAGTTTTTCTTTCTTATTTTCTTATCTTCTTATCTGTTCCGGGTACTTATCCGGTCTGTTTTTGTCATTATCAATACTTTTACCGGTATTTGCCTGTCCTTCCGGTGTTTTTATTTCCGCCGTTTTTATTTCCGCCGTTTTTATTTTTTTGTACTTATCTGTTCTTCTTCCTGAATTTCGAGATAAAGAAACCGTCGCATTTATGTACTCCCGGGATAAGCTGGATATATCCTTTGGAGGAGGTGTCACATCTAAGCTCCTCAGGCAGATATTCATCCATGGATACTGCTTCAAACGGGAGATTTTCAAGTATCCATCTTACATTATCTTCATTCTCCGCCCTGTGTACGGTGCAGGTCGAAAAGACCATACAGCCGCCGGGCTTAACATACCGGCTCACATTAGAGAGGATATCCTTCTGAAGTGCTGCCAGGGATGCCTCCTTATCCGGTGTCATGTTATATTTGATATCGTTGCGCCTTCCCATTACTCCCAGTCCGGAACAGGGAAGATCGGCAATGAGAACATCTGCTTTCTCTTCGTACTCCGGATGGAACCCGGTTGCGTCTGCGATCCTTATATCATAATTGCTGCCGCCCATCATTACGGCACCTTCCAATATCGGTTCGATCTTCGTCTCTGATATATCGAATGCATACAGATGTCCGGAGCCGTCCAGAATGTCCAGAGCATGCATTGACTTACCGCCCGGTGAAGCGCATACGTCAAATACCGTATCTCCCCTGTTGATCCCGGCAATATGGGTCACTAACATCGACCCTATATCCTGTATCCTGAACAGACCGGCTTCGAAAGCATTTATCCTGTTTACCGAATCAATATCCTTAAGCTTTAAAGCATATGACAGATACGGAGCTGCTTCACAGCCTATACCTTCCTTCTCAAGCTGATCCGCAAGAAGCGTGGGGGTAATCCTTGACAGATTGGTCCTTACATATATTCCCGCCGGTTTCAGAGAATCCGCCAGTATTTTATGAGTATACTCCGGACCCAGTTCACACATAAGCTGTTCTGTAAGCCATTCGGGACATGAGTATTTTACGGACATTCCCTGCGATGAATCTTCATCGGGATACCGGATCTCATTCATCTGTCTTGCTATATTTCTGAGCACTCCGTTAACGAAACCCTTAAGCCCGGAGAAGCCCTTCTTTTCCGCCAGCTTTACGGCCTCGTTGCATACAGCCGAAGCCGGGATGGAGTCCATATATTTAAGCTGATATACACTCATTCTGAGGATTGCGCGTATTACAGGCTTCATACGGTTTGTTTTCGTCTTACTGAAGCAGTTTATAATATAGTCAAGCTCGATCCTTCGCTCAAGGCAGCCTTCGAGTATACGCTTAATAAAGCTTCTCTCCTGCTTCTTAAGATGACCGTATTTATCAAGCACCTGTTTTATCGTCTTACCGGATGGCATTTCCGGATCATCAAGGAGCAGAAGTGTTTCAAGAATTATAAGTCTTTGATCCATGTCACTTTCCTAGCCTGTCACCGGGGTTTAGCTTAAATCCGAGAAGAAAATCCCTGACGTCCATCTTCTTCTTTCCTTCCAGCTGGATTCTTGTAATCTTAAGGTAATCCTTACCTGTTGCAGCATAAACCGCATCAGCTGATACGCAGACAATGATCCCCGGCCTCTCCTTAAATATGTTAATGCCCGACGGTTCAGCCGTACCCTTATAGGAAGCATTTCTTACGGCTTCTTTCTGCGCCGCTATCTCTTCCGGACCGGCTACGTCCGCTTTCAGTATCTTAAGCAGCTTACCGTTTAAATAAGTAAAAGTACCGGGCCACGGGGTAAAACCTCTTATCTGTCTCTCGATCTCAACAGCCGTCTTATTCCAGTCTATCTCACCCATCTGCTTATTAAGTATCCTGGCATAGGTAGCTTCGGCGCTATTTTGTTTTATCGGATTTATGTCACCCTGCTCTATTCTGTCAAGAGCTTCAATTATCAGTTCTTTCCCACAGTCTTCGAGCTTATTAAAAAGGCTTTCACCCGTTTCTTCGCATGTTATGTCAACCTCCTTCACATACAGGATATCCCCTGTATCAAGGCCTTCATCCATCTGCATGACGGTAACGCCGGTCTTCTCCTCCCCGTCGGCTATCGCCCATTGTATGGGTGCCGCTCCTCTGTATTTAGGCAGCAGGGACGCATGGGTGTTGATGCAGCCGTACTTTGGCATATCAAGTATTTCCTTTGAAAGGATCTGACCGTAGGCCGCAACCACGAAAATGTCAGCGTCGTATTTTCGCAGCTCTTCCACTGCCTCCGCATCCTTAATGCGATGCGGCTGGAAAACCGGTATGCCGTGACTCAGTGCACATTCCTTAACCGGTGATGCTACAGGTTTATCACTTCTGCCCTTGGGCTTATCCTCCTGTGTAACGGCGCAGATAACCTCATGTCTGCTCTCAATTATGGATTCCAGAATGCCCGCCGCAAAATCAGGCGTTCCCATAAAAAGTATCTTCATATATCTACTCGGCCTCCTCTTCAGGTACAGCCTCTATATCCATAAGCTCGCCTTCAACCTTCTCAACGTACAGCTTTCCGTCAAGATGATCTATTTCATGAAGCATAGCCCGCGCCTTAAGCTCAGTACCTTCGATCTCAACCTCTTCCATATTTTCATTATAGGCAAGAACCTTCGCATAATTGGGCCTTGTCACCTGTCCGGTCTTTCCGGGAACGCTTAAACAGCCTTCATTGCCTGTCTGTTCGCCCGATGTCTCGAGTATTCGGGGATTGATCATAACAAAAGGACCTTCACCCACATCAATGACCACCAGTCTCTTAAGTACTCCCACCTGAGGAGCCGCCAGTCCCACGCCGTCTGCCTCGTACATCGTATCGATCATATCCTCGATAAGAGTCCTGATCCTGGGGGTTACCTCCTTGACCGGCTTGCATGTCTTCGTCAATACGTCATCTCCAATTGTTCTGATAGTTCTTAATGCCATCCCTGTTCTCCTTATTTAATACAAAGTTAATCGGTTCTGTCCTTCATCCGGCACTTATCCAAGTCCGGTTAATTATCTGTCTGTTAATTCCGTTTGGTCATACGTCATCCAATATCCGGCGTTAATATCCGTTTACCGGATCCATATCCATAGTCATTCGTATCCTTTTATCCCTCGCCCATGAATTTGCCTCGCCGGAAATGGCCGGCCTGCCGGCATCATCAGAATCCGGCAGTATCCTTCCCCTGCCAATATCCCTAAGCTCCTCGGCTCTGTCCTTAAGCGCTTCCAGAAGCTCCTGATCTGTTGATTTAAGATAAATAAGCTTCCTGTATATATCATTGATCTTTTTTACTGTTGCATCCGCAGGGCCTATCATTCTTACCTTACCCGGATACAGACCGTTAATTATATCACTTTTTAACACTTCTGCCAATGCTTTCGCATAATCATCGGCAGCTTCTTCATCCCGGCTCTCTATCATTACGGCCAGCATATGTCCGACAGGCGGGTATTCCATAAGCTCTCTGTATAAGATCTCTTCATCATAGAAGCCGGTATAATCCTGTCTTGAAGCTGCCTGTATCGCATAATGTTCCGGCTTATATGTCTGGATGACCACATCTCCCTTAAGCTCTGCCCTGCCTGCCCTGCCTGCTGCCTGCGTAAGAAGCTGGAAGGTCCGCTCTGACGCTCTGTAGTCGCCGACGTTAAGGGACATATCCGCTATCAGAATGCCCATGAGGGTCACATAGGGAAAATCATGCCCCTTTACTATCATCTGTGTTCCTATAAGGATATCCGCCTCTCTGTTTGCAAAGGCTGAAAGTATCTTATCATAGTTTCCCTTGGCCGATGTCGTATCGGCATCCATTCTAAGTACCGAGGCATGTGGAAAGAGCTTCTTTACGCTCTCTTCGATCTGCTGGGTTCCGGCTCTCATCCCGCCTATATAGGAAGAACCGCATTCGGGACATATCTTTACCTCTTCCCTTTCATAACCACAGTAATGGCATTTAAGCCTTCCCCCTTCATGGCTGGATAGGGAAACATCGCAATGCGGGCATTTTAATACGAAACCGCATGAGCGGCATGAATAGAAGCCGGCGTATCCTCTCCTGTTAAGGAAGAGCATTATCTGCTCTCCTTTTTCAAGCCTTTCATCCATCATTGTCTTAAGTCCGGCGCTGAACATTGTCCTGTTTCCGTTCTTTAGCTCCTCTCTTAAGTCCGCAATATGCACTGTGGGCAGGCTTGCATCAGATATAGCCCGTCTATCGAGCGTATACAGCTTATAATCACCCTTCTTCGCCCTGTAATATGCTTCCATGGATGGTGTTGCAGAGCCCAGTACGACTGACGCTCCGTGCAGCTTAGCCAGCTCGATCGCAGTCTCTCTTGCGTGATATTTCGGCATGCTGTCACTCTTATATGAACTCTCATGTTCCTCGTCAATAACAATCAGTCCCAGATCCTCGAATGGCGTAAACAGTGCGGATCTCGGACCTATCATTACGGAGATCTCACCCTTCTTCGCCCTTTCGAACTGGTCGTATTTCTCTCCGTCGGAGAGCCTTGAATGCAGAGTGGAAACACTGTCTCCGAATCTCTTATAGAAACGCATTACCGTCTGATATGTAAGAGATATTTCGGGTATCAGCACAATAACCTGACGCCCCTGTCTTACAACGGCATCTATTATCTCCATATAGACCTCGGTCTTACCGCTTCCCGTTATCCCGTGGATAAGGTAGGTGTTCCTTATTCCACGGCTGTATTCATTTATTATTTCGGAAGCGATTTTCTCCTGTTCCCCGTTAAGCCTTATCCTGTTTCTACCGCTGCTTTTCTCTGCTTCGCCTGTCGTATTTCTGTATACTCTTGTCTTTTCTACCCTTAACACCTCCTGCTTCTCCATGGCGTTAATGGTCGCAGCGCTTATGTTAAGCTTCGTCGTCACCAGTCTGTAATCAAGCTGCTTTTCGTTTATGAGCTCACGCATCAGCCTTTCTCTTGCAGTCTGGTGCTTCCTCGCATACAGCTCAAGTCTTTCGTATGCCGCCTCATCCTCCATACAGAGTATGATGCTCCTGTTCTCCTTTTCTTTAATGATCTTCTTTATGGGAAGTACGGTCTTAAGTGCTGTGATCATCGTCGAGCCGTATCTTTGCTTCATCCAGTATGCCAGTCTTATAAGCTTATGCTCTACCAGTCTGCTGTCTGTCTTTATTTCGGCTATCTCCTTCAGTCTTGCCGGATCGAACTCTGCCTTATCGGTGATCTCCATAACATAACCCTCGATCAGCCTGTTGCCCCGTCCGAACGGTATGCTTACATAATCCCCGACGCTCAGTTCATCCCGAAGTCTCTCAGGTATCACATATTGAAAATATTTATCAAGGCTCTCATGTGAAATATTCACAATTATATTTGCGTACTTCATTTGCCTGTCCGTTACCACCCTTTATTTTAAAAGAAATATTACAAAAATATTATTACCAAAACAATTTTTCGATTTCGGGTTTACATAACTTTGTTTTGTCACGTTCGCGGCGTTACATGACATAGATTCTTTCCAGTTTGTTCATTTATCGTTCACAATTTGTGCATTACAAGGTCATAATCTCCCCATATACTAAGACCATACAAAAAATAATAAATCTTTTTCATAAGCGTGAGAGAAATCTCACATCCTCCCTCTAATAAATATATAATCGAAAAGGTTCGATCGGCGGGTCGAACCTTTTGCGCGTTCTACGAGTGATGCACATAAATGATGTTATATCCCGTGCAAGCTTGCTTGCTAAGGGATATGATATCATTTATGTATAGCGCGACAGCGCGTCATCTACCGAATGTTTCATTCGGGAGATGCATCACGTATATCACAACAATACCTCATCTACCGAATGTTTCATTCGGGAGATGCATCACGTTTAATGTTACTGCAACAGAGCGTCATCTCCAACCTTGCTTATTATATCCCTGTTGATCCTCCACATGAAGTACACATTCACCACAAACGACATAAGTTCCGCTATCGGGAAG